>TARA_R110001606_G_scaffold162447_1_pt1 | contig 12599 bp, 18 predicted proteins | sample TARA_R110001606 | Tara Oceans TARA_R110001606 (sample SAMEA4398315) | marine metagenome | biome: Polar Biome; feature: [SRF] surface water layer (ENVO:00010504); material: water (ENVO:00002006), including particulate matter (ENVO:01000060) such as... | depth 5 m | reverse complement strand
ATAGAGTTACCAAATGGGTCTAAAGCTTTTTCAGCGTAGTCTTGCATATGTTGTGGAGCTTCGTAAGGTTTGTATTCGGCCATTTAGTACTCTATATTAAGTATAATTTCTAAACCATCTGTAGCATCTGCAGTCCAACTTCCATTTGCTATACCACTTACATAAACACTAGTAGAGCCTGATTCTGCTTGTAAATATAAACAATTACTACCTCCATTACCTGCGGAAGGATGCCCAGCAGAACCTATATTTGTATCATTTATTACATCTCCGTTATCACTTGTATCAATAGACCACGCACCTAAAATATTAGAATCTTTTAATTCATCAACTGTTATATCAACAGCAGTAGATAAGGTATCATGTAAATTAGCTTGGGCTTTTTGTGAAAAAAGTAGAACTATATCTCCTCCAGCAAGTCCAGATTGAGTTTCAACTCTAATTGTAACAGATTCTAACCTAGAAACCCCACCTTCGCCACATACAGCATTAGGTATTTCAATAGAATTAAAACAAGCATCGCCCGCTACATAAGCAGTAGTACTTATTGTTGGGTTTAGTCTAATTATTTTTCTATAGCCTTTTCCACTATTTCCGCCACTATTTGGTGTTACTGATACTCCAGCATTAGTTATTGTTAAATCGCTCATTTATTCCCCAATTTGGTTAAAATATATATAAATCATCAACTTAATATACTAAAGCTAGTGTAAATAACCAAGGGATTTATTAGGTATTAACCAGGATAGGTCACTTGCCTAGCTTAAAGTTTAGTTAATTGAGAGTTTATTGGGTAAGTCCTGCAGTAGGCCACAAACCAGGTATACTACCTAGTGTAGCGCCTAGTAGGGACTAAGAATTTAAGCTATTCTACCCCTAAAAAGCAAGTGTTTTGCGAAAATAAATTAAAAAAAATTTATGTTCCGTCGGTAAAGTGGTGAAACGTTGATAAATACACTATACGGGTTAAGTTGAAAAACGCATTTTCAAAAAAATTACCCGAGAATGGGGTTGTGGGAGATATAGTGCACCGTACCCGTTGAAATTCACGGCACGGGGTGCCTTGCTTCGTTGAAAACAACGTCTGCTGTTAGTATCAGTCGTGTTGTTTGTCTTCGAAGCTCTTAGTTCTACTCTAAGGTAAGGCACCACTCTTGCCGTTCATACAAAGCATCAACGTGTACACTGCGACCCCCGCACATCTTGCGATGTGTAATCGCATTAACCATAACAATTAATAAATTAAAGGAATTAACAATGAAACAATTTATGGAATTATTACAGTCAATGCTCATACCTAACTCGGCTGGCGTCTACGCAATGTCTGAATCCAAAAAGGGACTTGGATTCAATTGCTACGACTTAAACGTCGCCACGTTAGATATTCAAGCACTCAATTCACTTGCAATAGTACAAGGGCTGCAAGTAAAAGAGTGGAAGCCTAAAAAATTCGGTGACTCTCATTTCTTGTATGTTGGCCCGCCAACAGAAAGAAAAGAGCTAGACGTCACCAAATTCTTTAAGTCTTAGTATAGATATAAGATAGAGAGGGGTAAATCATCCCTCTCTTATCTTTTAATATATGTAAGTAAACAGTACTATTATTATATATTATTACACATAACAGTATTAAACAGTGTCTTGGAACTGTAACCAAATCCAAGCGTTAAGACTAGAATAACTAACTAGTAAACGTATCCAAACTTGTGTAGTTAACAAGAGTAGAGTGGTGTAATAGCCACTCTATTATAATATCAATAACAATAAACAGTACACTATGTACTAGATAGGAATACCAATGAAACGTAAGAATAGACTACATTATAGAAGTATTAAACAGGCAGTATACTATACCATTAGAGGTATCATATTGCTACCAATTAAGCTAGTATTATGGCCTTTTAAACTATTAAGACGGGCAGTGTTTTACCGTAAACCTAAGCTTAATAAAACAGTATTAACTATTATATTCAATAAGCTAAGAGGTATTAATAAGCGTATTGATGAACTTCATAACCGTATGTTAATACATTACAAAGTAGAAGATAAGATACAAAATAGGATTAAAATATTATCTGATACAATAAATCTTAATGGACAAGCAATTATAAACAATGAGAAGCGTGGCTGGAGGCATCTTGAACGTATTTGTAAACTTGAAGATAGAGATAAAGTATTATCTGATAGAATAAACAATCAACTATCTCTTATTAGAGACATTGAAGATAAACTTGAATCAACTGATGCATCTATTGATTTAGGCGAGTTTAACTTTATAAATACTGATGATGAAACAGACGAACTACTACAAATAGAAGCAGAAATGCTTGGTTCATCAGTAGCTAAGGAAGAGTATGATTGGCATTGTGAGCAAAAGGCTAAAAATAAGCAAATTCAGGACAGAATGAGAGCTGATGAAGAAATTGAAGCCAATTTGTCTAAAAATGATAAAATAAGGCTAAAGAATATGTCATCATCTACAGATGTATCTAAATTTGACCTAAATCCTGAAGATGATTAGGCATAAATGGTGTATGGTAAATTAAACGGACAAAACAGTTAGTAACAGTTACTATTGATAGCACTACGCTGAGTTATTAGGTTAACGTAGTAGCTGTTACTAAGTCCATAAATATAAGGAGATATAAATGAAGGTAGTAATGTCAGTATTAATAGAGTGCATAGTTGTGTTATTAGTAATGTACCTAGCATTAAATATTATCTTATTATTATTAAAAGGAGCAGTATGAAAAATAGAAGATTAGTACAATTAGCGTGGTCTACAATAATAATAGTAGGCGCGTTATGGTCATATTGTTTAATAAGTATGTTAAGGTGTTACCTGTGAGTAGCCACATACGAAAGCCTGGAGGATTTCCACCGAGTCCTCCTAAGCTTACCAAATTTGATACAGATGGCAGCTTAACAGATAAGTCAGCCATGGAGTGGAACTTGTTTAAATACAACTATAGACGCTGGAAAGAGTATGTAAAGCCTATAGAAGAGGTATTTGGTACAAAGTTTTATATAGAAGATAATAATGAACCTGATAGGGTATATCTTAGAGCTAAATATGTTACTAAAGAAATACCACCATTAGACATTAAACCAGTATCACACGAACTAGATGATATAATAGGTTAAGCTAAATGTTAAAGCATTAGCGGGGAAGCATTACCTTATAATGCGTAGTCTTTGATTGCATGTGACTATTTATGCCCTATTTGACCCCTATTATATCATCAATCTTACAAGAGTTGTGTTTGCACTTCCAAAAACAAACATCCGCACATGTAGTTTCCAAATATGTGAACACAGCTCTTTAAATTAAGGAGATTTATGAAATATGTAGAACGTAAAGCTATGAAAATACGTCCATCAGGTCGTAGTAGTGATTATATAACACCATCATTTGGTTTTGGTTGCTTATATAGATGTAGTTACTGTTATATGCGTAGACATATTAAATCAGGTATAACTATAGCTACGAATACAGAAGCGTTAATAAATGCTATAGATGAACATCTTATGGCTTTACAATGGCCTAAACAGCCTAATCAAACGCATAGTAAATATTACACTTACGATTTTAGTTGTAATGAAGACTATGTAAAACATGCTAAATACCATAATTGGGAGTTATTGTTTGATTACTTTAAAGATAATGATAGAGTAATGGGCACAGCAGCGACTAAATATGTTAACAAGTCTTTGTTAAAGTATAACCCAGAGCGTAAAGTTCGTATACGCTTTAGTCTTATGCCACAAAAACTATCAAGTGTATTAGAACCTGGAACATCAAGTATTGTAGATAGAATACATGCAATAAACGATTTTTATGAAGCAGGTTATGATGTACACATTAATTACTCACCTATAATAGCATATCAAGAAACAACAGAAGACTATAAAGAGCTGTTTAAGCTAGTTGATGATATTGTAGACGATAATATTAAAGAATACGTTAAATGTGAGTGTATATTTCTTACTCACAACGTAAAAATGCATAAATACAACATCGATAACAATGTAAAAGGCGAAGAGTATTTATGGACACCAGGTAAACAAGAAAGTAAACTATCACAGTTTGGTGGTAGGAATATAAGATACTCCTATAAGTATAAAGCAGGATTAAAAGAGTATTTTATTAAATTACATAACAATATGTTACCTTGGCAAGAAATTAGGTATATATTCTAGTGAGTCTCCCGTCTGTTAACAGCAACCGAGCTTAGAATATATATCAAATATGGCTGGCATACCTAACAGTAGAGTTTAAAGGACAACGTACGGTCCCTCTTTAAGTATGCCAAAATTTAAATTGATAACAGTATAAAAACTCTCTCATATACTTAAACCGGCATCGTTATCGGGGATTTATATATGACGATGTGCTTAACATTGCCTGGCTGGAAGTTGCAGGAGTTATCAAAATATTAGGTGAACAAACTAGTTTGCCTCTAATGGGTCTGATAAGTAAGTATGATGTTGCTTATCAGGCTCACTCTTAAATAAACAAACATCATAGTAAGGAATGACATGTCAGAAGAAAATAACGATAGGTTTTATATGGATAGTTTTACTAAAGGTAGACCTATGCCATTATTAGTATCGGACTATCCAACATTAGCAGACGTATTGAGTGCAGAAAACATCTCAATAAATAATGTTGTTATACAGTTCAAAGACTCTAATAACAATGATAAACCTGTAGAGTTAAATACTCCAATAACTGTTGGAGATTCTATTAACATAGCAAACGCTGCTAACAAAAGTGGCTAAACAGAGGTAACAAACAATTAAAAAGACGAGGTTCTAGAGATATACTAGAGAAGGGTGGTGCGTGAGATTGGCATTAGGACAGACGGTAAGAAGAGCTGTTATTGTACAATCATAGGTAACAGGAGAATGTCCTGCGTGTAGTCTTTTTAAATAAAGAGAAAGTAGAGGTAAGATAAGTGAGAACACAATTAATAGAATTATTTACATGGTTATTTACAAGAGATAATACTATAATAGACGATGTAATAAGTAAATTTGATGATTATAACCAAGATTCATTTACAAGACCACCAGAAGACATACCAAAGTTTGTTGATACACTCTTAGGTGATGATACTTGTGAGCTTGTAAAAGCTGTACAACATACAGAAGAGCATGAATCTAACTGCATTAAAATACCTGTAGACTCTATAGAGTTCTGGTTTAAGTTTAAAGATGTAAAACTAAAGCGTAGAAAGATATTTAGGCTTGGTGATTACTATCTTAGAGTTATAAACACAGGTTTTGATAAATGGGTATTTAAGTTTTATACAAAACAACAGGGTGTATTAGATGGTAAGCTTGTAGAAGACTTTGTATACGCACAACATCCACATATTAGTCATGGTAACGCGTGCTTTGCTGGTATGGAAACAGCTATTACAGCATCTGTAACAAACTATAATTTTACAGGATTTATATGGCATATAAGAAGATTTTTAACTTCTTGGAACTATAGAAGTCCTCATCATCAACCTGAAGACTTTGAAAAAATAGGTAGACTTCCATTATTTAATGAACACATGTTAAAAGAAGCTTTTATAAAATCTGATAGCATGTATCCAATAGAACAAAATATATGGTCGTTAACAAATAAATATGATGATGTTGTTGGTTATAACATTAAATTGACACCTGCTAGAAAAAGAGAATACGAATCAGAACCTTTATCTAGAACTATAAGACATATAGAATGTGGAAGTAAATACTATAATGAAGATATAGAACTTCTTCATTTTAAATCTGTAAAACATATAGGTGCATATAACTTAGCTTTGTGGTTACAAACTAAAGTAACTGATTGCCCTAGTTTAAATGAAGCATTCATGCTTGTGTTACATTATGTAAGAAAACTATACATTACTTGCTATGCTGAATGTAGTGATGTAGCAGGTGAATGGCATCAAGATTATGATTATTTTGATAGAGATATATCAAATGCAATATCTACTAATCAATATTTTTATGTTAATCAGCCTGAAATAGAACATAGGTATCATGATAGAGGTACTAAACTGTTTGATTTATGTTTACAAGGTGATAATGAATCTTATTACGAAGAGTTTAAAGAAGCTATTAATGCACTAAGAGTGCTACAAAATAGGTTTATTAACTGGAAAGATACATTACAAAGTCAAAGTGTAAATTATGGTGTTATGCTAAAAAATGTATATAATAACGTAAGTAATCTTATAAATACAGACACACTTTTATGGGATAATGCTGAAAGTTTTATTAAATATGTTGATAACATTGAGGTAGTAACAACAAAAAGAGAAGATATTTCTACATTAATGGAAAATGCGAACAGAGACTTTTATGTTCAATTAGATATTATAGAAGAAATACATAAACAAGTAAAAATAGAATATTACGAAAAGGAGTTAAGGAGGCTCAAACAAAATGAAAAAAGTACAGTGCAGATTGAAAATCTCAATCTATAAACAAATAAAACACTTACTAGATTTATATCCTAAAACAGAGTGGTCTGGTGTAGGATTTTATAGTAAGTTAAACGAGAATAAACATGGCTGGTGTACAGATTGGGAACTTGTGGCATTTTACCCTATTGATTTAGGTAGTACTGCAGCAACAGAGTTTGATGGAGAAGACCAACTTACAATGATTCAAAAAGCTTATAAAGAAAATCCTAAGCTTAGAGAATGTTACAAAGGTCTTATACACAGTCATCATACGTTAGGTGGCGGTGCTTTCTTTAGTGGAACAGATAGAGACCATATGAAAGAATGTGCTAATACAGTAGGTTACCCATCATTAGTGGTAGCTGATGAAAGTACAAAAAGCCCTTTTGCATTCTCATTTAGTTGGCTTGATAGCTTTCAAAAAGTCCATTGGACAAAAGAAGAACAAGGCTATGTTTCTATTAATTACGATGATTGTAAACCTAATGGACTATTTAAGAAATGTCTTAAATCTTTAGAAAAACAAAAGAAAGAAGATGTTAAAATAATGCCTACATACTATAGTAGAACAGGTCTAATGGGACAAACTGCCATATTTGATGAAAGAAGTTTAGTTAAATCTTCATTAAAAAACAAACCTAAGTTAGAAGGTAAACTACAAGAAGAGTATGATGGTCTATACTTAGCTTACGAAAAAAGTAGTGAAGAATGGTATAAAGTTCCATATGGTAGTCCTAGGTTTGAACTAATAGAGCAAGAGGCAATAGATGCTGAAGCTAAGTTAGATGATTTCTGTAATAAAAATGCAATAGACGTAGATTTTGACGGAGGTATTATTGCATGAGCAGATTCTTAAGAAACAAGGACTTAATTAACCAAAAGAATCTTAAGGAAATTACTGTTATAGGTGCAGGTGGAGTGGGCTCATCGCTCATTCTATCTGCAGCTATGATGGGATTTAAAAAGATTCACGTATGGGACTTTGATGTATTAGAAGAGCATAATCTTAGTACAACAATGTATCCAGAAAGTTACTTAAGTAAACCTAAAACAGAGGCAGCTAGAGATTTAGTAAAACACTTTGGTTGCGAAACAGAAATTATTGAACATGCTAAATTTGGCTTTACAGACAATGTCACAGCATGTACAATGATGGCTCCAGATAATATGGAAATACGTAAAATAGTGTATATGAACTGGACTAGACTACGTGATAGAAAAGTGTTAGTAGATGGTCGTATGGGTGCATTGTCAATGGACATTCACACAGTTGACTATTGGAATGATAACTATCTATCTAATTGGAAATCTAGTAAAGATATACCTGATTTACCTTGCACTGCAAAGCATACAATATTTACAGCTAATATAATTGCTGGACTAATGTTGTCACAAGTATTTAATGTCTTGCATGATAGAAGTTATTATACGTATATTTGGAAGTCGTTGTCACCGTATATGACTAAAGAATACGGTAAAGTAAACCCCTTAATAAATGGAGAAAATAGTGATAAAGAAACAGAAACGCAAACCAGTGTCTCTGAATCCGAAAGTACTTCTTCTGTATGGAGCACCCAAGGTAGGTAAAACTACTATGCTCTCGCAGTTAGATGACTGTCTGATTATAGATACTGAAAAAGGAACGCACATGGTGGAAGCTTATGTGCAAGAAGTAAATAACCGAGAAGAGTTAATCCAAACTCTTAAAGATGCTATGGAAGGTCACGAATTTAAATACATAGCTATAGATACTATTGATAAAGTTGTACAATGGGCTGAACAAGCTGTTTGTGCAGAGTATGAAGTAGCATCTATTGCTGATTTAACATTCGGTAAAGGTTATGCGTTAGCTCGTGAGAAAGTAATGAATACAATCAATGCTTTTAGAGACTGTTGCGACCATTTAATTATCGTTGGACATAGAAAGGTTGCTAGGGCTGTTATAGATGGTAAAGCCCTAGTTGAACCTGAATCTTTAGATATAACTGGTAAGTTGAAGAATCTGATTATGTCAGATTGTGATGCTATCGGTTATGTCTTAAGGGAAGACGAGAAGTTAATGGTGTCGTTTAAAGCAGACGAATCTATAGAAGCAGGTAGTAGATGTGAACACTTACGTGGCCAATGTATAGAATTTGATTGGTCTAACATATATAAACAAGAAAGTGAAGGTAAATAAATGGCGATATTTCGACCAGAAGAAACAAAAAGTTCAGGTGTTAGTAATTTTTATGGGTTCACACCTATAGCTATACTAGGATTTGAAGATAAGTCAGACCAATTTGATTGGGCAGATTTATTCTTAGATGTAGAAGTAAAACAAGAAGGTAGTGACTATCAAAAATCACTAAGAATTGCTGGTAATCTAGAAAAAGATATTAACGGCAAAATAACTGGTGGTACAGCATTAAAGAGGGTTTATGGCTTCTTCGATGTGATAGGCGAACGTGCAGGATTAAACGTAGATGGCAATTGGGAAGATGCAGATGGTAAAAAGATTACTAATATTGCAACTCATTTAAACCAAGCGCATTCACAAAACGTTATGCCTGGTGGAGACCTTGAGTTTAACTTCTTAGCATATGTTTACAAAGAAAAACCTAAAACGACTGGTGCTAAAGTTTATTCTAGAGTATTTTATAGAATACAACCTAATACAGACGAAGGTAGACAAAAGCTAGAAGCAGATGTAAAGTGGTTTAAAAGCAAAGGCTTTATTAAAGAAGCTACAGAAGCAGATATAAATACACCACAACAAAGTGTAGAAATGTCAGCTAGTGGAGTAGGAAACTTATAGTGTTTGACTACGTTGAAATAGCAGTGGGTAGCCCTCGAGATAGAGGGCGACTCATTGCCAAAAAAGACTTAGTAAACTACATAAAGTCCGATACACCTTTATTTAGGTCAGTTTATTTATATACTAAAAAAGCAGTAGACTACGCAGAAGCTAATGGTGGTTTAAAGAATTACTTTGGCGAAAGAAGTATTGACTGGATTTTACTAGATATAGACAAAGCTAATAACAGTGATGAATACACTCTTAACAAAACTAGAAGTATTATGATTAAGCTAGAAGATATGGGAGTAGATGTAAAATGGTCTACACAACCTTATTTTAGTGGCAGTGGCTATCATATTGCTATACATAGTAGTGTATTTAACTTTCCAAGCAGTGAGAATCTACATTACTTGGTAAAAGGTACTCTTAAATCTCTATTTGGAGATGAAATAGATAACTCTATATACATGAGAACAGGTATTTATAGAGTTCAACATACAGTAAACCTTAAAACTAACTTACATAAAATACCATTAACTTGGGGAGATATAGTCAGTAAAGACTATCAAGAAATCCAAGAGATGGCAAAAGAACCTAGAATAGATTACGCTTATAGTGAGCTAATAGGTAATGGCGAGTTAGAAGATAAGGTACTCACTAGAGCGCCTAGAATGACCCAAATACGTAAAGTTGTAGAACCTAAAGATGTTATACCATGTGTACAAGAAATGCTAACAAATGGCCCTCAAGAAGGGTCTAGAAACCAAACGCTTATTAGAATAGCGTCGCACTTCTTTAGACATGGCATACCTAGTGAATATGCTAAAACAGCTATATTACATTGGAACAATAATAGTTTAAATGAAAATAGTGTAATAGAAAAAGTAGAGTATGTTTACAATAGAGGCTATAGATTTGGTTGTAATGATGAGATAATGTTAAATCATTGCAAGACAAGGTGTATACACTTTAAAAGAAAAGACTATATGATTGATGTTATGAGTTCAGATGACCTACAAATGAAACTAGAGGAAAGAATGTCTGCAGATTTTGATGGACGTTCTATACCAATAGCAGAAATGTTAGGTGTAGCTGAATCAGATACAGCTATATATCCAGGCGAGTTAGTAACTATCTTTGGGCCTACAGGCTCAAGTAAGACAACACTTGCACAATGTATAGCTTTAGGAGTTGATTTTGCAAATGATGATGTAAACACTGATTGGCAAATACCAACACTATATTTATCTTTAGAATTGTCAGCATGGTATATGCATAGACGTAATATGCAAATAGTATCAGGTAAGACAAAAGAAGAGATAAATGATAACCCTAAATTAGTTTATAAAGAAAACAAACATAAACTAAACCATATGGTAATACAAACTATTCCTCCAACACTAGAACAAATACAAGCAAAAGTTAAAGAGTTAAGACCCGCTGTAGTAGTTGTTGATTATATTGACTTAGTAGAAACTCCTCCTCATGTTAGAGGTGAGTACGAACAAATCAAATATATATCACACTCGCTTTCAAGCATGGCTGTAAATAATGATTTAATAATAATACAAGTATCTCAAGTTAGTCGAGAATACTCGCGTAACGAAGTACTTGACTTGTATGCTGGTAAAGGTTCAGGAGCAATAGAAAACGCATCACGTAAAGTGATAGGCTTGAACGGTCAAGCTAACAGTCCTAAAAAGACGCTAGAAGTACTTAAAAACACTGATGGTGAGCTATTTAAGACAGAGTTAGAATGGCAACCAAGTTTTAGATTAAGGAGAAGTGATGTTTAAACTAATAAAAACACAAAACGGTTATGGAATAAAGTTATTTTATTTATTTCAATTAACAATAGAAAAAGAGAAAGGTATACTAATAGATACAATACTTATTAAATTAAATGTATGGAAATTTATTGGTGCACTTTATCTCGGAAAGGAGTCCAGAAATGGCAAGAAGACCAAACGCAAAATCAAAGAATCAAAGAATACTTATGCATCTGCTTAAAGGTAAAACTTTAAATCATGCACAAGCAGCTAGATTATTTGGAGCTTGGAGACTATCAGCTACTATACACATCTTACGTAAAAAGGGGTTTGAAATAAATACAACCTATAATACAAGAGGCGCGTATAAGGGTTTTGGTAGATACAAAATGACAAGGACGCCTGATGGCAAAAGAGTCGGTAAATAACAAACTAGTTATGAATCGACAAAATTCCAAACGGAAGTCGCGTAGTCCTAAAGAGTGGGAAACGAAGTTTATGCGTAAGCTTCGTCCCGCTCACGGGACACATGCTAAAAGAATGTTCCATAGACTTATGAAAAAGTCATCAACTCTAAAATCTTCTTTAAAGAAAAGAAGTAAGGAGTATGAAGTAAAATTTAACATATCTTTAACTGAAATACGTGAAATGCTTTTCAAAGCATATAGTCAGCCTTGTAATTACTGTAAAAAGAAATTAGATGTAACTAATATGGTATGTGACCATAAGCATCCTATTTCTTCTGGAGGAGGTTCATATAAAGGCAACCTTCAAATGATATGTGCATCTTGTAATACTAAAAAGGGACCACTTACTGATAAAGAATACAATACATTTATCAAGTGGATAAAAACACAAGACATTAGAGTACAAGGTTACATATTAAGAAAACTAGCAAAATCAGATGTGTTTAACTAGGAGGAGTAATGGCGCAACAAGATAACAAAAAACGAATGAGAGACATACAAGCCTCTCGGAGACAAAAAATACTTAAAGCAACTAATGACGGTAAGTGTTGGTGGCTTTATCAACAATTAATAGCAACCCCTAAAAGATACAGGACAAGTGAATGAAAAAACTAAGTAGAATAGACAAGTGGCTTATAAATATTCTTTGGTATATTGGGTATAAACCTAGTAAATTATCGATACTTTTTAAAGTATCAACAAGAACAATTTATAGGCAACTATGGAAAAAGTAAACTGCTTACAATGTGGTAATGTCGTTTCAGGAGGAGACTGCGGATATGCGTGTCCCTTATGCGGGTATTCAGAGAATTGAAACGACATAACACCACGATTAAGTTTAATCAAAAACAAAGGGGTTAGCAATCAATGGGTTAGGAGGCTCAATGAAAAAGATGATGATTGATGACTATATTAATGGTCTAAAAATACAAAGACACGAGGGAGAAGGACGTTGGTACTCACAAGGTAAAAGTTTAAACTGGAAACCTTCAGTAACAACTATCATAGGCGAGACATGCTCTAAAGGAAGATTCTTTGACGAGTGGCTTATGAAAAATGGTATGAACGCTGAGAAACTAAGAGATGATGCTGCAGCAAGAGGTACATCAGTACACGAAGC
>TARA_R110001606_G_scaffold2331_1_pt1 | contig 12601 bp, 8 predicted proteins | sample TARA_R110001606 | Tara Oceans TARA_R110001606 (sample SAMEA4398315) | marine metagenome | biome: Polar Biome; feature: [SRF] surface water layer (ENVO:00010504); material: water (ENVO:00002006), including particulate matter (ENVO:01000060) such as... | depth 5 m | reverse complement strand
ATCGTGAACATCTCGTCGCTCGCCTCGATCGCGGGCGGATTCCAGATGGCCTATGAAGTGTCCAAGGCCGCGATGAACCGGATGACGCTCAGCGTGGCGATGAGCGGGGCATCGCGCGGCGTGCGCTGCAACGCGATCACGCCGGGCCTGATGGACACGCCGATGGCGATTGGCGGCATCGCGGCGGCGCGAGGCATATCCGAGGATGACCTGCGCGAGGAGCGCGCGGCGAGCGTGCCGATGAAGTTCATGGGCACCGGCTGGGACACGGCCCACGCAGCGCTGTTCCTCGCCAGCGACGAGGCGCGGTTTATTACGGGCGCGATCGTGCCAGTCGATGGCGGCGGCAGCGCGCGGGTGGGGTGAAGCAATACGCCAGCGCAACGCGCCCCCTTCTCCCGAGGGAGAAGGGCCTGGGATGAGGGGTCGCGCAGGCATCCCCGTTTTGCAGTGAGGTTGTGCTGAGTTCGGCGATCCGTTCAAGGGTGAGCGATTGACGGAGGTTGGCTGCTTTTTGCCGGTCACTCGCCCTTCGGCAAACGGTTGGCGTGGAGAAAAACGGACATTCGCACGATTTGCCAAACATGACGTTGCTCCTGTCGAGAGTTTTGGCTGCAGAACGGGCGGTTTCGGACAACCAGGCCGGTCTCGGTTCGAGCGCCTTTGAGGTTTGTGAACCGGTTTAACTGCCTTGGCGCAGGCTGGCATCTACCAACGGCTTTACCCATTTGGCGATTGATCAACACAGAAATTGTTGCGGATCGGTCACGCATTTAGCCAACATTCGAGACAGATTGCAAAGGATTGCATATTATTCTTGCAAACGATTGCATTTTGGCTAAGTTCACGCTCGAGAGGCCATGCCACTAATAAACGCACACGCATGTCGTCGATCAGATAGCTGCATAATAAGAAAGCAGAAGTGTTCCAAGGGAGGAAACAATGAAGAGATCAAACCGTCAGGCTCTGCTGATGTCAGTCGCGTCGCTCGCGCTCGTTGCGGGCGCAGCCCACGCGCAAGAAGCCACTGTCGAAGAAGATGCAGAAGCCCGTATGAAAGAGGTCGTCGTAACAGGTGTCATTGGCGCGGCTGGCGCGAACAAGATTGATTCTTCAATCTCGGTCAGCTCGCTGGACTTTGAAGGCGTTGTTGAAGCGGGACCGACCAATCTCGCGGAAATCTATCGTAACCTTCCCGGCATTCGTTCGGAAAGCTCGTCAGGCGGTGGCAACTCGAACGTCGCTGTGCGCGGTCTGCCGCTGTCGACGGGCGGCGCGAAATTCCTTCAGACTCAGGAAGATGGCTTGCCGATCCTTCTGTTCGGCGATTTCGACTTTGCGCCGACAGATGGTTACTACAAGGCTGACTCGACCCTTCAGCGGGTGGAATCGGTTCGCGGCGGCACGGCATCAACCCTGACGACCAACGGACCGGGTGGCATTATCAACCTGATCAGCAAGACTGGCAAGGAAGAGGGCGGCAGCGTCTCTCTGACAACGGGTCTAAGCTATGATGACTTCCGCATTGACGGGGAATATGGCGGCGATCTTGCCGATGACATGTACTTCCATATCGGCGGTCACTTCCAGCAAGGCGGTGATTATCGCGACTCCGGGTTTGACACGATCAGCGGCGGGCAAATCCGCGGCTCGCTCACGAAAGAGTTCGAGAACGGCTTTGTTCGCGTCACTGGTAAATGGATGGACAAGAAAGATGCGGCCTACTTCCCGCAGGCTTTGGCCATCAATGGTGACAAGGTCGGCGACGGCGTGCCAGGTTTCGACGCCAACTCTGACAGCTTGCAGAGCCCCTATACGCGTTTCGGACGTGACGTGGACGGCGAAAATACGGTCAATAATTACGACCTCGCCGACGGTATTCGCTCGAAGGTGAAATCTATCGGAGCTGAGTTCGATTTCGACCTTGGCAATGGTATCTCGTTTAACAACAAGGCGCGGTATCAGGATATCTCCGGAAATTTCAACGGTCTGTTCACGCACAATGTTGACGGATTTGAGAACCGCTTCGGGACGACGTCCGGCGCGACAATCTTCAATGGTCCAGAGGCAGGTGTTGAAATCAGCGACTCGTCTTTGACGTCTCTGACAGGTAACAATCTCGTCTCCGAGATTGCTTATTTCAACGTCGATCTTGACGATATGAGCAATTTTGCCAATGAACTTCGCCTGTCCAAGTCAATTGATCTTGAAGGGTCGCGTCTGGATGTGACCGTCGGTCACTTCTTCATGAATCAGAACTTCAAGCAGGACTGGCACTGGAACGCTTTGTTGTCGACCACGACGAACAATGCGGCTTTGATTCAGGTGCCCGGCGTCACGCAAGACGGCGTTCTTGGCTATAACCGTGCATTCGGCTGGAATGGCAACAATCGCAATTATGATCTGGGCTATCAGGCCAACTCGCCCTTCATCGGCGCAAGCTGGACCAATGACGTTCTGACCCTTGATGCCAGTGTTCGTTATGATCAAATGGAGCAGACCGGAAACCGCTACGAAGCAGTGGGCGGCGCATTCGATGTCAATGGCGACGGTCTTATCGGCCCAGCAGAGGCTGATGTGTCCCTGTCAACGACAACCGTTGGCGCAACTGCGAACTTCGAAGTCGACAATACGGCCTGGTCGGTGGGTGCAAACTACCTCTTGCAGGACAATTTCTCCATCTTCGGCCGGGCCTCCAGCGGTGCGTCCTTCAATGGCGAGCGCCAGCTTGGCAACGCTCAGACGCCAGGTGGGGGTCTCATTCCAGGCGGCGACAACACCTATGTCGATGTGGCAGATCAGTATGAAGTCGGTCTGAAATGGGAAGACGCGCCGGTTGGAGCTGGTAATCTCGATCTTTATCTGACTGGCTTCTACACAGAGACCGAAGAGAGCAACACGCAGCTGACAGGCGGCGGCACGCCGACCGTGATAGCCAACGAGTACGAATCCAAAGGGATCGAGGCAGAAGTCTACTATGACATTGGCGACTTCGACTTGTTCGCAACAGCAACGTATACGGATGCCCAAGTCTCTGCCAGCACAAGCGCACCGGCTACCGTCGGCAATACGCCGCAGCGCCAGGCCGACTTCATCTGGACGGTCTCACCGCGTTACAACTGGAACGACAAGGCGAAGTTTGGTGCGACATGGGTTGGCACGACCGACTCTCCAGCCAATTTCTCTAACTCTCTGACGCAAGAAGGCTATTCAGTCGTTCACCTCTTTGCGACCTACAGTCTGACCGACGATCTGGATGTCTCGATCAACGCAAACAATGTGTTTGACCAGTCGGGCATCACAGAATCTGCGAATGACGGACGTGTGTTTGACACCAATGGTGACGGACTTATCGACACCACGATTGGTCGCTCAATCCTTGGTCGGACTGTATCAGCGACCCTGCGCTACCGCTTCTAAGCGTTCCTCCACGCCATCCGAACGACGTTCCGATCGGATGGGGAAAGGCGGCCCCACTCTTCTCTGAGAGTGGGGCCGTTTTGTTTGGAAGATCAGGCTGCGTTGATTGCGGCGAAGATCTCGCTGTTTGGCATCGTGTCACGCACGACGAATTGCTTGAGCTGTTCCCGTCGCCGCGCGAGCTCGCTCAACAATTGTTGAGTCAATGTGTCAGCCGACTCCGCTTGGAGATGCCCCTTCCACCCCATGCCAAACAGCACGAACTGGTAATTGGTCACCGAGAAACACTGCGTTGTGCGATCGAAGTCGTAAACCGAGGGAATAGCGTCCCGCCAGGCCGCAAGGTTCGCTTTCAGGGTGTCGGGTATGCTCGCCTCGCTGACATTGTCTCTCCAGAACGCGGAGTCGCGGCGCTCGCTCAGACAGTAGTGTAGTTTGAGAAAATCGGTGATGTTCTCGTAGTGATTGGCTATGATGGCGTTGTATTTTTCCTGCGGCGCTGCGCCTGCAAGAAAGCGCGGGATGAAATCGGCGAGCGCCCAGTTTGCCATTTCGATGAGGTAGATCCCGGTCGACTCCAATGGTTCCAAAAAACCGCTCGACAGGCCAATCGCGACGCAGTTGCCGCGCCATTGCTGCGCATGATACCCGATACGCATATCAAGCCGACGCGTTTCGATCTCGTCCTCGGCCAAGCCAAGGTAGGCTGCCAGATCGGACCGGGCCGTTTCGTCATCTGTATGTCTCGAGGAATAGACATGGCCCACGCCGCGCCGCCCTTGGAGAGCAATGTCCCAAATCCAGCCGGCAGTTTGAGCCGTGCAATTTGTGTATCCATTGATCGCCTCGACACCGCTATGGGCAATACGTGCCGTGACCGCACGATCGACAAACAACTGATGGGACTTCGAGATAAATGAGTTGGTCTTGTCGGCATTGATCAGGCGCGCCGAAAAACCTGTGCAATCAATGTAAAGATCAGCGGTGAGCCGGTCTCCGCTGTCGAGCGTAACGTGATTGATATTGCCAGCCTCGTCCTGATCTGCGTCGACGACCTTGGCGATGATCTGGGTCACGGTGCGTTGTCTGAGGCCGCGCTTGAGGAATTCGGCGAACTTTCCAGCGTCCAGATGGTAGGCGTAAGGCAGGGCGCCATCAAAATCGACATCGCGCAGATGTTTCGGCGCGCGCCCGGCCAACGCCAGTTCGGGTTGTACAGAGAAGAGATCTGCAAACGCACCGCGCGTTGACGGATCGAGCCGACTCCATTGCCGAACCGGACTAATGGTGCCGATGGTCAATGGATCTCCAAACGGGTGGAAATAAGCTTCACCCGGGTCAGTCTCCAGAGGGCGGCGCCATTGCTGAAAGCGGATACCGTGTTTGAACGTGGCATCGCAATTCTTCAGGAATTCGGCCTCGCCCATTCCGCAGGCTGCCAATGTTTGGCGTAAGGACGGTATGGTGGCTTCGCCGACCCCGACGGTTGGGATGTCGGAGGCTTCGACAAGCGTAATTTCGATCTCTCGACTGGCCGTGAGGGGAAGCTGGCGCGACAGGAACGCGGCCGTCAGCCATCCGGCCGTGCCGCCACCCACGATCACGATTCGCATGGGTGCGCCGGGTGTCAGCATGTTCTGTTCCACTTCCACTTATGCCAGCTATGGAAAACCCGGCTCAATCCTGTAGGATCACAATCGATTGCATTTTTAACCGGAGCGAATGGTATGACAAGCTCAATCCTTATTGCTGGTGGCGGAAGTGCTGGCTGGATTACTGCAAATGTGTTGGCGGCGAGCTTCGAACGTGCAGGCGGCCTGGCACCTCAAATCACTCTGATCGAGGCGCCTGATATTCCGATCATTGGGGTCGGAGAAGCGACGGTGCCGAGCATTCGCCGGACGCTTCAGTATATTGGCATCGGTGAGCGGGAGTTCATGCGGGCGTGCGATGCGACATTCAAAACCCTGATACGTTTTGACGACTGGTCGCCCGGGATCAGCTTTGATCATCCCTTCGACCGCCGCGAGCGTCCCGCGACGGATATGGCAGTTGAAGACTGGCTGCGTCACGGGCAAGACGCGCCGTCCTTTGACGGAACCTTTTCTGTCTTGTCGCGCATCACCGCGTTCAATCTTGCACCGAAGGCGGTGGGCTGGCCAGATTATGGATCCCCTTTTCCTTACGCGTATCATCTGGATGCTGTGAAACTGGCCCGTGCGCTCACTGGGATCGGTCTGAAGCGTGGCATCCGGCACGTGCTTGGACGAATTACCGATGTGAATGTTGCAGCGTCGGGATCGATTGAAAGCGTGGAGCTTGAGGACAAGACGATACATAGCGCAGATCTATTCGTTGATTGTACTGGCTTTGCCGCGCGTCTGGTTGGCCAAGCGCTTGGCATAGAAAAAACGTCTTTCTCAAAACAATTGCTCTGCGACAGGGCGGTGACGCTTCAGATCCCGTTTGAAACCTATCGGCCTGAACGTATCAGGACCTATACACAGGCGACGGCGCGCAGCTCCGGATGGCAATGGGACATCAATCTGCAGACGCGGCGCGGGGTCGGCTATGTTTACTCCAGCAGCTTCCAGACGTCGGACGAGGCAGAACGCGAATTGAGAGTGGCCGAAGGCCCCCCCGCCGACGATCTGGAAGCCCGGCACATTGCGTTCGAGAGCCACAAGCGCAAAGTGTCCTGGCAGGGCAATTGTGTTGCGGTTGGCCTGGCGGATGGATTTTTGGAGCCGCTGGAATCGTCTGGTCTCTACATGATCGAATATGCGGCGCAGGCCCTGGCAGACTTATTGCCGCATGCCGGTCCAAACCTGCGGATTGCGGCCAACCGTTTCAACGCAAATATGACCTCGCTCTATGCTGAAGTGCTGGAATACGTGAATCTGCATTATATGACATCGACACGCCGCGATACGGCGTTCTGGCGCGCGGCCACGGATCAGAGCGCGATTGTGGACAGTCTGCGCGACAAGCTGCCCCTTTGGCGGACGAAACGGCCGTCAGAGCTGGATTTCGACGGGCCACTTCGGCTCTTCTCCATCGAAAGCTATGAATACCTCCTCTTTGGAATGGGTCATACCGTACGAGCTGCAAGTGGCGCGAGTACACAACGACCAGACCTGTCCGGCGCGGTGGCAAAATGTAAGGAGCGCCTTCCAAACCACGAGGAATGGCTTTCAAAACTGGCCTGACTGTTCCAAACTTGCATTATCTGCTCACCGAAAGGCCCACACGACTTTGACCGCCAAGATCACCCCTTCAAGAAACATCACGATGGTCGAACTCGCGCGGCTTGCGAAGGTGGACGTGTCCACTGTGTCGCGGGCGCTCAATGATAGTCCACTGGTCAAACCCGACACCAAGAAACACATCCTCAAAATTGCCGCCGAAACGGGCTACGCTGTCAATGCGTCTGCCAGAAATCTTCGCAAGCAATCGAGCGGGGCGATCGGCATTGTGATCCCCATGCGGCCCGACTCCGGTCAAACGATCTCGGATCCGTTCTATCTTGAAATGGTGGGCGCGGTGTCGCATGCCGCATCGAAGCATGGCTATGATTTGATTATCAGCGTGCCGACAGGTGAGAACGAAATCGCCGAACGCCGCTTGTTGCAGACAGGCCGCGCCGACGGGTTGATCGTGATTGGTCAAGCAGGGCGGTCCGAGCGATTGAATGCCCTGGGGATCATGCGAGACAAAGTGGTCGTCTGGGGCGGGCATACGGGGCAACAGAAATATACGCTCGTCGGAAGCAATAATCTTGAAGGCGGCCGTCTTGCTGGCGAACACCTCTTGTCGATCGGTCGAAAGCGAATTCTGTTTCTCGGAGATATTGATTTGCCCGAAGTCGCTTTGCGCTACGATGGGCTAAAGCAGGCGCATTTAGACGCTGGGACACGCCATGATTCCAAGCTTGTACTAGACCTCGATTTCGGTGGAAGGCGCGCATTCGACGCGCTGCAGGACCTCATCGTCGATGGCGTGACGTTTGACGCGGTTTTTGGCGCGTCTGATGTGCTCGCAATGGCGGCGATCCATGCCCTCCAGGCAAAGGGACTAATGGTTCCCGGTGACGTTTCTGTGGTCGGATACGACAATATCGGACAGTCATCTGTCTCGACGCCCGCACTGACGACTATCGATCAGAATATTGCGATGGGGGGCGAGCGCATGGTGGAGTTGTTGTTGCGCAAGCTTGACGGCAAAAAGGTCAAGTCGGAGATGATGCCCACACGGCTTATTGTCCGGCAATCGTGCGGCGGATAGCTTTCAGGCCTGACTCTTCACCGCATCGGAACGTGCTTTGTAGATATTGAGCAGTTTGATCGGCGCGAATGTGAGACGCAGGTCGGGCCGGGCCATTTCTGTGTAGGGCGCAAGAAATCCGAAGTCGCCGGTGTCGAAGTCCGCGCTCACCAGGCTGGCACCGAACAAATCGGGCAATTCGGGAAGCAGGCTGCCCTCACCGCAATAAGCCAACCACGGCCCGTCTATGCTCGTGCTCTTGTACAGCCGATGCAGTTTCGAGACTTCATCATCGGGCTGGCCTTCGTATAGGCGATTGCACGCTGAGATAAGCAGATAGTACAAGTCACGTTTTGCGTCGTGATAGAGCCTTGGCACCTCGGCTTGGGTCAGTGCGTCTGCATCCGGCAACGTCAGGGGCGGCAGGAGTTTGTCGATTTGGAAATTGCCATCCTTTTCAATCAAGGTCGCGTGCGCGACTGCGGGTGTTTTCGGGCCGACTTTGGCTGACCAAATTATGTGCCATCCGCCAGATGGGTGTTGAAAGACGAAGGGATCGCGCCATGCGAGTATCGGGCCGCCTTCTTCGCCGTCGTTCTCGCCAAGCCTGGCTTTGGGGCCTAGATAATAGCCTGCCGCGATTATGTCGTCATAGTCACGCAAAGGGCAGGAAAGGGCCTCATCGACACTTTGTCCAACGGTCGAGGAGTCAGGCCCTGTCGCGAGACAAATCGTCTGCAGGAAGTTGCGATCCGGTCCGGCATCACGAATACCTGTGTATCCGAAAAGCCATTGCCCGCTCGAGCGTCGCAAGACCGATCCACTCCAGACATTGCGCATGTCGCTGCCATCAGCGGCTGTGCCGGGCGCAAGAAGCGCACCCTTGTCGGTCCAGGATTCGCCGTGGGTGTCGGACACGAAATGTCTGATCTCAAATGGGTAGTCATTGCGCTCGTGCGGATGGATTGGCTCGCCCGACTTGTTGATTCGTGAGACCGAAAGGCAATAAAGGTGGAGGCATTCGCCATGCCATTCAGTCCAGCAATCCCAGAGCCAGAGATCAGGATGACTGATCCCTCCACGGAAGGTAACGGTTGCAGGCGGCACCCGCCGAGGTGTCTTCTGGTGTGTCATAGTAAAATACCGAAATCATTGTGCGTATTGGGATTGGCTGGCGGCGATCAGAGCAGCCGCCGCAGGGTTATTGCGCGAAGTGAAGTCATGGAGTGGCCAGCGGTTTTCCAGAAACGCGATTGTCACGTCTTTTCAGATTTGCGCGTCTTTCGCGCAGATCGCTTTCAATCCTCTTCAGCGTTTCACGGTCAATCTGATAGGCGAGCATCAACAAGCCAGCCAACAGGTAGAAGACCGCAGGCACCACATGAAACATCAAGCGAATGCCTTGAATGGACGCGTCAGTTTGAACTTCGTTCGCTACGAAACCAAATGTTGCGAGGATTGCCGCCGGTATGGCGCTCCCGATTGCTGAGCCGGTTTTCAAAGAGAACATTGATGCTGAAATGGTAAGGCCAGCACTGTTCTTTCCCGACATCCATTCGCCGTATTGGGCGCAATCTGTATACATTGCGAAAAGCAATGTGATCATCACGCCAAAGGTAGAGATGCCGGCTGAATAGAGAAGCAGCGTCAGAATATACTGGTCGGGTGACAAGAAGTAACCCGCCGCAAGCAAGACGGCGTGAAGCAGTGCCATGAGGATCATCAGCTTGTGCTTGTCGACAAATTTCAGAAAAGTGGGTGTAAGTAACGCGCCGAACATTTGCCCGACAAAACCGCACGTAATGATGAGGGATGTGCGGTCCATCCACCACAGACTCTTTTCGTCACCACTCACCATGTAGTATTTCGTGTAGAATGCGGTGGATGCGATGCGTCCCACAAGCCCCACGACGATCAGGATTCCCGTGATCGCCAGAACAATCCAGGACACGTTTTTGAGCAGAACCCCAAAATCATCGCGAATCGAGGAGTCGTGCTTCGGTGGTTTGATCCGTTCTTTCGTCGTCGCGAATGTGATCGCAAAGAGCAGCACAGACAGAATGGCGAAGAGAATAATTGTCAGTCTGAAACCCGTGACTTCATTTCCCTGACCAAGCCATTCGACAAGCGGCTTGGTGGTTGCGCCGACCACCAAGGATCCGAGCGAAGCGAACACAAAGCGATATTGCGTTGCCTTCGTCCGCTCTTCTGTCAGGGGGTGGATGACAGCGAGCAAGGCCGAATAGGGCACGTTGATCGCTGTGTAAGCCAACATGACGAGGGAGTAGGTGACATAGGCGTAGACGATCTTTCCCTGTTCCGACAGATCTGGTCCGAGGAAGAGGAGATAGCCTAAGAGCGCATAGGGAATGGCGGCCCATATAAGATAGGGTCGATATTTGCCCCAGCGTGTATTGGTGCGGTCAGAGATCAGGCCCATCGCCGGATCGCTGATGGCATCGATGATCTTGGTTATCAGGAACATGAAGGCGGCATGTCCGGGATGAATGCCCCAGACATCCGTGTAATAGTACAGGAGGAAAATGCCGAAGAATCCCATGTAGAAATTCGACGCCATATCGCCGAGGCCGTAACCGACCTTTTCAACAAAACTGAGTGGCGCTGTATCTGATTTCTTGCTCATGATGTGCGTTTCGCCGACAGATCCCATTATGTTGGTTGTTGCTGTTCGGCTTGCCTCCTATCTCCTGATAGCCAAAAATACAAACGATTGCAATTTTAATATTCTTTGCTAATGCTAGGTCTGAGAACCAAAGCAAACATGCGCGATTGGAACCCAAGCAATTGACCCTAAAAACCGACTCTCGCAATGTTCTCGCCGGTTTGGATGCGGGCGGAACGACATTCAAGTGCGGCCTGGCGATGGCCGATGGCAAGCTAATTACGCAAGAGCGATTCCCCGTTTCAACGCCAGCTGAAACAATTGCAAGCTGCGTCGAATTCTTCCGGACCCGTGCCAACGCGGCCGGGCAAACCATCAGCGCTTTGGGCATCGCATCCTTCGGCCCCATTGATATTGATGGGAGTTCACCGGATTACGGGACGATTATGAACACGCCGAAACCGGGATGGTCGAACACGAATCTGCGCCGCGCATTTGCCGATGCCCTCAAAGTTCCCGTCACCGTTGATACGGATGTGAATGGCGCGCTTGCGGCAGAACTGGCATGGGGCGCGGCGAAGGGCGTCTCAAGCGCGGCTTATGTCACCGTCGGAACAGGCATTGGGGCGGGGGTATTTTCTGGAGGCACTTTTGCCGCCGCGCCGCTGCATCCCGAGTTCGGGCATATCAGCATGAAGCGCCACGCAGATGACGCTGCCTTCGCCGGAACCTGCTCGTTTCACGGCGATTGTCTGGAGGGCCTCGCCAGCGCAGCCGCGTTCATGGCCCGGTTCGGCGACCCAAGATATCTGGATGAAAATTATCCCGGATGGGCCGTCGAAGCGGATTATCTCGCTCAGGCATGCCTGAGCTTGTCGCTCAGTTTCAGGCCACAACGCATTATCCTCGGAGGCGGCCTGATGCTGGCGCCACATCTTATTCAGATGACGCGGGATGCGTATCAGAAGAAGATGGCCGGGTATCTGGGAGAAACTGAAGCGGAGATCGAGCAGAAGATCGTCACCCCAGGGCTGGGCGATGATGCAGGGCTCCTTGGCGGAATCAAACTCGCAATTGACCTCAATTAGTTTCCGCGCTCCGCTTCCAAAGCCTTTCAACGGTCGTCTTTTCAAGTCGAGCGACTCGCGAGCGCCGCCACCTGACAAGCTTCCCTCGATCGCCCTGCACAGACCACGTCAGTCAGGGTCTCAAGGGTCAGGTCGTATCGAAGGTCCGGATTTCATCTTTGAGTTCAACCGGTCGTCGCAGCACTTCAGTTTCACTGGAAACTGGAGAGTTGGCGATGGCGTACCGCAAACGGATCAAGAATACGGATGAACAGAAACAAGACATTTGGGATCTCTGGAAGAGCGGGGTGTCCCTCGAAGCACTCTATCGCAGCTTGTATGTACAGGCCCGTGGAGCCTTGAAAAAGGAGCTGATCCAGTATCACCGAGAGAAACGTACAATCTGTCGGTCGCGAAATGCCAAGCCAGCGACAGACGTGCGCTGTAAGATCCCGGACGAGTTGTGCCGATCATTGACCTGGGATCGGGGTGGGGAAATCCCAGACCACTAGCGGTTGACGATGGAGCCGGATTTCCAAGTCGACTTCTGTGACCCGAAAAGCCCTTGGCAACGCGGAACAAACGAAAACACAAACAGACAGCTGCGCCAGTATCTGCCAAAGGGGGCCAATTCGTCGATGGTCTTAAAATCCAGGCTCAATAGGATTGCACGAGAACTCAATAAGCGGCCCGGAAAAACACTGGATTATGAAACCCCAGCTGAGCGATTAGATCTTTGTGTTGCAGCGACTCGTTGAATCCGAAATTCCCAAATCGCACCCTCAAAAACCCGACCTAACCTTCCAACTTTGACGAATTGCCGACAAAGCCAGCTTCAGTGCTGACTGTCCGCTACGTGAAACCCGGCCTCAAGCATTTCGAGCCCTGTGCCCCGCATCCCCGGCCCCTCTCCCGTAGGAGAAGGGCGCGCCTGAGGCGCCTACCGTTTGCGCCGCGAGAGCTATTGCGCCGGCGCCCAGTTGCCGTGGAAGCCGGGCGGGATGCGGTGGGGTATGTGGACCAGGGCGACCGGTGGCGCGGTGAAGTTGGTCGCGTCGAGGATGGCGAGATCGGTTGTGTCCGTGTTCCTGTCGATGACATAGCCCATCAGCCAGCCATCGCCTTCAGGCGCATCATCGCCACGCGCAATGAAGACGAATTCGCCGGGCACGCGACCGGGACCGAAATCATGGGTTTCGCGGGTGCCGGCATCAAGGTCGTGCTTGTA
>TARA_R110001606_G_scaffold19619_84_pt1 | contig 12603 bp, 11 predicted proteins | sample TARA_R110001606 | Tara Oceans TARA_R110001606 (sample SAMEA4398315) | marine metagenome | biome: Polar Biome; feature: [SRF] surface water layer (ENVO:00010504); material: water (ENVO:00002006), including particulate matter (ENVO:01000060) such as... | depth 5 m | reverse complement strand
AAGCCTGGTTCCGGTCAGTCGGCCATCAGGCGGCTGATGCTGACGGTGACCTCGGGCTTCTTGCCGATCTCCTCCATCGCGACCTGGCGGGTGATCTTGCGGATCGCCTCGTCCATCTTGCCGTCGTCGCGCACGGTGCGGGCATCGGCACGCTCTAGGAACTCGGACAGCTCGGCCTCGATCTGGCGGGCCAGCTCGCCGCCCGAACGGGTCCGCTCGGACAGGCCCATCAGTTCGACCCAGGCATCGGGCAGGACATTGTCGTCCTCGTCCACGATCACGCTGACCATCGCGTGCCCGTTCAGCGCCATGCGGATGCGGTCGCGCACGACCCCGTCCATCGCGCCGATCAGCAGGTTGCCGTCCAGATAAAGACGCCCCGTTTCGACCTGATCACAGACCTTGGGGCGATCGCCCGTCAGGTCCAGCATCGTGCCGTTGGTCACGATCTCGGCGGTCATACCCTTGGCACGGGCCAGCATCACGTGTTCGCGCAGGTGCAGGTGCTCGCCATGCATGGGGATCACGACCTTGGGCCGCAGCAGGTCGTGCATCGCCTCGATGTCGGGCCGGTTCGCGTGACCCGAGACGTGGTAGAGCCCGTCATCGGCGTCCCAGACCTCGACGCCCGCCTCGCTCAGCGCATTCATGATGCGGCCGACCGACTTCTCGTTGCCGGGAATGGTCTTGGAGCTGAAGAGGAAGCTGTCGCCTTCCTTCAGCGACAGGCCCAGATAGCGGCCGCGCGACAGCTGCGCGCTGGCCGCGCGACGCTCTCCCTGGCTGCCGGTGACCAGCAGCAGGACCTTGTTGCGGGGCAGCTTGGCGGCCTCCTCGGGCCCGATCGTCTCGGGGAAGTCCTTCAGGATGCCACTGTCGAAGCCCACGCTGACCATGCGCCGCATCGCGCGGCCCAACAGGCATACCTTGCGCCCCGAAGCGCGCGCCGCATCGGCCAGCGTCTTCAGACGGGCGATATTGCTGGCAAAGGTGGTGGCCACGACCAGGTTCGGCTGCGCCATGACCCATTCCAGGATCGGGGTCGCCAGAACCGCCTCGGACCGACCGGGATGGGTCGAAAAGATGTTCGTGCTGTCACAGGCCAGGACCTTGACGCCCTTGCCCTCGGCGGCGATCTGCGACAGGCCGACCGGGTCGAAGGCGTCGCCCACGACCGGGGTCACGTCCATCTTGAAGTCGCCCGTATGCACGACGCGACCCGCAGGCGTGTCAATGATCAGCGCGCTGCTTTCCGGGATCGAGTGGCTGATCGGCACGAACTGCACCCCGAAGGGGCCTACATTGGTCACGGCAGGGCGCGCTTCGGTGATGTTGACCACCTCGGTCGGCAGGCCGTGCTCCTCCATCTTCAGGCGCACCAGCGTCCCGGTGAAGCGGCGTGCATAGATCGGCACGTCCAGCCGCTTCCACAGATGCGCGATGGCACCGATATGGTCCTCGTGGCCGTGGGTGACGAAGATCGCCTCCAGCCGGTGGCGGTTCTTCTCCAGCCAGGTCAGGTCGGGCATGATCAGGTCGATCCCCGGGCTGCCCTCCATGTCGCCGAAGGTGACGCCCAGGTCCACCAGGATCAGCCGCTCCTTGCCGGGCAGGCCGTATCCATAGACATAGGCGTTCATGCCAATTTCGCCCGCTCCGCCGAGCGGCAGATAGATCAGGCGTTCAGCCATTTCCCATCTCCTTGTTAAAGTCGTGAATGAGCCGAAGCCCGTGCATCGTCAAATCGTCTTCAATCGCATCGAACAGGTCGAACCCCTGATCGAACAATGGCGCAAGCCCGCCAGTGGCTATCACTTTCATGGGTCGGTCGCGCTCGGCGCGGATCTTGTCCACGATACCGTCGACCAGCCCCACATATCCCCAGAACACGCCTGACTGGATACATGCAACCGTATTCGTGCCGATCACCGTCGCCGGCATCGTCACATCGACATGCGGCAGGGACGCCGCCCCCATGTGCAGCGCCTCCAGCGACAGGTTCACACCCGGCGCGATGACGCCCCCGATATAGGCGCCGTCGATGTCGACCACGTCGAATGTGGTGGCCGTGCCGAAATCGACCACGATCAGGTCCGGGCCGTGCCGGTCATAGGCCCCGACCGTGTTCACCAGCCGGTCGGGCCCCACGGTCGTCCCCGCATCGACCCGCGGCGGCACCGGCAGCAGGCAGTCGGGCTTGCCCACCACAAGGGGCCGCGTGTCGAAATAGCGGTTGCACAGCACCCGCAGGTTGAAGACCACCCGCGGCGCCGTGGCGCTGATGATGCAGGCGTCGATCTGCAGTTCGAACCGCTGCACCGCGATCAGCGTGGACAGCCAGACATAGTATTCGTCCGCCGTCCGCCGATGATCCGTGCGGATCCGCCAGTGGGACAGGAACCGCGTCCCGTCCCAGATCGAGAAGACAGTGTTCGTGTTGCCGGTATCGATGCACAGCAGCATGGATCTAGCCCCCGAAATGGATGTCTGCGGCGGAAATCGCCTGGCGGCCGCGCGGACCCGTCAGGATCAGGGCGCCGGTTTCGTCGATACCGTCGAAGCGCCCGGTGATCTCGGCGGTGCCGGTGCGGGCGGTGATCGTCTCTCCCAGCCTTGCGGCGCGGGCCAGCCAGGCCGCACGGATCGGCGCAAAGCCATAGGCCGACATCTGCCGCATGCCGTCGTCGAAACGGACGGCCAGCGCGTCCAGCAGATCGTCGGGCGTCACGGTCAGGCCGGTCTCTCCGGCCAGGCTGACCGGACGCAGCGCGCCGGCCTCGACCTCGGACGGCTCCGGGGCCTGCGCCAGATTGACGCCGATGCCGATCGCCAGGACCGCGACCTGTCCCCCTGCCCCGCTGCTCTCCAGCAGGATGCCGGACAGCTTGCCGCCGTTCAGCAGGACATCGTTGGGCCATTTCAGGGACAGGTTCAGCGCCGGACCGCACAGATCGCGCAGCGCGTCATGCACGGCCAGCGCCGCGACGAAGGACAACCGTGCAGCATCCGCCGCAGCCCCCTGCGGCCGCAGGACCAGCGTCGCGGCAAAGTTTCCGGGCGGATCCGTCCAGGCGCGGCCGCGGCGGCCACGGCCGGCCTGCTGTTCGCGCGCCATGATCCAAGCCGGCCCGCCGAGCGTCGGGGCCAGCCTGAAGGCTTCGGCGTTGGTGCTGTCCACACGGTCCAGGACATGGCGTGCCACGCCTTGGGGCCATGTGGCGGGCGGGTTATTCACCCGCAACCGTGGCTTCACCGACAAGCGACTGCGCGGCCAGCGCCGCGGCATCGTCGATGCCCAGCAGGGTGATCGAACCCAGCAGCAGCGCGAAGGCCGGCACCAGCAGGGCGGCGTACTGCACGCTGCCCATGCGGCTGGTCACGCCCTCGGTCTCGGCGCCGAAATACATGTAGTACACGATGCGCAGGTAGTAGAACGCGCCGACGACCGATGCGATCACGCCGGCGACCGCCAGCCATGCCATGCCACCATCGACCGCTGCCGACAGCACGCCGTACTTGGCCCAGAAACCTACCAGCGGCGGCACGCCCGCAAGGCTGAACATCAGCAGCAGGACCGCCATCGCCTTCAGCGGCTCGGCGCTGGCAAAGCGGTTCAGGCTCTCCAGGTCGGTGATCGGGCGGCCGTCGCGTTCCAGCGACAGGATGAAGGCAAAGCTGCCCACGTTCATGACCGCATAGATGGCCATGTAGATCAGCATGGCCTGCACCCCATAGGCGGTGCCTGCAGCCAGGCCGACCAGTGCAAAGCCCATATGCGCGATCGAGGAATAGGCCATCAGACGCTTGATGTTGCGCTGACCGATGCCCGCGATCGAGCCCAGGAACATCGACAGCAGCGCCAGCACCGCGATGATCTGACCCCAATCGGCCGGCACGTTCCCGAAAGCGTCGAACATCAGCCGCGCGATCAGCGCCATCGCCGCGACCTTGGGCGCAGTGGCCAGGAACGCGGTCACCGGCGAGGGCGAGCCTTCGTAGACGTCGGGCGTCCACATGTGGAACGGCACGGCGGACACCTTGAAGGCCAGGCCGACCAGCAGGAACACCAGCCCGAACAGCAGGCCCAAGGGCAGGCTTCCCGCCTGAACGGCCTGCATGATGCCGACGAATTGTGTGGTGCCGGCAAAGCCGTAGACCAGCGACGCACCATAGAGCAGCAGGCCAGAGCTGAGCGCACCCAGCACGAAATACTTCAACCCGGCCTCGGACGACTTGACGCTTTCGCGGCGCATCGCGGCGACGACGTACAGCGCCAGCGACTGCAGCTCCAGGCCCATGTACAGCGAGAGCAGGTCGCCGGCCGACACCATCACCATCATCCCGACGGTCGCCAGCACGATCAGGATGGGGTATTCAAACCGCATCAGACGATGCCGTTCCATGTACTCGGCGCTCATCGCCAGGACGGCAGCGCCGGACAGCAGGATCGTGACCTTGGCGAAACGACCGAAGGCGTCGTCCATGAACATCCCGAAGAACGCGCTCTGCTGCGGGCGGTCGGCCATGCCCACCACCATCGCCGCCGCCAGAAGCGCCGCCACGCTGGCCCACAGGATCTGCCGTGCAATCCGGTCCTTGCCCAGATAGGCCCCCGCCAGCAGCGCGGCCAGCGCATAGATCGCCAGCAGCAGCTCGGGCAGAATGGTGGAGATATCCAAACCGGTCATCGTGCGTTCCTCAATGGCTGGCGGTGGCCGAGGCCAGGTCGCCCGTCGCCGCATCAGCAGGCAGCGCGTCGTTGTAATTCACCAGCAGCGCCTGGACCGAGGGGCCGGTGATGTCGGTGACCAGGCGCGGATAGACGCCCAGGATCAGGGTCATGGCGATCAGCGGCGCAAAGATCCAGCGTTCGCGCGGGGTCATGTCGGTGATCGTGCGCAGGCTTTCCTTGATCAGCGTGCCCATGGTCACGCGGCGGTAAAGCCACAGCGCATAGGCCGCCGACAGGATCACGCCGGTCGCCGCGACGAAGGCCACCCAAGTGTTGGCATGGAACGTCCCCATCAGGGTCAGAAACTCGCCCACGAAGCCCGATGTGCCGGGCAGGCCCACGTTGGCCATGGTGAAGAACATGAACACCAGCGCATAGACCGGCATCCGGTTCACCAGACCGCCATAGGCGTCGATCTCGCGCGTGTGCATGCGGTCGTAGATGACGCCCACGCAGAGGAACAGCGCCCCCGAGATGAAGCCGTGCGACAGCATCTGGAAGATCGCCCCGTCCAGCCCCTGCTGATTGGCGGCAAAGATGCCCATGGTCACATAGCCCATGTGGGCGACCGACGAATAGGCGATCAGCTTCTTCATGTCCGACTGTGCCAGCGCCACCAGCGAGGTGTAGACGATCGCGATGGCGGACATCCACAGGACGACGCCCTGCAGCAGATCGGACGCCACCGGGAACATCGGCAGGCTGAAGCGCAGGAAGCCGTAGCCACCCATCTTCAGCAGAACCGCCGCCAGGACCACGGAGCCCGCAGTCGGCGCCTGCACGTGCGCGTCGGGCAGCCAGGTGTGGACCGGCCACATCGGCATCTTGACCGCGAAGCTGGCGAAGAAGGCCAGGAACAGCAGCGTCTGCATGCCGCCGACGATGCTGAAGCCCATGATCGCCATCGTCTCGGACGGAAAGTCGAAGGCCAGCAGCTGGGCGATGTCGGTGGTGCCCGCAGTGCGTGCCATCGCGATCATCGCGACCAGCATCAGCACGGAGCCGATGAACGTATAGAGGAAGAACTTGAACGAGGCATAGATGCGGTTCTTGCCACCCCAGATGCCGATGATCAGGAACATCGGGATCAGCCCCGCCTCGAAGAACAGGTAGAACAGGATCAGGTCCAGCGCCGCGAAGACGCCGATCATCAGCCCTTCCAGCACCAGGAAGGCGATCATGTATTCCTTGACCCGCATCTTGACGTCCCAGCAGGACAGGATGGTCAGCGGCATCAGGAAGGTGGTCAGCATGATGAACAGGACGGAGATCCCGTCGACGCCCATCTTGTAGCGCAGGCCCATGATCCAGGCGTGATCCTCGACGAACTGGAAGCCCGTGTTCGCAGGCTCGAAGCCCGACAGCAGGAACAGCGACACAAGGAAGGTCGCGCTGGTCGCGATCAGGGCCAGCCACTTGGCGTTCTTCTGCGATGCTGCGTCGTCGCCGCGCAGGAACAGGGCCAGGATGCCCGCCGCCACGATCGGCAGGAAGGTGATGATGGAGAGAAGGTTCGTCATGTCAGTGCGCGCCCCGCATCATCACCCAGATCAGCAAGCCCACGATGCCCAGAACCATCGCGAAGGCATAGTGGAACAGATAGCCCGACTGCACCCGTCCGGCGAACCGGGTCAGGCGCGGGATGATTCCCAAGGCCAGCCCGTTGATGGCGCCGTCGATAACGGCTCCGTCACCTGCCGTCCACAGCTTGCGGCCGATCCAGCGCGCGGGACGCACGAAGATCGCGTCATAGGCCTGGTCGAAGTACCACTTGTTCAGCAGGAACTGGTACAGGCCCCGCTGTTGCGCCGCCAGCTGGCCGGGCAGTTCGGGACGGCGGATGTACATCAGCCAGGCCAGACCGAACCCGATCAGCATCGCGATGAACGGCGACACCTTGACCCAGGCGGGGACATAGTGGGCGTCATGCATCACGTGGTTGTCCGGCCGCATGTAGATCGCACCGGGCGTCACGGTATAGCTGGCGATGTCGGCCGGATCCTCGGCCGCGCCTGCGGCGGCGTGGGTTGCGGCACCCTCGGGCTCTGCTGCGGGGGCCTCGGCCACGCTGCCTTCCAGGGCCGTGCCGGTGCCCGCGACGGCGACGCCTTCGGCATGGCCGGCCTCCTCGTGGTGGACGGCGGCCTCGATCCCGAAGAAGCCGGCAACGCCCTCCTCCTCGAAGAAGCTGTTGTACCAGATCATGCCCGCGAAGATCGAGCCGAAGGCCAGCACGACCAGCGGCGCGGTCATCACGCGCGGGCTCTCATGCGCGTGGTCATGCGCATGATGATCGCCGCGCGGCGAGCCGAAGAACGTCATGAACATCAGCCGCCAGGAATAGAAGCTTGTCATCAGCGCCGCGATCACCAGCATCCAGAAGGCGTAGGTGCTGCCGACGAAAGCGCTCTCGATCACGGCATCCTTGGACAGGAAGCCCGCGAAGCCGATATGGGTCAGCGGGATGCCCACGCCCGTGATGGCCAGCGTGCCGATCATCATCGCCGCGAAGGTCAGCGGGATCTTCTTGCGCAGCCCGCCATAGTTCCGCATGTCCTGTTCGTGATGCATCGCGTGGATCACCGAACCCGCGCCCAGGAACAGCATCGCCTTGAAGAAGGCATGCGTGAACAGGTGGAACATGGCGACCGAATAGACGCCGACGCCCGCCGCCACGAACATGTAGCCCAGCTGCGAACAGGTCGAATAGGCGATGACGCGCTTGATGTCGTTCTGGACCAGACCGACAGTCGCCGCGAAGAAGGCGGTGGTCGCGCCGATATAGACAATGAACATCTTGGCTTCGGGCGCGAATTCGTAAAGCGGCGACATCCGGCAGACCAGGAACACGCCCGCGGTGACCATGGTCGCCGCGTGGATCAGGGCCGACACCGGGGTCGGGCCCTCCATCGCGTCGGGCAGCCAGGTGTGCAGGAACAGCTGCGCCGACTTGCCCATAGCGCCGATGAACAGAAGGATCGCCAGCACGTTGGCCGCGTTCCAGTCACGCCATAGGAAGGTCATCTCGGTCTGGGCCAGCATCGGGACCTGGGCGAAGATCTCGTCGAACTGGATCGACCCGGTCATCCACCACAGGCCGAAGATGCCCAGCAGGAAGCCGAAGTCACCCACGCGGTTGACGATGAACGCCTTCATCGCGGCGGCGCCAGCCGACTGCTTCTTGAAATAGAAGCCGATCAGCAGATAGGAGGCGACGCCCACGCCTTCCCAGCCGAAGAACATCTGAAGCAGGTTGTCGGAGGTCACCAGCATCAGCATCGAGAAGGTGAAGAACGACAGATAGGCGAAGAAACGCGCGCGATAGGGCTCGTCATCGCCGAAATTCTCGTCATGCGCCATGTAGCCGAAGCTGTAGAGGTGCACGAGCGCCGAGACCGAATTGATCACGATCAGCATGATCGCGGTCAGGCGGTCCAGGCGGATCGCCCATTCGGAGGTGAAGTCGCCCGAGACGATCCAGTCCATGACGGGGATGCTCTGCGGCTCGCCCAGGGTCAGGAAGACAACCCAGGACAGGGCCGCGGCGGCGAACAGGATGGCTGTCGTCAGGATCTGCGCGCCGCGCTCTCCGATCAGGCGCCATCCGAAGCCTGCAATCAGCGCACCCAGCAGGGGCGCGAAAAGAATGAACTGAGCCATGACCCTAACCCTTCATCACGTTGACATCTTCCACCGCGATCGTGCCGCGGTTGCGGAAGAAGACGACCAGGATGGCCAGGCCGATGGCCGCTTCGGCCGCGGCGACGGTCAGGATGAACATGGTGAAGATCTGCCCGCCCAGATCGCCCAGATGGGCCGAAAATGCGACGAAGTTGATGTTGACCGCCAGCAGCATCAGCTCGATCGACATCAGGATGACGATGACGTTCTTGCGGTTCACGAAGATGCCGAAGATCCCGGCGACGAACAATATCGCGCCCACGACCAGGTAATGTGTCAATCCGATCATCAGTTCAGTCCCTCCGGGCTCTCTCACCCGTTGATATTCCGTTGGCTGGGGCGGAGGCTTACAGCCCCTGCCCCGGCTTGACGTCGCGCAGCTGCATGGCCTTGGCCGGATCGCGGTGCATCTGGGCGATCACGTCCTGGCGCTTGACGTTGGTGCGGTGCCGCATCGTCAGCGTGATCGCCCCGATCATCGCGACCAGCAGGATCAGGCCCGAAATCTGGAACGGCAGGATGTAGCGGTCATAGAGCAGCAGACCGATCGCGTTGGTGTTCAGAACCTCGGTCGCCATCGGCACGGACCGCAGGGTCGCCGACTGGTCGCTGCTTTCCCACGCGCCATAGGCGATGGCCAGCTGCGCCAGCAGGACGATGGCGATCAGGCCGGCCAGCGGCAGATAGCGGGCGAACTCGCCCTTCAGCTTGGTGAAGTCCACGTCCAGCATCATGACCACGAACAGGAACAGCACCGCGACCGCGCCGACATAGACGATGATCAGCAGCATGGCCACGAACTCGGCGCCCAGCAGGACGAACAGCCCCGCGGCCGACAGGAAGGCCAGGATCAGCCAAAGCACCGAATGGACCGGGTTGCGCGCCAGCACCACCATGAAGCCGGCCGTGCAGACAGAGATGGCGAACAGGTAGAATGCGAATGTCATCATGACTGGGGGCTCCCCTCGGATTCGGTAAAGACGCCCTGGGCGATCTCCAGCGCCTTCTGCATCGCCGGCAGGCCGCCGAACATTCCCATCTGATAGATCACCTCGGCGATCTCGCGCGGGGTGGCGCCTGCCTCGATGGCGTGGCGGATCGTCATGCGCATCTGCGGTTCGGCCAGCGCGCCCTGCACGGTCATCGCCGCGATGGTCACCAACAGGCGGGTGCGCGCATCCAGGCCGTCGCGGTTGAAGGTCTTGCCGAACCACATCTCCAGCATGTCCGCGGGCATGGTCGGAAACATCTTCTCGAACGCCTTGACGTCGAAATGCTCCAGCGCCGGATTGAAGGTCCGCGCCATCTCCTGTCCCTGGCTCAGCATCTGCTGGAACATCTTGGTGAAGGGATCGGTCATCTGTAGGGCGCGTCCATCGCCAGGTTGCGCGCGATCTCGGACTCCCAACGGGCGCCATTGTCCAGCAGCTTGTCCTTGTTGTAGAACAGCTCCTCGCGGGTCTCTGTGGCGAATTCGAAGTTCGGTCCTTCGACGATCGCGTCGACCGGGCAGGCCTCCTGGCAGAAGCCGCAATAGATGCACTTGGTCATGTCGATGTCATAGCGTGTCGTGCGGCGCGAGCCGTCGTCGCGCGGTTCGGCATCGATGGTGATCGCCTGCGCAGGGCAGATCGCCTCGCACAGCTTGCAGGCGATGCAGCGTTCCTCGCCGTTGGGATAGCGGCGCAGGGCGTGCTCGCCGCGGAAGCGCGGCGAGAGCGGACCCTTTTCGTGGGGATAGTTGATGGTCGCCTTGGGCGCGAAGAAATAGCGCATGCCCAAGCCGAACCCTTTGATGAAATCCACCATCAGGAAGTACTTGGTGGCGCGGACGACGTCGAAAGCCATCTTTTACACTCCTGCCCAACGGGCCCAGAAGGTCCCGAAGACTTCGAATTTCGCAAGGAACGCCACGATCACGACCCAGCCCAGTGACAGCGGCAGGAACACCTTCCAGCCGATCCGCATCAACTGGTCATAGCGGTACCGCGGCACGATGGCCTTCACCATGGCGAACATGAAGAACCAGATGACCATCTTGAGGAACATCCAGATCGCGCCGTCCGGCAGGCCGGGGATGGGCGACAGCCAGCCGCCGAAGAACAGCAGGCTGATCAGCGCGCACATCAGCCACATGGCGATGTATTCGCCGGCCATGAACAGCAGATAGGGGGTCGAGGAATATTCGGTCATAAAGCCCGCGACCAGTTCGGATTCCGCTTCCGGCAGGTCGAAGGGCGGGCGGTTGGTCTCGGCCAAGGCCGAGACGAAGAACAGCACGACCATCGGCAGGTGCGGCAGCCAGAACCACGACAGCAGTCCCGCCCCGCGCTGCGCCTCGACGATGGCGGTCAGGTTCATCGAGCCCGCCGAGATGATCACGCCGATGATGATCAGGCCCAGGCTGACCTCATAGCTGATCATCTGCGCCGCCGACCGCAGCGAGCCCAGGAACGGGAACTTGGAGTTGGACGCCCAGCCCCCCATGATCACCCCATAGACCTCCAGCGATGAGACCGCGAAGATGAACAGGATGCCCACGTTGATGTCTGCCATGACCCAGCCCGGCGCGAAGGGAATCGCCACGAAGGCCAGCAGCGCCAACATCATCGACAGGAACGGCGCCAGGAAGAACACGAACTTGTCCGCGCCCGCGGGCACGACGATTTCCTTGACCACGAATTTCAGCGCGTCGGCGAATGTCTGAAGGACGCCCCAGGGCCCGACCACGTTGGGTCCACGGCGCATCTGCACCGCCGCCCAGATCTTGCGGTCGCCATAGACCATGTAGACCAGCGACAGCATCACGAAGACGATCAGCGCCAGGCCCTGCGCCAGCAGGATCAGCGCGATGCCCCAGGAGGATGCCCAAAATTCAGCCATGATGCCAGTCCCTTTGCCTTACGCCGTTGGAATGCCGCGTGCGTCGCATTCGCGCAAGGTCTCTTCCGTTTCCATCACCCGCAATCCCATCGGCTTGCTGTCCGACAGCAGGAACGCCGATCCGATCAGCAGCTTGCCGTTCCGTTCGGCCTGAAGCGTGCGGACATGCCGACCATAGGGGTTGCCGTTGTCGCGGGCCCAACCGGCCAATGCGCAGGTGGCATACGAGAACGCGATATCCGCGTCCACCCCCTGCTGCAGATTGGCCGTCACCTCGACCAGATCGGCGCCCGCGCCGCGGTTCAGCGGCACCACCTGCACGGCGATGAAGGATTCGGGCGCGATCTCGGTCCCCTCGGCCAGCACCGGCAGCGCGGGCTGGGTCCGGGCGGCGAACGCCTCCAACGCCTTTTGCTGCGCGGTCTTCTCCCGCGGGCGGTTGGGCGCGACCAAGCCTGCGAAATCCAGGTCCAGGTTCTGGTTCAGCGCCTCGAGGTCGGCCTCAGTCACAGCAAAGGCGTCGCGGCCGCCGGGGCTGTCCAGATCCATCGTCGTGACGCTGCCGTCCTCCTCCAGGATCAGGATCTCTCCCGACTGGCTGGACACGCGGGCGCGGCCAAGCCTGTCGCCCCCCGCCACCGAGGCCGCCACCGGAGGACGCGCCTCCGCCCCCCCACCGGTCGAGGTCTGCATGCAGCCCGACAGGGCCAAGACGGCCCCGATCAGGGCCGTCACCGAAGCGCTTGTCCGAACAGTGGGGGTCATCCTTGTTACTCCGCAGCCAACGCGGGCATATGGCGCGCCGCAGCCATGCGCGACAACTCTCCCATCAGCGGAGAGCTGCGTGCGATCGGGTTCGTCAGGTAGAAATCACGGATCGGGTTCACGAAGGCCGCCTGGCCCAAGTCCCGCATCGGCAGGGGCTGCCAGTCGCTCTCGACGACCTGATCGACCTGGCCCAGATGCGGCACCGCCTCGACCAGCGCACGACGCAACTGCGCCAGGCTGTCCCACGGCAGGGTCTGGCCCAGCTCGGCCGACAGGGCGCGCAGGATGGCCCAGTTCTCCTTGGCCTCGCCAGGCGCGAAATTGGCGCGCATGGCCAGCTGGGGACGGCCCTCGGTGTTCACGAACAGGCCCATCTCCTCGGTATAGCAGGCGGCGGGCAGGATGATGTCGGCGCGATGCGCGCCCCGGTCGCCATGGCTGCCCTGATAGATGACCACAGGACCCGCGGCGATCTCGACCTCATCGGCGCCCAGGTTGAAGATCACCTGCGCCCCGTCGATCACGGCGGACATCCCGCC
>TARA_R110001606_G_scaffold133988_1_pt1 | contig 12615 bp, 9 predicted proteins | sample TARA_R110001606 | Tara Oceans TARA_R110001606 (sample SAMEA4398315) | marine metagenome | biome: Polar Biome; feature: [SRF] surface water layer (ENVO:00010504); material: water (ENVO:00002006), including particulate matter (ENVO:01000060) such as... | depth 5 m | reverse complement strand
ACAAAGTTAATTGGCACTTTAGTAGCCAATTCAAACTGCATTACGTAATTATTAATGAATTGCTGAAATCCTTTATCTATTACTCCTTTAGAATAAGGATGGTCCTTATTCTCTATTAAGAAACGAGCAAAAGTTGCAAGATAAGTATTAGGGTTAGGTTGCTTATACAGGTTTTCTTTAATTACATCAGCATCAAGGTCGTGCTGCTTAGCAAATTTATGAGCCAAGTCTGCAGGCATTTTATGAAAATAATAATCTCTAATAAGTTTACGCCCAAAGAAATTACCACTACCATCATCCATTGGTATATAACCCAATGATGTTACTTTTTGAAATAATTGATTACCATCATAGTAACTACAATTAGAACCTGTACCAAGAATACAAACAATACCTTGATGACCTACTTTCGTAGTAGCAAATATTGCCGCATAGGTATCTTCTTTTACATCAGCTTTAGCATTAGGAAAGAAATCTTTAAAAATAGCTTTTAAAAACATTTTCATTCGATCCGTTCCACAGCCAGCTCCATAAAAATATAAGTGAGTTACTTTTTCGCGATTCTTAGAAAGCTCAAAGTTATTAGCCAAGCGATCTTCGATAACATCTTTCGTTAAAACCTCTGGACTTAGACCCAAAGTTTGGGTTAAAAAAAGCTGCTCTCCCTTTTCATCTAGGGCAATCCAATCTGACTTGGTTGCGCCACTATCTACTATTAAAATCATATACAGATTGTATTTAAAAAATAATCCTGAAAATAAGGAAAAAATGCCTCATTTTCAGGAAATATCTTTATTATACTAAATTGTTAGTTATAGCGTGTTCACATGCTGCATTAGGTCTACCATTTTATTGGAGAAACCTGCTTCATTATCATACCAGCAAATTAATTTGAAGAACTTAGAATTCAATTCAATTCCTGCGCCCGCGTCAAATACACTTGTGTGAGTTTCACCAATGAAATCTTGAGAAACTACAGCTTCTTCTGTATATCCTAAAACACCCTTCAATTCTCCTTCAGAAGCATCTTTGAAAGCTTTTTTAATTTCTTCGTAAGAAGTTTCTTTTTCTAGACGAACAGTTAAATCAACAACAGAAACATCTGCAGTTGGAACTCTAAATGCCATACCTGTAAGTTTTCCTTTTAATGCAGGTATTACTTTAGTTACCGCAACAGCAGCACCTGTAGATGCAGGTATAATATTTAACATAGCACTTCTACCACCTCTCCAGTCTTTTCTTGAAGGACCATCAACTGTCATTTGAGTAGCAGTCGTTGCGTGAACTGTTGTCATCAAAGCTTCTTCGATTCCAAATTTATCATTTAAAACCTTAGCCATTGGAGCTAAACAGTTTGTTGTACAAGATGCATTAGAAACGATAGTATCAGAAGCTTTCGCATCTTTATGATTCACTCCCATTACAAACATTGGAGCATCTTTAGACGGAGCTGAAATAACAACTTTTTTGGCACCACCATCAATATGATATTGAGCAGTTTCTAAAGTTGTGAATATACCAGTACATTCAGCCACAGTTGTAGCACCTACTTCATCCCACTTACAATTTTTAGGATCTCTTTCCGCAGTAATACGAACAGTTTTACCATTCACGATTAAATCACCATCCTTCACATCAATAGTACCATCAAAAGCACCATGAACTGAATCATATTTAAGAAGGTAAGCTAAATGCTCTACATCTAGTAAATCATTAATGGCAACCACATCAACATCACCACGTTTTACCGTTGTTCTAAAGACTAATCTACCTATTCTACCGAATCCGTTAATTCCTATTTTCAAATTTGACATTTTCTCTAATTTTAATATTTAATATTACGTAGTCATTATTTCTGAAACTCTTATGAGTTCCTTATCAATTTTTGTATGCCCTTTAATTGCTTTGTTTATAGGCGTCAATGTCAACTTATTACATTGAATACCTACCATTAAGTTGGTTTTTCCTTCTAACAAAGCTTCCACCGCCTTTACCCCCATTCTACTAGCAAGAACCCTGTCATAACAAGATGGCGCACCACCTCTTTGCATATGACCTAAAACAGATACCCTAACATCATAGATAGGTAAATGTTCTTCAACATATTCCTTAAGTTCGAATACATTTTTACCAGATTTATCACCTTCTGCAACTATTACAATACTAGAAGATTTTCCAGACTCTTTACTTCTTTTCAAGGATTCTAACAATCTGTCAAGACCAAGATTTTCTTCCGGAATTAAAATTTCCTCTGCCCCAGCACCAACACCTGCATTTAATGCAATATGGCCAACATCTCTACCCATTACTTCAACAAAGAACAGTCTATTATGAGAGCTTGCCGTATCTCTAATCTTATCAATACAATCTACTACCGTATTAAGAGCGGTATCAAAACCTAAAGTAAAAGTAGTTCCGAAAATATCGTTATCAATTGTACCAGGTATACCCATTACAGGGAAGTTAAATTCCCTATTAAATATCATAGCACCTGTAAAGCTCCCATCACCACCGATAACAACAAATGCATCTATACCCGCTTTTATAAGCTCATCATGTGCTTTCTTTCTACCTTCTGGTGTTCTAAAATCATCACATCTGGCAGACTTTAATATTGTCCCTCCTTTATTAATGATGTTATTTACACTACGGGCATCCATAGGTTTAAAATCCCCTTCTATCATACCTTGATACCCTCTGTAAATTGCAACGCAATCTACCTTCATGTAGGCACAGGTTCGAACAACTGATCTTATGGCTGCATTCATACCAGGAGAATCACCACCAGAAGTCAGTACTGCTATTTTTTTTATTTCTGAAGACATCGAAAAATTTAAGCCAACGAAAGTACTAAATCTTAATACAATAAAGAAATAATGTGAGTCCACATTTTAAACAGAAATTAAAGAAAACGTTTTAGTTGTTACATTTTAGTACGATACTTCTTAAAATTCCACCTTTCTTAACAATAAGCACACATAACGTTATCAATTTATTGATTTTGGTTTATCATAAAATCGAATTAAACTATCATTTCCCATTACTGAAGAAGGAGTCTCTTTCAGCTTCTTGGGCTCTTCAATTTCCACCTTTTTAGTTAAGATTTTTCTAAAGAGTTCTTTAAAATTATTAAAATCAACCTCATAGGATAATCCAGCCCCTTGGGTTGAGCCTTGTTGATCAGATAAATATGCTTGAATTTCACTTTGTCTACTAAAAAATTTCGCGCTAAAGGTGCCTTCTTCATTTAATAAAACTTGTATTTCAAAATCACCCGCGACCAAAGTTTCACTAGAAGCACCTACTGGTACACCAACCTTACCGTTGAACAATATCTTATCTGATATTTGTGTTGAAACTGTAACCCCAATTCGGTCATCTGTTTCAATATCGGCAGACCTATCTAGTATACCTTGCTCATATGAAAGGCCAAGATTGAACTTATCATTGCCTCCACTTAAAATAGAATTTAAAATACCAGATGCGCTTTGAACCAAATTACCCGTTATCGCTTGTTGATTAATACCGCTCTGTGCGTTGACAAATGTACCTTGAGCTAATAAGAATATAGCATTTTTCTCCTCTACTGTTGGATCCTGAAGGGTATATTCTAATTCTGATTGCACAATTGAACTTGTTCCCGGAAAATCTATTCCAAAGTCGATATTTGGACTTTGTAGTTCTCCTGTTAAACGTATTATAACATCTGTTGGAATTCTTCTAGTAAAACGCGGATCATCTAACAATGGAGCTGGATTAGCATTAAGAGAATAGACCGCTTCCATATTTAACAAAGCCTCTAATGGTTTCTGGTCCCAATTTATGGTACCTCCAGGTTTAACCTTAAATTTTTTGTCGATTATTCCGCCGAATTTATAATGGTACTCACCAGTAACAACTACAAAATCGCCATACATTTCAAACTTACCATTCGTATTAATCTGTATCAAAATAATTCCGTCTCCCGTACCCTTTAAAGAACTACCAGTTTTGGTATCGGTTACAATTTCGACCTCTGCATCTGGGGTTACATCTAAGTTAAATTCCAATTCTAAACCTTGATAATCTTTTAATTGCCGTTGATCCTCTATAGTTCGCTTATCATTCTTATCAATAAAATTGATAAAAGAATAATCACCTACACTAGCTACATCGCTTAATGGAATTTTCAAGGAAGTACCTTTCGCTGTAGAACCATCTACTGTAATATTTAATGCAGTGGTAGGGCCATAAATACGCCCAGTACCATTTAAATAACCCGTACCATAATACAACTCCCCTTCTTTAAACTCGGTATTCAATATTAAGAATGGTTGATCTTGAGTATCTACATTTAAATCTAAAATCCAGTTATCAAAAAAGCTATGTGAAATGGTACCATCAAGATTAGCTCTGGTACCCTTATGCACATCTTCTAATGCAATATTTTCAAAATCGAAAGTCTGATTAGAAAGCACTACTCTAGAACGTGGTGCAAAACTATAATCTACATTTAAATAAGGCACGGCAATACCTGCATTATCTAATGTCAAAAGTCCATTAAAACTTGGGTTATCCACATTACCAACAATACTTACCCGACCATCGATATCTCCTCGTATATTATCTATAACCCCTTCTCCCAAGGGGCTAAATGGCTCTAAACTAAAATTACTGAAATTGGCTATTAAATTAGCTTTGGGGATATCGCCTTTATTATTGATACTACCCAAAACGCTAAACTTTTCTAAACCATTATTAGAGAGTTGCGAATTAACTTGAAATTCAGTTAAATCTTTGTTACCTATAATACTAATTGCCAGATCCCCTAAAGGAATATCGTTTATACCGAAGTGTTCGATATTTAAGTTCGATGAGGGTAAATAAATACCATCTTTTTGCAAAACATTTAAAGTTCCATTTACCTCTCCTTGCAATTTAAGGCTATCGATGACCGGAGTAATTTTATCTAATGAAACTATTTTAAACTGTAATTGAAGATCTTTATAGGTAGAATCTGCTAACTGACCTTTTAATCTAATTTGCTCTTTCTCCTCATTATTCATCACTATTTCTTGAATAGTAATACTATCTAAAGCCCTATTCAATATTACTTTATTCTTAGAATCTCCATCTTTATTTAAAACCCATTTATTTCCCTTAAAGTTAACATCAGATGTTTTTAAACCTATGACAGATTTATTGTCTTTATTAAAGGTGTGGTAAAAATTGAGATTGTAAGAATCATTAAAATCACTTCCTCCTTTAAATTCAGATCTAAAGAACAAAGTATCTTTAAGAGTAGTGTTTATTAAATTAAAGTCCTTAAAATTATAATAAGGAGTATCTAACTCCCCAACAGAAACAAAGGTATTGAACAGCGGGTTTTTATTATCTATACGAACTTCTATATTATCAGCAGCAGTACCAAAAGCCTCAATACTAGGAGATTCAAAATTTAGTTTAAAATCACCTTCATCGGCAACTATATTTCCTTTTATAAACGTATTCGGATCAAATCGCACTTCAGGAAAAAATACCTCTACTATTTTATTATAAATTTTAAAATTGAAGGAAAGATTTTGACCATCCGAAATTTGAAACGGCCTATAGTTAGTATAAATACTTCCCAACGAATTTTGAACAAGCTTCCCTAATTCACGAACTTTAAAATTACCTTTCATAAAACCGGTAATAATATCTGGAGAATTGATATTTATAATACGTGCTTTCTCATCATCAAAAATAGAAGTAATCGCAAAATCTTCGAAATAATACGTATCATTTACATTTTGATAATTAGTTTGAGTGAACTTAATGTCCCCAACAATATTATCTAAGCTAGTCCCCGTAATATCCATGCTCAAGTTCCCTTTAAAAATGGAAACGCTGTCCTTAATAAAATTTAGTTTCTTTAAATCTGCAAAATCTACAGACGCAATAAAATTGAAATTATTTCTAGTCTCAGCAACATTAGCCAGACCCTTAAAGTTAAATTTTAAATTCTCGTCATTACTTATCAAAGACCCGTCGAATAATTGGTCTTTTATTATACCTGATACTCTTAAATCTTGATAATTATATTTATTAAATTCGATAGAATAAATCTGGCCTATAACTTCGGTATTCAATCTTTCTTTAACGAAACCTTTTCCTTCCACATTGAAATCTAACGTGGTTTTACCTAAACTTTTGTTTTCAGCAAAATCGCCTAAATCAAAATCGATTAAGGATATAAATCCCTTATAAGTGGCATTATCTATATTATTAAAATTACTTAATACGATATCAGCATAACTACTACCAATAGCCGTATTTAAGTTAACCTTTGCATCAATTGATGAGTTGGTAATTAATGCGTTGCCACGAATTGTAAATTGACCGAGCTTACTAAAAGTTGATGGTAATGAATTACCAATTAAATTAGGCAATAAAGCATTCAATTGATAATAACTACTAGTAACATTTTTCATTTCAGCATTTAAGCTGAATGGTTTTTGTTTGCTAAATAGATTTTTAAAATTGAAGTCTCCACGTATACCGGTATTATCAGAAAAAAGAAAAAGATTATTGGTATTTAAGTCATTTAAAACACCATTTATGTTAGCGCTGAAGGTTACCTCTTTACCTTTTCCAAACTCATTATATAATAGATTAATCTCATCAAAAGCTACCTTCGATTCTTTAAAATCAGCAATTACATTTACCTTATTCAAGAAATCTCGGAAATCTTCTCGATTATAATTAAAAACCAGATTACCATCTAATTCAGAAAGTGGCGTTTTTATCCTAAGAGAATCGAAACGCATTTGCTGCTTCGTATACTTAAAATTAGTAGCTAACTTATTTACTTTTAAACCCCTATCGCTATATAGCGACATATCTCGAATATCAGCAGTCACTTCTGGCCCAAGAATAAGAAAATTATCCGCACTAATATTAAGGCTGTCAAAATTCAGAATAGTAGGTTTTTCTAAATTCTCATCAATATATTTAAATCTACTTTTTTTTATATCAACTTGAGAGGACGATAATTTGAAGGGTGGAGTACCTAGTTCCCTAGGTTTACCATCATCAAGTTTATCTACAAAGACTTCAAGGTTCGTATTTTCTTCACCATAATATGTCTTCAATTTCAAATTCAATTCGTCTACAGAAATGTCACCAAACTCCAAATTACCTTGAGCCAAATTACCTATGCTTAGAATAGATGTTTTGAGTTCATTTATATAGAAAAGCGTATCTTTTTTATAATCTTCGATAAAGACACCCTCTAGTGCAGTATCCCAAGAAATCAATGAAAGTTTTAAACGATTAATATTAATATGAGTACCATATTGCTTATTAATTGTTTTTGTAGCATACTGTGCCAATAAAGTTTGAACTACTGGCAATGAAAAAATTAGGGTGCCTAAAACACATATCAGTAAAAGCACCAATACTATTCTAACCAATATTTTCCTAAGTTTTTTGATAGGGCTATATGTTTTACCTTTGTTATTCAAATTTTATTCCAAATATGCTGGAACACGAAACAATTTATATTCTTGCAATAGAATCTTCTTGTGATGATACTTCTGCGGCAGTTTTAATGAACGATAAAGTACTTAGTAATGTTGTTGCAACCCAAGCAATTCATAAGGAATACGGAGGGGTTGTACCTGAACTAGCATCAAGGGCACATCAACAAAATATTGTTCCCGTAGTCGATCAAGCAATAGCCAAAGCAAATATCGATAAAAAACAATTATCAGCCATAGCATTTACAAGAGGACCTGGCTTAATGGGATCTCTTCTTGTAGGCACCTCATTTGCTAAGTCTTTGTCGTTAGGCTTGCAAATACCTTTGATAGAGGTAAATCATATGAAAGCTCATATTTTGGCACACTTTATTGATGACGATAGTATGAAGACGCCTAGATTTCCTTTTTTAGCTTTAACCATAAGTGGTGGACATACTCAAATCGTACTAGTCAATGATTTTTTTGACATGAAAATCATAGGCCAAACACTAGATGATGCTGTTGGTGAAGCCTTTGATAAAAGTGCTAAAATTTTAGGCTTACCCTACCCCGGCGGACCTTTAATTGACAAATATGCTGCAACCGGAAATCCGCATAAATTCGAATTCCCTATTCCAAAAGTGAAAGAGCTTGATTTTAGTTTCAGCGGATTAAAAACCAGTATCTTATATTTCATTCAGAAACAAACTAAAGAAGACCCAGATTTTATTGAAAATAATCTTGAAGATATCTGCGCATCAATTCAATATACCATCATAACCATTTTAATGAAAAAACTTAAAAAAGCGGTTAAACTAACAGGTATTAAAGAGATAGCTATAGGTGGTGGAGTTTCTGCAAACTCTGGAATTAGAAAGGCTTTAGTGGATGCTCAAACCAAATACGGTTGGAAAACCTATGTACCTAAGTTTGAATATTGCACCGATAATGCAGCCATGATTGGCATAGTTGGGTATTACAAATATAAAAATGAAGTTTTTGCTCAGCAAGATGTGACCGCAAAAGCGAGATATTTAATTTCTTGATTTAATCGAAAATTGTATGCAACTATTTTATAATTCTGATGTAAAAGCTACAGATACTCTTTTTACTTTCGACACCAATGAAAGCAGACATATCATTAAAGTGCTAAGAAAAAAAATCGGTGATGAATTATGGATTACAAATGGCGAAGGTCACTTATTTCAAGCTAAAATTTTAGATGATTCTATTAAGAAATGTGAAGTTGAGCTCATATCTTCAAAAAAAACACATCCTAAATCACATTGGCTTCATATGGTGGTAGCGCCTACAAAAATGAACGATCGTTTCGAATGGTTTGTTGAGAAGGCTACAGAAATAGGTGTTGATGAAATCACCCCAATAATCTGTGATCGGTCTGAACGTAAAATTCTTAAGTTAGAACGCATACAAAGGGTTATAGAATCTGCCATGAAGCAATCACTTCAAACTTATTTGCCAAAATTAAATGAGCCAATAAGTTTATCAGACTTTTTAGAAAAACCTATTACCGGTTTACAGTTTATAGCCCATTGCGAAGACAATGAACGTCATGAACTAAAGCGAAGAGTTGTTGCCGACCAAGATGTAACCATTTTAATTGGTCCTGAAGGTGATTTCACCCCTACTGAAATTAAAAGTGCAATATCAAAAGGGTATACACCAGTTGCCATGGGCAAAACTAGGTTGAGAACAGAAACTGCAGCCATTGTAGCATGTACCATTGTTGCCTCCATAAATAATGGATAATTAAGATATCTATTGATGACTCTTCAACATATTCAAAATAATACTCCGATGATTTTTCATCTACTAATTTCGTAGATTTGATTATGAGAAATTTTATCCGCCTACTCTTCTTTTGTATTTTAGTTTCAAGCTTTTCATTAAAGGCACAAGAAGTTGCAATTTTAAAATATCAAGGCGGTGGTGATTGGTATGCAAACCCTACTGCCTTACCCAATTTAATTAAATTTTGCAATAACAATATTGGTACTACTTTGAGCAGTAAACCTGAAACTGTAGAGGTTGGCAGTTCTTCTATTTTTCAGTATCCATTTATACATATGACAGGCCATGGCAATGTGGTGTTTTCTGAAGAAGATATAGAGAATTTAAGAAACTATCTTTTAGCTGGTGGGTTTCTGCATATTGATGATAATTATGGCATGAAACCTTATATCACTAGAGAAATAAAAAGACTTTTCCCAGATTCTAATCTAGAAGAACTTGGAGCAGATCATCCTATATTTTCAAATAGCTACCGATTTGTTCAAGGGTTACCTAAAATACATGAGCATGATGGTCAACGCCCGCAAGCTTTCGCGATTACTTTTAATAACAGAATTGTATTGCTATTTACTTCAGAGTCAGATTTAGGAGATGGATGGGAAGACCCCACCGTACATAACGATTCTGCCGAAATACGAGAAAAAGCTCTAAAAATGGGCGCTAACATTATCACCTATGTATTTAAAAGTTAATTAATGACTTCAAAAACTATATCAAAAGGCATTCTTAGAGCCATAGGGTTCATAGTTGGTGTTGCCCTATTGCTTTATTTTCTATACATCATACGTTCAGTATTGGCATATTTAGCCATCGCTGCAGTTGTCGCCTTAATTGGAAGACCATTAGTTAAGTTCTTAAGGTTGAAACTTAAATTCCCAAATATTCTTGCTGTTGTTACTACAATGTTAATTATGGTTGGGGTTTTAGCCGGCATAGTTGCATTATTCATTCCACTGTTATCAGAACAAAGTAAAAACCTTTCTCTTCTTGATATTGATGAATTACAAAAGAGTCTTAATGCATTATACCATCAAATTACTAATTTCATAGGCCTTTCATCTCATATCGTTGAAGATGTAATTGAGGATGTAGGCTTAGAGAAAAATATTCTTCAAGGCTTAGACATTGGGTTCATTCCTGACTTTTTAAACTCTTTTTTAACAGTTTTAAGCTCTGCTAGCATAGGTTTATTTTCAGTTCTATTCATTTCTTTTTTCTTTCTAAAGGACAGAAGGCTTTTTGAACATGGCCTTTTAATATTTATTCCCCAAACTAAAAAACAGCGTACAACAAATTCAATAGAAAAAATAAATAATTTGTTATCTAGATACTTCGTTGGTTTACTGCTTCAAATATTCATTCTCTTCGTCATTTACACCATTGTTCTTTTAATAGTTGGTATTGAGAATGCCGTAGTTATAGCATTTCTTTGTGCGCTATTTAACATCATACCTTACATAGGACCAATTATAGGTGGTGTAATGATGCTGACATTAACCATGACTAGTAACTTAGGTTTTGATTTCAGCGAAATAATACTTCCTAAAACGGGTTATGTTTTCTTAGGATTAGTATTCGGGCAATTGGTCGATAATTTCTTTTCACAGCCTTTGATATTTTCGAATAGTGTAAAATCACATCCTTTGGAAATTTTCTTGATAATCATTATCGCTGGTTTACTTTTCGGTGTTGTAGGTATGATTGTCGCAGTACCTGGTTACACTGCCATAAAGGTTATTTTGAAAGAGTTTCTATCAGAGAATCAAATCGTTAAATCATTGACCCATAACCTCTAAAATTTTCGTGAATCTTTTTATTTTATCTAATGAAGTACAACAGTTTATCAATGATAATCTAGCTTCAGATATTCATAAGATTCTTTTGAAGAAATCACCTTTTGCCGAAGTAACGTCTAAAGAGCTTGTAGAACAAATAGAATCAAAATCAAAAGCGAAGCAAAAGCTACCAACCTGGTTTGAAACAAAAAATATCTTCTACCCCAATAAACTTAATCTTTCACAAACATCATCAGAAATATCAGCGCATTATAAATCTAATCTAGTAAAAGGTAAAACCCTAATTGATATTACTGCTGGTCTTGGAATTGATTCTTATGCTTTCAGCAAAAACATAAATAGAGTATTTCATGTTGAAAAAAACGAAGAATTATCTGCTATTGCACAACATAATTTCATTCAGTTAGGGGCAACGAACATTGATTGTATATCTACAGACGGAATATCTTTTCTAAAGAATAATCCACAATCTTTTGATTGGATATACCTAGACCCCTCAAGAAGAGATAAAAACAATAAGAAAGTATATTATTTATCTGACTGTGAACCTGACGTAACCGAACATTTAGATTTCTTATTCACTAAATCAAACAACATTTTAATTAAAACAGGTCCATTGCTTGATTTAAACAACGGTTTGAAACAATTAAGAAACGTAAAAGAAATACATATTATAGCTATAGGTAACGAAGTAAAAGAAGTACTATGGCTTTTAGATAAAAATTACAGCGAAGAACCGCAAATAAAAACAATAAATTTTAAAAATGAAACTGAACAGATTTTTCAATTTCATTTAAATCAAGAACGGTCTGTAATTTCAACTTATTCTAGACCATTGGCATTTTTATACGAGCCAAATGCAGCTATATTAAAATCTGGAGCATTTGAATACATAGGTAAGCATTACAATCTTAATAAGTTACATTCTAATTCGCACTTATATACATCAGGCGAATTAATTTCATTTCCAGGTCGTGTATTTAAAATTTTAAATATTCTTGACTACTCTAAAAAATCCTTAAAAAAAATAAATACTTCTAAGGCTAATATTACTACAAGAAATTTTCCTGATTCCGTCGAAAAAATCAGGAAAAAACTTCAATTAAAAGATGGAGGCAATTCTTACCTGTTTTTCACTACAGATAAAGATCAAAAACTTATTGTGATTAATTGCACCAAAATTTTCAAATAATTGAGTGAGATTTTCATCATTTATTGACATAAATATATGATATATTATAAATAAATCCTCGATCCACGCTACCACTACAACGATATAGAAAGCCATTTTATCGTGTTATTTTACTACAATTTAAACTTAAGATGTTAAAATTATTAACATTGGAATTTGCTAATTCAAAGAGGTCTAAATTATTGATACATCAACCATTACGGCTGTTTGAAGAGAATTTTTTTAATACAAATGCACTAAATAGAATTAAAGGTCTCGTAAAATATCGCATTTGAATTATAACTATATGCGTTATAATTGCTATTATTATACCGGATTTTGATTTTTTTAACAT
>TARA_R110001606_G_scaffold137791_4_pt1 | contig 12625 bp, 19 predicted proteins | sample TARA_R110001606 | Tara Oceans TARA_R110001606 (sample SAMEA4398315) | marine metagenome | biome: Polar Biome; feature: [SRF] surface water layer (ENVO:00010504); material: water (ENVO:00002006), including particulate matter (ENVO:01000060) such as... | depth 5 m | reverse complement strand
GTAGCAAACAAGGGCAAGGTAAACAAGGGCGCAAGGTTTGTAAACTTTATGAATACCGCATTCATTACCTCTCGCCTAGGACTTAACCCTGTTGTTATGATAAAGCAGCTTACCTCGTTCTTCACCTACGCAAGTGATATAGGATACGCAAACTGGGTAAGGTACGCAGCCGTCAATACGGTGCAGATGAGAAAGATCTTTAAAGAGATCAAGGCTAACTCAGTATACATGGACGACCGTAACTACCAGAGTATCATGAAGGCCATAGAGACATACGCTCCAGAGAGGGTTCAGAAATTCATGCCTCAACCCATTCAAAATGCTCTTATAAATATGGCTATGTGGACCACTAAGTTCGGGGACAAGGCCGCGATATATATTGGGGGTATGCCGAACTACTCTTACCATAAGGCACAGTTTAAAAAGAATAACCCTGGAGCTACGGAGCAGCAGGCTATCGACTATGCTATACGCAGGTTTGAGAAGGACACTAAGAACACACAGCAGTCATCAGACATTCAGAACAAAGACCTTTATCAAACGGGTGACGGGTACATGAGGGTTCTTAACATGTTCATGACTACGCCAAAACAATACAACCGTAAAGTCTTTAGGTCTCTTAGAAACCTTTCTAGAATTATTAGATCAGGCGGTAAGGAGGGGAAGGGGACGTTGATTAGTAATGCGAGAACCATACTCACCTACCACTTTGTTATGCCTATGTTCTTCCAGTGGGTATCCCTAGGGTTCCCTCTTGGATCTGACTGGGACGAGGAGGACGAGGAGGATATGATGAGAGCCGCGATAATTGGTAACTTCAACTCCCTATTTATAGCAGGGGATGTTATAGGTATGGTAGCTGACGCTATACAAGGAAAGCCGTGGGCATTTAACATGCCAGCTATCCCTGCCCTGGATATGCCAAAGAACGTAGCCCTATATATGAATAACGCAGCGAAGGCCAAGACCCCTGAGACTAAGGAGAAGTGGACACGCAAAGCAATAAACGAGGGCCTTGCTATGTTTGGAATCCCAGCCTCAAATATAGAGAAGATCTTTAACAACTTCACTAAGCTTACCGAGGGGGGGATGGAACCCAAGGAGGCTATGCTACGAGTCCTTCAGTATAGCGACTACGTTATAGATGGACCTGAAGAAAAGAAGAAGAAAAAGAAGAAGAAGAAAACCACAAAGAAAGAGATGAAAGAGTATTTCCCTGAACAGTACAAAGAGGAGCAGGAGTTAGAGGCATACCTTGAGGAGCTATACTACGACCCCGAACAGGAGGAGTACGAAGCCGAGGAGAAGGCGTATCAAGACGAGCAAAGGGAAGAGTACTTAGAATCTATAAGAGAATGAGATGGAAGACTACGATAAAGATCTAGCAATAAGCTTAAGCTATATGGTCCTTACGGGGAAGAGCACAGTAGAAGAGTTAGCTAAATTTTATGACCCTATAATCTTAGAGTACAATCCCTTTTTAGAATTAAAGATAATGGACGGGGACATATACGATATACTCACAGAGTACTTCGAGGAGAGGGAAGAGTATGAAAAATGCAGAGAGCTACAGGGTATCAAAAAAGTCTTGAGCCTAGTGGATCGTTCTGAGATACTACCCTAGTTGAATCGTTCGGAAGAACTCTAAGTCGTACTCCTTAATAGGATTTATAAACTGCACCCTGCAGTGCCTATTAATCTCTTCACGCCTAGTCTTACTGTTCGTCTTGCACATCTGAGAGGCCTGGTACGCAGCGTTGCGATCCAATAGGTTATCTATCTTAGCCTTAGTCTTCTTGTTTGTTTTGTAGCTCATAGGTTCGTTTGTAAGTATCCTTCGTATCCTGTACTCTTATTCCATATATGGGCCTGGGCTACACGTTTTGCCTCGTACCCCATAGACTTATGCCAAGCATCGTTCTTACATATCGAAGGCAAGAACCTAACCTTCACCCCTCGGTACTCGTTCACCATCTCCTTGTGTAGGTGGCCACAGTGCACCTCCCTGAACTTAGACTTAGCAAACATCATGGGTCTCTCAGTCGCCATTATAAGTGGCATCTCGGCTGGCTTCTCCTTATCTCCGTGAGTATACATGATCATGTTAACCCCATACTCATAGTACTTGCGGGTATCAAACCCATTATCTACACTTACAGTTTTGTTATTTAGAAAGTATGCACGAAGGAACTCTCCCGCGTAGAACATCCTCTCGAAGTCGTGGTTACCTTGGATAACTATCACATCTACTGGGGCTATAGTGGACAGGTACTTAATGGCCCTAACTATTAGGGCACAGTAGCCAACAAATGTTTGTTGCCATTCTCCGTGGTCTTGTTGCGGGGTCCCCTTAGTAGTGGCACGTGAGTACCCTTCCGAGTTCATACCGTCGTTACCTATAGGTAGTATTATTCTTTCGACATCTAAGCCATCCGCCTTCGCCATTAAAGACTTGATGCGGTACATGTACTCATCCTCCAGCACCTCTAAGGTATCTCCCACTTCCTTTCCGTAATGGATATCTGGCAGGGAAACCTCATATGCTATAGGCTGGGTAAACTCAGGCTCATACACCCCCTCAACCACCTCACTATTTTTTTCTAACAGATCGATAAGCTCCTGCTTGGCAGAGATCATAGCATCCTCCTCCCCCTTGACTACCACCGAGAACCTATGGTCCCCCGTCATGTTCTGCCAAAACTTTACAGACTTTATGTCTGCCTTGTCTATCTCGTTTCTTTTTAGGAACGTGGTAAACTCACTGATCTCATTGCTACTTACGTTATCTATATCAAACTCCTCCCCCTTTACCTCTGTCTTAGACTCCCTAAGCGCAAGCTTACAGGTCTCAACACTGCAGTTAAACTTCTCTGAAAGAAACTCCGCCCCCTTTTTTAGGTAGCCCGTATTGTCTTTTAAAAATTCTTTTATTTCGGATTTCGTCATTCTATAGTTCGTCGTCTAAGGATTGGATTAGTTCAGCAAGTGATTGTATTAATGTCTGGGAGTACATCCTAACCTCAGGATAGTCTCCGTCCATTAAAGACTCGTAGATATCGTTACTTAAATCGTGTAGGTTGTTACACGTAAAGTTTATATTAGTGATAGACTCTATGTCGTCTTTAGAAATTTTCATAAAATTATTTAGATAGGCTCATCTTATTTATTAATGTTGACACTCTTAGCTCCACCTCCTCTAGTCTATTATGTGGAACTCTGTCCTTCAGCATTGTAATGATAGGTTCAAACTTTTTATATCGATCTTTCATATCGAATAGCTCCAAAGATAATTCATTCATCTGCTTAAGCAAGTGGTTATTACTATCTTTTAGCTCTATTATGCTTAGACCTTGGTGTTCAGAGCCCTTAGTTTTCCACGTGTTTTGCACAACGTAGTAATCCCTTTGCATTCTAGGATCGATCTTCATCATGTAAGGGAACTCAATTATACCATGTCTTATAGTAGCGTGGTTCTTTCCGAACACCTTTGCTATAGCCGTGTATGTCATACCGACATCCTCCCTTAATATCTTATAGCACATAGCTCTAGACTGGATGTGATCAAGAGACCTACACTTAGCCATAACGTTAACGCCACGTACTACGCGCACTATATTTATTATTGATTCAATGTTATCGTAATTCATTTATATTTAATTTTAAATTTATTAAGTCTAAGTATTCGTCCATGGAAATAAGAGAGACATCGGACAGAGCAATCTTATCATCTTCTGTTACAACCATCTCCACTGCGAAGGTGATTGGGTTCTTATGTTTATCATATGTTACTCCACCTAACACCGTGGATACAAAGCTGTTAATAGAGACAGCGTCATAGTCCACCTCCATTAAGAAGTTGGATATAGCTATCGCCTCTAAAATATTTATCTCCTGAAGAGATTCAAATACCTGGGGCTCTATCTCAAAGCCTCTATCCTTTATAAACTTCTGTTCTAATTCCATGTTGGGAGAGTTCTTTTAATCTATATTCTTGTAGGCGAGAGAGCCGACCCTTAGGGGTTTTAATCTCAGAGAACAACACGCCTGAGTCAGGCGGGATAGCTATCAGGTCTGGGATACCATTCTTATTAGTCTTGATTAACTTAAGCACGTAGTACCCCTCATCTTCTAATTGTTTTATCCGCTTAGATTGTATCTGCTGCTCTGTCATTATACTAAGATATAAAATCCTTACGGAAGTGTGTTAAGGTATAGTCCTTTTTCTTTATGACAGCCTTGTATATATCCTTCTCTATACCACCCTTAGAGAACACCCAGTATATAGAGTTCTTAAGCCTGTCCTTTGTGGTCATCCTGTCTCGGCTCTGCCAGTAAGAGGTAGCACTAAAGTCTATGTTGTAGTACACCAAGCACTCAGCCTCCCTCAGAGAGATCCCCTCTCGCCCACTTACAATCTGAAGGGCGATAGTCTTATCACTACCATTAAAATCTTCTAGCTCTGTCACAAGGTTGTCCCCATACACTACCTTGAGTGCGTTAAGTTCCTCCTTAAACTTATAGAAGATCCCTATCTTCTTGCCTAAAAATTTATCCCGTATAAAGTTAGCCTTGCTATAGTCCAGGACCATAGAGTTCCCGCTCTCAAACTTTACAGTACCAGAGCATAACTGATGCACCTTAGTCATTAGCTTTACGGCAGTGTCCGCAAGGATAGTCTCCTCCCTACCCTCAACAACTAAATCCTTTTTTAGTTTAGCGATTAGATCTAAGGTCTTATCCTCTATCTCTACCTCTAAAATGTTTTCATTTATCTCAGTCTTAAACCCAGCTAGCTTCTGAGTATAGCTAATGCTATAGGGCCTCATCATCTCGAGGATATTCTCACGCCCACCTGAGTAGTCGTTTATAGAGAACCCGTTGATTTTTTTTTGAGTAACGTTTACGTAGTCCTTACAGAAACTATAGAAGTTTTTATATCTACTGAACGGATTGTTCTCTACCCCATATACCTGATGGTACATCTGGCTATAAGACTCAGGCGTAGGGGTGCCTGACATAAGGATAACATAAGGGGATAGCTTACTTAGCAACCCCCTTACCTGCTTCGCCCTCTTACTAGGCTTAGGGAATGCACCCATACTATGGGCCTCATCACATACAATTAGATCCCACTTCTCATCAGGTATTTTGTGTAGGCTCTCGTAGTTTATCACGTACATAAAGAAGCTCGGGCAAAGCAAGTTGTAGTCATCCCCTATAGAGGACATAGCCTTCTTCTTGGTGATAAAGAGAACGTTCTTTAACCCTAGCTTCTCTGCTATGCCTAGGCTAGTCAGGGTCTTGCCCGTCCTTACCTCCATAGATAGGTACAGCAATCCTGTTTTAGTTAAGATCTTAAGACCTCGGTCTATAATATCTACTTGATAGTCTCTAAATTCCATGCTATTTTATATCTTCTGGTGGTAACTCCTGATGAAACATCATCCATCTCCCTGACATATCCCTCCCCTCCTCGGGCGTACTCCTATATTTAAACTCTCCGTATGAGGTAAGCCACTTGTAAAATTTAGTTCGAGAGATTGTCATCTTAGCTTTTGGTCCGTAGTCTGGGTACTCATCTACGAAGTCTAAGTACAACTTCTGCTTGTATATCCTATGGTTAGGCTCGAGGTCTACGTGCTCTTGATGACCCGCGATTAACCCACACCATTCTATAAACTCATGGCATGTGTCTGCGGATAGCTTCCTTATTTTTAGATTCACAAACGTGCTCTTCATAAGTCCGTTCTCAAGGTATAGCTGAAGGTTAGAGATCATGTAGTTATCAAAGAGACACCACTCATCGTCATCCCACTCCCCAAACATAAGCTTGCCGAACTCTATGAGCGGAGTGAACTCCTTGTTGTAGTGCTGAGTTAACTCAAGTTCCCACTTGCGTCTCTCAAACGAGGAGCCCTTTCCTTTTATAGCGTAGTTCGTAGTGATGGCTACCTTAGGGGACTTAGAAAAAGGAATTTTAATAGCGTCCTTGTTCTTCTTCTCTAGGGTAAGACCCTCTGTTACCACACTAAACAACCTCTCGAAATCAAAGTGCCTACGCACATCATCGAAGCATAGTATCTGTGTGTCTGCGGACACGAGCTGGTAGGCGAAGGACTTCTCAAAGTTAAAAGACTTCCCGTCTATTACGACCAGCTTCTTCATGCAGGATATCCCGTTCATGAACAGCCCTTTACCCGTACCACCCTCAGGGTTGTCGGAGATTACCTCATCGTTAAGGATGATAGCGGGGCAGTAGGAGAGGTTCTTCCATGCGTGTAGCATGTACCCTATCGTAGACCGCATCGATTGTATCCTCGTGGCAGAGTTTCCGCTTATGTTGTTTATAAACACCCCGTAGTCACACTCCTTAATGTCACATGTAATATAGTTTCTATTTATCACATGGTCCTTCCATACGTACCCACCTAGATCGAGGTAGTCTATAGGTGTGACAGTGTTCTTAGTTATTTTAACCGCCGCGTTTAGGTAGTATAGGTACGCTACCTCCTTGCTGTCCTCAATAAAGTACACGTCTATAGAGGCGAGAAGCGTAAGGAACTCCTCCTTAAAGTATCTCGTGTGCTCTGCGAAGTAGTTGTATATACTCACATCATCCAACTCTAGGAGGTGGTCTAAGATAAAGTCCTTGATCTCTTTCTCTGACGTGTGGTCTATTAGATTGTTCGTCACCTTTACAAACACATAGTTCTTACCACCCTCTGGACAAAACTTATAGAACCCATTGTCCTCTAGAAAGTTTTTGAATAGGATATGTATGATCTTTATGACGCCCTTATCACTCTTGCTCCAAAATTTATTTGAAGACTGCTCATCCTCTAGTCGAGTTATTACATTCTGTATTACTCCGTCCTCAATATTCGACTCCTCTAATTGCGAACGGATTTCTTTTTTTGATATACCTCTCCTTATCTTCTGTCTTACTTGGTTGACTCTGTCCTCATCCTCGTAGTACTTCGTCCCGAAGTTTTGCTTGTTAGAATAAGCAGACTTAATGGTTCTATTTATCTCAGACAAGGGGAAGTCTTTGGTTGCAAACTCTTGCATCACAAACTCAGCGATGTTCTGGTTCACCCCGAAGTCGTTGAAGGCAGAGGCAAGAACGTATACGTTGTTGTTCCTCTCCCCATCTATCATCCCGTACTTCTTTACCCACCACCTCATGAGGTAGTCTATAATTTTCTTCTCGTCTGTGATAGGGAAGGTAGGCGCGTCTCGGTACTTAGTTACCTCAGTGTACTCTTGCTCCGCGATCTTATCCCATAGGCTGGACTGCTCATTGACATATATAAGCGGGTCGAATGACTCATAGCATACACGAGACAGGTTCTTACATGTCTTATCAAAGTGAGGGCTATTGAAATGTTTCTCTAACGAGTTGAAATAATTTTTGTGCTGGTCCACGTCCTTAGGTATCTTAACGAGAACCTTTAAACCTTTCCCGCTAGGGGAGATGAAGACTGAGTAGACGTGCTTATCCTTACATATTCTCTCCTTCTCCTGGAGTAGCTCCTTGTTGTTGGAGTAGTCATCGAAGTCTAAACATATCAACCCGCTATGCTCAGAGACAGAGGCATCGTTACGTTTAGAAAACGTACCACTAAAGCATACTGCTGGAAGAGATTGCTTGAGGAGATTTCTTTTAGTCTTATCCTTCTCGGTGCGTATCATCTTTACTAAATCCTTCGACGCACCATCTTTTATTCTGTTTAAAATAAGATCTACCTCTCGGTAGAAGGGCTGGGATGTAGACTTAATGTCTTTAAATATAGTTATTTGCATTTATATGTCAGGGTTATGTCGATTTTATGTCGATTTTATTTTAGTTAAAGAGCTGATACTCTATTCTTTGTATTCTTTTATGTCGATATGTCGAAAAGTAGTCATGTTTCTAGTAAAAAACTTCTCTCTCTGTAAATATATTTTCTATATATATATATATGAAGAGGTATTTCTGTCATTCGACATAGTCTAGAGCATAATAAAGGGGTAGGGTTTCCCCCACCCCCTTACTCTAGGACTGGTTCTTAGAAGTCTGCCTTCTCTTCTTTAGGTTGTGACCTCTTAGATGGGTCAGGCTTCCATGTGTCTACCTCCATGTAGTAGTTTCCCTTCTGCCCTTTTTTTAGCTCGAGGTTTACCCAACCATTAGACTCATGGTTCTTTAATGACGTGATCATCTCGTCTACTTTCATAGATACCTTGCTTAGTACCCACTCTGGAGCCTCGTTATTAGGTGGTTTAAATAGTAATCCATCGAGGAATACTTTTTCTTTTGTGTCGTTTGACATGATTAATTATTTTGTCCGTTAAAAATAAATAGTGTTTGGACCATACACTATCCTATAAAATTTCTGTGTGGAGATATGTTTCTATATCTTCTGGGCTACCCTCCTTGAAAAACTTTTGGTATACCTCTACCGCCTCCTCTACCTTAGCCTTCCCCCTCATGAGGAAGTCTTGCGAGGCGTGGAAGATCCCTAGCTGATGGCTTACCTTATCTATTACATAGAACACTAAAGGTTTCCCAAATAGGGACTGGTATATATAGCACTGACTATCGTAGTTGTACTTCTTGGCTGACCACTTAAAGTCTTTCATGTTAGAGGTAGTCTTTAAATCTATGAGCATATCCTTACACACTACGTCCGCCTTACCCTTCCAAAGTTCGCCATGTATATTCTGTACGGCTGGAACCTCAAACTGATTGGACTCATTGTATATAGCCTCATAGAAAGGTAGGTTTCCCTTGATAACTTTTACTAAGGACTTAACCTCCTCTGCCTCGTTGTTAAGTAAGATCATCTTCTCTGTGCTGTTGGCGAGAGCCTCCTTATATACCTTAGTGTTACGACTAGCTACGTCTATGACCTCAAAGTTCTTTACCTTATCAGGCTCTAGGATGTGGGTATGTAAGTAGCTACCTATAAGCATAGGTTTAGTCTGCTCACTAGGTTTTCCATACTCAGTAGGTCGTGTAAGGAGTGCGCCTATGTCTGAGTTGGAGAGGTACTTCCTCCCGTATGCTCCGTAGTAGTGGGCATCGTCCTTTAGTTTCTCTACATCAAACATGCTTAGAGAGTTCCTTCTTAATAGTAGCCTTTAGATTGTACTTAGTCTCTAGGTTCTTAATAATTTTAGGTAGACCTAGCTCCTTGTTAGAGGCGATATACTTTAAGACATTAGCCCAGTTATCTGTGTTAATAATAAGCTCTATCTTCTCCTCCTTCTTAGGGGCTTCCTCTGTGGTTGTCTGTACTATATCCTCCCCACTCCATAGGCTTAGTCCTAGGCCATGCATAGCAATAGCTTTCGTTGTAGACCTCTGAATAGTTTTGTTTACCTCCATAGACGTGACCTTATCTAACGCTAGAGCGTTGTTTCGAAAGTCCATTACGGGTAGGTAGTCTATATGCTCTAACCCTTCGATCGTAATGCCCACCTTTACATAGGCTGAGTTACCATCGGTAAAGTAGTTCAGTCCCGTATGCTCAGACTCGTATACTACTCGCTGAATCTCAGGGAACTTCTGCTTGGCTAGTGTCCATGCGTGTGCCCATGATAGGTACTTGTGCTGACCTTTCTTCTCTACTTTGTCGTTGATGTTAATGGATGACAAGTCCTTGAAAATATCTTTCATATAATTTTATTTAATTTAATTTTTAAAACTGCGTACTTTTTTAGTATGTTATCTCTCTTATTCTTTAATCCTTTAATGTATTTATCATTCTTCCTAGTGTTAACCTCCTTCTTAATCCCAAGTTCTACTAGTCGTAGCTTGTGTGTGCAGTTGTTTAGGCTAACGTTAACCGATCCCTTTACCCACCCATGCTGGAGGAAGTACTCTAACTCTGACTCTGTTATAGCCTTGTAGTATGCTCCCCCCTTTCCGACGTTGAGTATGTCTATGTGTGTGGGGAATTTTTTTATTATAACAGAGGGTCGTATGTAAGACTTCCCGTTTTGTAGAGGTAAGGAGGTGGAGTAGTTATCATTTTCTGCTTGTTCAAACACATCCTCTAAGGTGTACATATTCCTTCTTGTATATTGTTTGCTACATTACAGAAGTCTTTATCACTTTCTATAATTTTCTTTGCTCGTTTGTACCCATGGATAATAGTTGAGTGACATATAGTATGACCCTCTTCCTCCATAAATCTTTGTATGTAGCTGACCCGTATAGGTCTCTCCATACATAGGTAGTATAGCATCTGTCTAGCATCAACACACTCTCTCCGCTTAGACTTCTCAAACATTTGATCTAGACTTAGATGGAACTGCTCGGCTACTGCGTCTGCGTACTGCATAAATATTTTCTTTTTCATTTAATTTAATTTTAAAACAAAGGTACAAAACCTTTAATAAGTTTCGACAAAATGTTTAATTTATTTTTAGATAGTAAGTGGGAATCGAACCCATGTGTGTAACTCCTGAACCAACAATCGCTACACCCAGCATCCTCCAAGTCGTGCCTTACTATGGTCGTTTATTTATCCTTTCACTCCTAGTGTCCCCTTACTTAAAGCCTCGTTATATATGTCTATAAAATATTCTAACTGATCATTTTCTTTACTATAATTTTGTATATAGTTCTTTTGACACATGAGATTAATTGCATCATTGTTTAACCCACCCTTGTCGTGGTGCAATATTTTAATCGACCTAGTTATTTTCTGAGAAAAAGGACTTGCTTTCATTTGGTGTTCGTTCATAACAACAAGCGTATCAAAAACTTCCGCCCCCGACTTACAGTCTATTCTGTATGTCATGTTTTTTAGTTTTGATAATAACCCATTGCGTGATCTACCCTTCATTAGTATTTCTAACCCACTTATTAAACTTAATCTATTCTTAGAGTCTTTTCTCCAACCTTTAGCAATCTTTATTGCTTCTTGAACGTCAAGATTTCCGTTTTCAGATGCATAATTTGCGAAATCCATAGCCGTCCACTTACAACTAGTGTTGTTTATAGCTATCGTATGCTGGTCATTTTTCCAAGCTTTGCTTACAATATATGGCACTACATATCCAAGTTGCCTTAAAGCCCAAAACCTATGCTGTCCATCGACAATGTATTTATCTTCATTAACGATTATAGGTATTTGCACACCGATTTGCTTAATGCTTTTAAGTAAGTTGTTAATAATTCTTTGACTAGGCTCTCTGTTTGTATCAAGAAACTCAAACATCTCATAGTTTTTAGTTTCGTGTGTTTTAAAATTTGTAATTTCCATTTTAATTCTCTTTTCGTTATGCTATTTGGTGAGTTCATTCACTTACTGCTCAATCGTTTTCATTATACTGCTCATGTATTCTTTGTGTACCAAATTGGTACACGTTTACTACTCATTGCTATATCTTTTGATAAACTCTACTGCTTCTTGGTGTACCTCGTGGATGTCGTACCCTATAGGTTGAGTTACCTTTCGCCACATACCCATGTTGTTGGGGTGTATCTGAAGTTTAATCTTTTTAAGTACTGGCATGAGCCAGTCCCACGACTCGTGAAATTCTAATTCACTCTCGGATACCGAGTCTCCATCAGGCGTAAGGTATTCGCCTTGCATATCGAGGGGTGTAGACTTGTCTGTTGACGCTATACACTTGTCGTAGTTGTACCCCATAAATTCTGCTATTAGTTTGTTATCTTTCATTGTTGTATATGTTTATTAAGTATACTGCTACGTTATATAAGTCCTCGATTGAACGCCATCTCTTTTGATTGTTCTTCCTTAAAGAGTTGTCAATCATTCCGTGTGGATCGAGTCCGTTATTTTCGATCTTCTCTATTACGGGCATCAACCAATCCCAAGAGTCGTGGTAGTTATGATGTTCTTCTATAAAGTGGCGAAGGTCTGATGTTCGTTCAGGTTTTTCGCCTCCCATAAATTCTGCTATTAGTTTGTTATCTTTCATGATGTTATTGGTTTGAAAGATACCACCACCAAACCTCGCTGGTTAACGGATGTAGGTTTTGCCGTAAACACGTGGCAGTATCTTAAATTATTGTCTTGCATCGCTAAGTATATTTGCTATGTTATTAAATAGGTTTTCGTACTCATCGTACTTCTCGTTATAGAAGTCTTGTGCTTCTCCTTGTAACACCCAGTCTCCATTTTCAGCTAACTTACTTGTTTGCTCCTTAAATTCAGCCTCAGTTATCTGCGTTACAATCTCATCTATTAACTCCATGAATCGTGAGTTGTCTATGTATATTTTATCTTTCATAGTCGTAGGTATACGTTGTTAATAATTCGTTCTGCCTCATTCTCTATGTACACATCGGACATCCCATCTATTGTTTTGTCTATCCACCATCTATCCTTAGATAGATCATCAGGCGCGTTAAGAAAACCTTGTATGATGTCGCCGTTGTATATGGTAGACGCGATGTTTTCTATCTGCTCCGCTGAACCTATGTTATCGAATGGCATCTCCTGATGAGGTCGTGTTATACGTATCCTTTCCCACGTCCGTGCGGTGTGTATTAAAATGATGTTATATATTTCTCTATTCATTGTTATATTCTTTAATAAATTCTACTACTCTATCGTATGCTACGTCTATGTCAATAGATAAAAGATTCTCATCACCTATCCTCTCA
>TARA_R110001606_G_scaffold103524_4_pt1 | contig 12634 bp, 19 predicted proteins | sample TARA_R110001606 | Tara Oceans TARA_R110001606 (sample SAMEA4398315) | marine metagenome | biome: Polar Biome; feature: [SRF] surface water layer (ENVO:00010504); material: water (ENVO:00002006), including particulate matter (ENVO:01000060) such as... | depth 5 m | reverse complement strand
TATTGCCCCACCGTCACCCTGGGTACTTAGAATGCGCCGCTTAGATGAAAAAATAAGGGACGATGGTCCTGATGGCCCGTATAACCGTTATATTGATTATTCATATATGTGGGAAGAGGGTTTTAAATTTTCATGGGAAGTAAAAAGTACTATTGAAAATGAGCTATAATATATTAATATATTTGATATGTGTGCAATTTTTGGTGGTGTAGAAACAAGTATTTTTGAAATATTGTATGAAGCTAATAAGCAGAGAGGAACCTTTGCTTCTAGTGTTGTTGGTTTAACAGAAAACGATCAGCATGTTTTTAAAAAGAGTGGTAGTATTAACTTTGATAAATTTAATTATGTTGATGAGACCGCGTATTACTTGGGGCATGTTCAAGCGCCAACCTCTGCAAAGAGAATTTGGGAATATGATACATCACACCCGTTTGAATCTTTATCATGGTTGGTTAGCCATAATGGGGTGTTGACAAATCATAGCAAGCTTAAGAGGAGGTATTGTAGCTTTCTAGAAAACCCTGTTGATACAGCTGTAATAGTTAACCTATTAGAATACTTTACCCAACTTGCTATAGCTAAGGAAAAAAAAATAAACCCCGTTAAAATAATAAAGAATACATTAAAACTTTTAGAAGGCACCTACGCGTTAAGTATTTTAGATTGTAATTCCAACGATGTATACTTAGCTAGAAGTGGATCTATATTACATTATTCCAAAGCTGGTGGTTATTATTCATCCATGGATGGTTCAAACTTAAAACCAGTACCTGAAGGGACTATTTTAAAGCTAAATAAAAAAACTAAAAAGTGGAATAAAGCTGGTACCTTTGAGTTTTCATCCCCATTTTCATTCATATGATAAAAACAATGATATTTTCTGCGTCTGCTGGTAAAGAAACTGACACAACACTGTTTAAAACTACTCAAGCCGATCCGCAAGCTGAGCAGATTGTTTTTAAGGAAAACAATAAACAGTCTCTTCACAAGGTATATAATAAGGCTATTGATTTTGCGCTACAGGAAGACGTAGAGCGGTTGGTATTAGTTCACGATGACGTAATATTAGAAAGCTATTCAGAACGTAAATTAGATAAATTATTCAAAAAATTTGATGTAATAGGTTGTGCTGGTACCACTGAAGTAAACTTAAAGTTACCTGCACTGTGGCACTTAATGGGCGGTGGATTTGGTTCTGGAAATTTACACGGAGCAGTAGCACATGGTGATGAAGAGCGAAAGCACATGACGGCTTTCGGTGAATACCCAAAGCGTGTAGTTCTACTTGATGGTGTTTTTCTTGCAATACATAGACGTGTGTTTGAAAAAATACGCTTTGATGAAGACTGCCCATCAAAATGGCATTTTTACGATTTAGATTATTCTATGCAATGTCATAAAGCAGGATTTAAATTAGGTGTCGGTGATATTTTAATTACACATAATTCACCTGGCCTCACGTCGTTTACAGATGAATTTAATAAAGGTCAAGAGTGGTTTTTAGATAAGTGGAAAACCAAATAAATTATTATACCATTTAGTTGTGAGTAAGTTAGATTTAGATTATTTTGAGAATGTTCTAATTTATAAATCGTTAACCGATGGAACGTACCTCGCTTCGGTAGCAGACTTTGTACAACCGGAATACTTTCAAAATAAAGCTATAGCAAGTATTTTTGCTATTGTTCGTGACTTTGTAGATAGACGAAATAAACTACCAACAGTTACAGAGATTAAATCGCATTTAGTATCCGATGAACAAAAAGAATCGTTCAAGCAACTAGTTCACTCCTTTAATGATATAGATAAAAATTTAGATAATGAAGAATTGTATGATAATACAGAACAATTCTTAAAAGAAAAAGCTGTTTACCATACTATGCTAAATGTAGCATCAGATGTATCCACCGGTGAAGTAGATACATCTGTAATTTTAGATAAGTTTGAAAAATCCTGTAATATAAATTTAGTTACAGACCTTGGTTTAAATTTATATGATAATGTTCAGCTTTTAATTGATGATATAAATTCGGTAGAGAGACATATACCGTCAAATTGGGAATGGTTGGATAATTGTTTGGGAGGTGGGTTTTTAGAAGCAGGTAAGTCATTGTATGTGTTTGCCGGGGAAACAAATATTGGTAAATCTATATTCTTAGGTAATATTGCACACAATATAGCTAAACAAGGTAAAAATGTGCTGTTAGTTACGTTGGAAATGTCTGAACTCTTATATGCTCGTCGAATATGTACAAATGTTACTAAGATACCGATGAAAGAGATGAAACAAAACTGTCCAACTATTAGAGAAGCAATAAAAGATGAAAAGGGTAAGATTTTTATTAAAGAATTTCCACCCGCTACCATTACACCTAATCAGTTAAAGGCATTTATTAATAAATTTCAAGACAATGGTATTAAACTTGATGCTATAGTGTTAGATTATTTGAATCTTATGCACTGTACTACGGGTAATAATTCATATGAAAGAATAAAACATGCAACTGAGCAGGTCCGTGCTATGAGTTATTCATTTAATTGCCCAATTATATCTGCTACTCAGTTAAATAGATCTGGGTTTGATCAAGATAATCCAGAGTTAGCAACCATTTCAGAATCTATTGGATTAGCAGCTACAGCAGATGTTATTGTGTCAATCTATCAAAATGAAGAAGATAGAGAGTTAAACATTATAAGATTAGGGATGATGAAAAATAGATACGGTCCTCGAGGTAATACGCAAGCAATGCGTATTGATTACTCTACTCTTACTATAGATCAAGCAGATGATGTAGAATTTGAAGAAGATGATAACGCTTTTAATACTTTAGCTGGTCTTGCAACATAAAAAGTTCCTTATAAATATCAGAAGTGAACATTTTAATATGGACTGATAATGATTTAGATGGAGCCGCTTCAGCTCTACTAATAAAAAAACTGTATGGCAAAAAAGCCACAAAGCTTACAATACATGAAGTTACAGAACTCACGGTAGCTGGTAAATTTAAAGCAGCCAAAGATACTTTTGGTCATTATGATGTTATATATGTCTTAGATTTAGACTTAAAGGAAGAGCTTATAGAGCTAATAGATATAGACCCGGTGGTAGTTATAGATCACCATAAGCAACATAAGGAAATAGCTCATCTATACCGTAATGCAAAAGTTATAATTGAAGAGGAAACGTCTTGTGTAAAATTAATAAAAAGACGGTTTGCAAAACATTTAAATCTTTCGAGCAAGCATAATGATCTTTTTGCGTTGGTAGATGATTATGACTGTTATAATTTACGGTTTAAGGACAGCTTAAAGCTTAATGCTGTTTTTTGGACCTTAAACGCTCCAAAAGTAGAAAATTTTATAAAAGCATTTAAAGACGGTTATAGAGAATTTACCATACATGAAAAAAATGCTATAAAGCTGTATTTAAAAAAATTTAAAGAACAAATAGAGTCCGCGGAAACTTATAACGGTGATATAAAAGGTAATAAAATAATCGCGGTGTTTGCTGATTATGCTATAAATGAAGTAGCTCAATATTTTATTAAAAAGCATAAAGCTGATATAGGTATAGTAATCAATCTTAAAAGTCACACTGTATCTTTTAGAAGATCCAAGAAGAGTAAAGCAGATGTAAGCGTTCTAGCTAAAGCATTATGTGAAGGTGGGGGATCCGCTGCTGCAGCGGGTGGTAGACTTACTGATCGATTTGCAGATTTAACTAAAAATTTTAACCCATGCAAATAAACAACATCTCACCTGCCCCATCAAGTATGTTAATCCGTGAAGAAACGGAACACCTGTTGCTGTGCTTTTGTACATTTTGCTCACTCCTTAAGGGTAAAAAACTTTCACTTCAAAATATTTTTATATTAGTTCTTCAAGAAAAAAAGCTAAGAAGAATTTTAAAAGACCTTTTAACGATTGAAACTAACTATGATGTAGTTAAACTATTTATAGATTTTGAGCCTTCAATAACTAAGTCAAAATATGTTACAAAGTTCTTGAATGCCAATTCTAATATTAGGCTATGATTACAGAAAAAGAGAAGTCAATTTACAACAGTCATTTGTATGCTTCTCGTAAGGTAAAAAATAAGCCAGTAAAACTCCGACAAAATTTTGATAACATAAACGACACTGACGCTGTTGCCTTAAAAAAGCTTAATCTGCTCTTATCAAAATACAATCATATTAACTATCGTGACTTTTTTATCGCCCCATACAAAATTTATGGAATCGATAATTACTTTGACCTGACCTTTTTTAATACAAGAAAAGCAATAAAATGTTATTCCTTATTTTGTAGAGATAAGCAAGTTCAAGATCCCGATGGCGAAGAAAGTATCAACACACTAAAAGAGTGCTTAAAGTTTATTTTTAATTTTTGTTCTGACAACCAGATAACATTAGCTCAATATAAAGTGTATATTGGTGACAACCCTCTAGGAGCACTACCGTATCCCTTTATACATTTAAAGGATCATAAAATTAATTTTTATATGCTCCATGCTTTAAACATGGATACTAATGTTAAAAATACACCAGGTACATTAGGTTTTGTTATTAGTGATTTTTATAATCTATACTCTAAAACACGTATAAAATTTATAAGTTCCAAATATCTTAAGGGTAAATCTGCAAAAGGCTTAAAAATAATTGAGCAAAAGCTCTTGAAGTTTAGTTCTTAGTTATTATAATGAATGTATGAGTACGTTTAATTCTTCCATGTTTCAATCAATTAAAGATGCACTTGCATCTGCAGATAATAAAAGCCAGGCTACGTTCAACGAAATTATGCCAACAAAGCCAGGTAATACTTACACCGTAAGATTGCTTCCATTTGCAAAAGACCCGGCAAAAACGTTTTTTCATTATTACAATCATGGCTGGGTATCGTATGCAACTGGTCAGTATGTTCAAACGCTAAGCCCTCAGACATTCGGCGAGCGTGATCCAATTGCTGAAGAAAGATTCCGTGTATTGAGAACAGGTAGTGAGGAAGAGAAAGAGAAAATGGGAGCTGTTCGTAGACTCGAAAAGTGGTTAGTAAATATTTATGTTATAGATGATCCATCTAATTCGGATAATAATGGTAAGGTAAAGCTTCTTCGTTATGGTAAGCAGCTTCAAAAAATTATTACTGAAGCTATTGAAGGTGAAGATGCAGAAGAGTTTGGTGCTCGTATTTTCGATCTCGGGCCTGATGGTGTTAACTTTAAAATTAAAGTAGAGCAGCAAGGTGATTTTCCAACATATGTTTCTTCCAGATTTACAACTGCTGGTAAGATTGACTTATCAGAGGATCAACAAAAAGAAATCTATGATGATGTATTTGATTTATCTGAGGTCTTTACTCTTAAAACATTTGACGAACTTAAGCAAATGTTAAATGAACACTATCATTGTAAATCCGAAGAACCTGATCCAGTACCAGCATCACCGGTGGTTACACCGGAGAGTGGTTCAGATGTTTATCCTGGTGAAGTTGTACCTGAGCCTAGTTTAGTAGCAGCTACAACAACAGATACGGTAGAAGAGGATATTGATGAACTTCTTAAAGATCTTTAAAAATGACTCCAACTGAAAAAAACCAATTACTGCAGTTTATGGGTCAAACGTATGGTCAAGTACATCAACAAGATCAAATGATAGTAGGCCAAGCAGGTAACTTAAAACCCGGTTCACACGATGTTAAGCAATCTTTTGAAAACGCTGCGAGACTCCCGGTTCAGGAGCAGTACTCTAAACCTAATGTACCTGAATCACCCCCTGCACCTGTTCAGGCACCCCCTGTTGAAATTTCAACGGTAACGCCTGAGCAGGCTGCAATTCAATTAGCACAACCGGAATTATCCATGTCACCGCCGGTAGCATCCCCGACACCACCACCACAAACAAATCAACTTGAATTAGATTTATCCGAGCCTTCAAAACTTGATAATATTATTAAAGTTTTGAAAGAACAAAATTTGCTATTAAAACAAATTAGTTTAAAATTAGATAATGGAAAAAAAGTTTCTAATAAAAAATCCGGATGAATTTCTAAAATTTTTAGATTGTAATTCTAAAATAAGTGATAGTTCAATCTTAGAGGTTACATCAGATAAAATTTCTAGTCTCGCTTCAAGTGCTGATAATACTTTAATACTTCATTCAGAGTATACAGCAGATACCGGGTTTAATGATACTTTAAATATTCCAGATTTAAAAAAGTTGTATAGAGTAATAGATACAATACAATCAGAAGATATTACTTTACAGGTAAACTCCAATAATATAGAATATAATGGATCCGGAATTAAGTTTAAATATCATTTGTTTGATGAAGGATTTTTAGCTAAGCCAAATTTAAATTTAGAAAAAATAAACTCATTTAAATTTGATATATCGTTTAATATTAGTAAAGATACTATCCAGCAAGTCTTTAAGGGTAGTACGTTTGCTTCTGAAACTAACAAATTATATTTCTATACAGATAATGGAAATATTATGGCAGAGCTCACTGATAAAGCTAGACATAACACTGATAAGTTTAGCATTAGTCTTGGTAAAGCAGACTTTAATCTTAAACCAATACCGGTAAATTTTGATAATATTAGGCTGTTATCTATCATTAATGATAGTATGACTGTTAATATTAATACCGAGTATGGGGTAATAATATTTGATATTGAGCAAAATAACATTAAATTAAAGTATATAATTTCAGCTTTGACTCAATGACAATCGATCACCGTAAAAATAAATTAAGGACTCCAGGATACTTTATTAAAAGATTAAAAGATAATGGATTTGTTACGTTCAGGATATTTAATAAGTATAATATCGCAGATCCTAGAAAATGGACTGTTTTAGTAGACCCTGGAGGTGCTTCTGTATTTATAACATGCTTTGAAAACACACCATTTAAGGGTGAATACTTGTTTAGCTTTTATGACGGTAATCAAAATTTTGTAAATAATTTTAGCTTAAAAACATCTTCTATAGAAGTCGTTGTATCGAGGTTGCTAAAAAACAATGTTACGCAAAAGGAGGATAGTGTATTTTTAAAATAAATATTAATATGCACAATGACCCTGAAGTTCCTGATGATGATGAAGAAGAGTTAAAAGAACTTATTGAGTTAGCCCTTAAACAAAATCTTAAAGAAAAAAAGCAGTTTAAACGTCGCGTCGACTTAACAAGGAGGTTAGCGACTATATTAAGTGAATACTTAGATAGTTATATTATGTTAGGTTTTGATTTTGCCGGTCGACATGTTGAAATAAAAGCAGCTGATACACCTCAAAAAGTGGAAGCGTTAAATTCTTTTCTGTTAAAATATTTTGCAGCTGAATCACAATCGATTAAAGGGACCAGTCATGGCCAAGACGAAGTTTTGTAAAAGACAGGTGTATGCTGTTGAGACCGGAGATTACGCTGGTCAGATGTTCATTGTTGTCAATCCTACAACAGAAGATGTTGGTTGTCTATCGATTCCTGTTATGGAAAATGTTAAAGTTCCACGAGATGCTCTTGAATATGCTGTTGAAAGTAATATAATAACATTTATAGAGACATTACCTAAAAAGGTATATAAAGTATCAGAAGCGCAATATATAAAGAATGAAAACCCTGATAATAGACGGAAACAACCTAATACACCGAACATTTCACACAGCGAGAAATCAATCGAAGAGATCCCCGGAGATAACGCAGGAACAAGTTAATAATCTTCATATATACTTTACTCTTAATGCGTTGAGCTCCTACGTGAGGCAGTTTGTTCCAGAAACCGTAGTATTTGTATGGGATGAGAAAAAAGAGCGGCAAACAAATATACGAAGGGAAATCTTAAAGGAATATAAGCAAAATAGAACAAGTGATTCTGCACCTCATCAAAATAATGAGACTATAAAATCTATACTACTGTCTATGGGGATTAATTCCATATTTCCACGGCAATTAGAAGCTGATGATATAGTCTCATATATATGTAGAGAGCATAAAGGAGAAAAGGTAATAATTTCGGTAGATAGGGACTTTTTACAACTAATTACTCCAGAATGTAGCTTATACGACCCAATAAGGAAGACTATTTTCAATAATTATAATTTTGAAGAAAGAACCGGGTTTAAAGATGTAGAGGAATGGTATACAGCTAAATGTTTAACAGGAGATAGTTCAGATAATGTCCCGGGAATACCAGGATTTGGTAAAGTAACAACTAGAAAATATTTAAATGACCCGGGTTATATATTAACAGAGCAAGAGCATGAAATATTTACCCGGAATGCAGATATATTTTGTCTAGATAAATATGAGAGTTTACCAGATGAAAAGCAATACTATAAAGAGCAGTTAGCGGTTAAGGTGGAATCAGATTACAAGCAGTTTATTAAGTTTTGTGAACAATTTTCTTTTACCAGAATACTAGACAAAAAAACAGAATGGCATAATTTGTTTTTTCTAAAAAGTCTGTATAATAAGTTAAATGATCTCACTTCCTGAAGATTTTGTTGTTCTTAAATTTTTTGAGCTTGGCTATTACCCAAAGTATAATAAATTTAACAACGTTTATCAGTGTAGCTGTCCTATTTGTAGAGAGGGTAAGTCCCTAGGTAAAAAACGTAGATGTTATTATATTCCCAAAAACGAAAATATATTTTGTCATAATTGTGGGTGGTCCGGTAAACCGTTAAAATGGATAACTGAAGTATCGGGTTATACAAGTGCAGATATAATACAAGAGCTTAAGGAGTATGTTCCAGATATTACTGATATTGTAGAAGAACAAGCACCGGTTAAAGTAGTTACCGATACACTACCAAAAGATTGTATTAATCTATCAGATACAGCTCAGTTAAATTTTTATAAGAATAACGACATGCTGAGAACAGCAACTCAGACTATTAAAAATAGACGATTAGATACAGCAGTTAATAAGCCAGATAGTCTTTATATTTCATTGGTTGATAAGGTTCATAAAAATAGACTTGTAATACCGTTTATTAATGAGAACAAAGAAATTGAATTTTACCAAAGTAGAACTTTATTAGATAGAGATAATAAAGTAAAACCAAAATACCTTGGAAGAGTAAATGCGGAAAAAACATTGTTTAATATAGACCGCGTCTCGTCAGATCACAATACAGTGTATATTTTTGAAGGACCGTTAAATGCATTTTTTACAAAAAACTCTGTAGCTGTGGCTGGGATTACCGAGCGAGGGCGATCATTCACAACCCGGCAGGAGCAACAATTAAACAATACATTAAAATGGTATGATAAAGTATGGATATTAGACTCACAGTGGGTTGATCAAGCATCTTTAGTAAAATCAGAGGCTTTATTAAAGCAAGGAGAAAGAGTTTTTATTTGGCCAGAGAAATTCGGTAAAAGATTTAAAGACTTTAATGATATTGCGATTGCATGTAGTATTGATGAAATTAAATGGGACTTTATACAAAAAAATACCTTCGAAGGGCTCGAAGGTATTGTGAGGTTATCTGAAATAAAAAAGTATAGAAATTATACGTATTTAAATTGAGCGTTACCGGTCTGAGCGAGGTAACCTTTAAATGATTCATTTAACGCTGCAAGTTCTGTAGCTACACGAGCAATCTTACGTTGTTCAGAAGACTTCATCTGGTCAAAAATAGTATCTGGTTCAGCTGCAGCAAGAAGAGATTGAATAGAATCAGGTGTGGATCCATTTAGATATTGTAAAAATTGCTCCATCTCACCAACCCATCCCTCTAATTTAGCTCTCATAGCTTCATTTCTTTCACCAACGGCTCGAGCTGCCTTAACATTTGGATCATCATCCACTATTGTTTCATCTACATCTATATCTACATCAAAGTCCTCAACGTCTGTATCTTTGTCGAGCTCTGTCTCAAATGCTATTTTTTCCTCTTCACGTGCTTCATGTAATGTTGTATAAAATCTCTTTTCGAACTTAGCCATGAAAATATTTATTCTCTGCATAAATATTTTAAATGAATACGTCACAAGAATCTCCATATAGTGTCAAACCAGATGATAATCCTATACGATTCAGCATGAATGTACAGGATCAGATAACAATGTACAAGGATAATGAAAAACATCAAAAAGCACCGCCTATCTTACCTTTTGAGCTAGAACAGGTAAATCAAGTCTTAGGAGACGCGTTTGTATCTTTAGCGCAATTACGTAATATGCTGTGTGATATTGAACAAAAAGATGATCTAAATAAAGGCACGATAAACTTAGTAAAGGAAAAAATCGATAAAGTTAATGAATTAATCCTTGAAATTCCCTATGATCTAGCTAAAATAGCTATATGATCATCGTCCGGTCGCTTTTTATTACACTATTAATATCATTAATATTTGGTTTTGCTCTTCGAAACGTTTTTGGCTTTTTTGAGTCCACGTGTTTAGCATTTGGTATCCAATTTGTAGGTTCTTTTATAGCCTCATCATACAAAATTAATAAAATACAAATTCTATCTTCTGAGTTTCAAGCAGAAATTGACCAACTAGTTAGTTTATCTGAAGTTACTATAGCTTGCCCCTGTGGAAACAATACATTTACAGAAAATATATTCCCAAATGTGGAGTCAGCGTACAATTGCGAGAAATGTAACAATGAATTTAAAATAGATGTTAATATAACACCTACTCTTGTTACAAACCCAGTTGATGTTAATAAAACATTTGCTGATCTTACAAAAGAAACTGATAAGGCTCTTGCTAGTGATGCAGATGGCATTTCTATAACACAAGAGTATACAAAAGGAACGGAACTATAATATTATATATACATATGAAAACATTTAAATTTAAACTAAAAGACGGTACTACCAAAACAATGAAATTTGAAGAATTTGTTAGGTGGTCTTGTTTAATAGAAGCGTTAGAGGTTGTAGGATCAAAAGTAGATAATATTTCCGATAATAGTTGGATTAAGCCTTTAGCTTTTCAAAAATATATTGATGAGAGATTTCATTCAATGAAACACGATCTTAAGATAGAAGCTGCTTTGGGTAATATTTAATAATTTAAAGTATCGCAATCCTCTTCTGTATCACAAAGCTTTTGTGCTAATCTTGCCTCTTCGCTTATTTTATCAAGCTGTTCATCAACCTCAGTCACCCCGATTTGGTCATCTGTAACTAGTTCAATAGATTGCTCTGTTGGTAACTCTAAATCTCCGAAGACTGGAGTAAAGCTTTCTTGTAGAGGTAGAGAAGGGTTAATGTATACAAACCCAGGTGGTAGAGTACCAGATAATACTGTAGTGTCACTAGTTTCATTAATACTAACCTCAAAAAGCAGGTTGGTGTCTTCTTGCCTATCGTCATTATATTCTTGCTGCAGCTGTACTATTGTTTCGTCAACGGTCTGAATAATAATATCGCTTAACCGTATACGGTCCTCTCTACTATAACCCGCTAAATCGTTTATTTGGTCTTGAGCCCCTACTCTTAGTTGCTCTATAGCTTCATTTAGAGCTTTGCTTCTTTTTGCTTCGTTTAACGCAACCTGAAGCGCAATCTTATCACTTTCACTTGGAACATTAACATTACGTGTACCGCTAGGTACAATTGGATCTACCGGTAGCGGTTCAGATCGGTATACCTTACCATCACGCTCTGCCGGCAGATCCTGCGGTGTATGAACCACCGGCAGATCCTGCGGGGTAATTGAATCAACCGGATCGGAAATTACCACTTTAATCTCTTCTTTCTCTTCCTCTTCTACCTGGGCTGTTTTATCTCCGGTATATAACCTTTTCTGTACAGTAGGTTTATCTTCTTCCTCTGGGTCCTCTGTTGCCCTGTGTAACCTTTTCTGTACAGTAGGTTTATCTTCTTCCTCTGGGTCCTCTGTTGCCCTGTGTAACCTTCTCTGTACAGTAGGTTTATCTTCTGTTGACTTCGTAACTACGCTTCGACCAATTCTTTTCTGTACAGTAGATGTAGATGATGGCGGTTGAGGTTCAGGTACCTCCTGTACTATTACCTCTTCTTCTTCTTGTACCTCTTGTACAATATTAACACCTGGTAAATCAATGTTAAGTGTAAAGAAAATTTCGTTTGTTTCTTCAAAAACCGCCATCCTCGCGGACCCCACATTAATTAACTCAAAAACTCTTATTTGTACATCTAAACCACCGTCTTCACCCGCAAAATATCTTCTAACCTCCTTAGTCGTGGCTCTTGTTTCTACATTTATCTTATTATTAGTTTTTCCACGCTTACCTACAGTTACTATTGGTATATCAGTCCCTCTTAGCTTAGGCGTTGTTGATGTTTCCGCGTTAAGATCAAAAAGTTCAAAATTAACAGTAAGTTCTCTCTTTTCAGGTAAGTTACCTAATATAATATTCTTTATTACAATGTCCCCGCTTGCTCCAAGATATGACTCCTCTACACCGCCTCCACCTAATATAGGATACCTGGTGACGTCATACTCTACATTTTCAATTTTATAGTTTAAAGCTGGCTGTGATTTACCCATTTTTAATATACCTCAATATTTGATATAGACTCTACTATTGTATTAGGATTAGCTGAAAGAGCAGTATGTGCAAAAAATCCACCTGATAATGAAGAAGAGAGAGTCTCCGTTAATAATGTATTACCTTCATACCCTTCAACC
>TARA_R110001606_G_scaffold97935_1_pt1 | contig 12639 bp, 19 predicted proteins | sample TARA_R110001606 | Tara Oceans TARA_R110001606 (sample SAMEA4398315) | marine metagenome | biome: Polar Biome; feature: [SRF] surface water layer (ENVO:00010504); material: water (ENVO:00002006), including particulate matter (ENVO:01000060) such as... | depth 5 m | reverse complement strand
TTTGAAGAGTTAGAAATCATGCATGGTAGAGCAGAGAAAATTTTAGACCACAATAAACGAGTGGTTAAAGATATGTGTAAAACTAGTCTGGATAACGACCTGCTATCTTAGTTCCTGTAATTTGTAAAGTGTAACGAGGCTTGTTACCTATATTACTTGCACTATGAGGCACACTACCTTTCCATATTACATACTCTCCGCGTTCCCAATTAACAGCACCCTGTCCGTCAATTTCAAAATAGTGACCTGATTGCCATTCATCTAAAAATACTACTGCTCTGTATACATCCTCATATTCTTTACCAAATATCTCGCAATACTTAGCATAGTGGTCTTGATGAACAGGCATTATATCCATAAAATCCATTCGGTAAAAAACAAATCCACAATTTGTTAGGCCTATATTTTCAGCGACTTCATGCACCCATTTAGGAACTGGGTCCTTGCCACCATACATTTTACCATATGTTGTATCATGGGTATACCCTTGGCGTTTCCATTCTTCAGCTTGGAAGCCCGTAATAGGTTCGGGTAGGTAACGTAACTTTTTAAAGCTATCGTCCCATATCATGTCTGTTTTTCCGCTATCCCACATTTTCTCTTACCAGGTCTAAAGTAACACAATGATGTCCACCGCCTAATGTTCTACTATGTCTTAAATCTACGCCTATACAAGACACATTATGTTTACTAAGTTTATCTATTAATACTCTTTGTTTTGGGTCACATACTATTTTATGATGGTTCAATGTAAGGAAGTTTAATCCTATATAGTTACTTGCATATGGATATTTAGTAAACCCTTGTTCTGCCAAGTCATCTTTTCCAATCCAAATTTTATCCCAATTTTTTAATGGTGCCGGAACATTATCTTCAGTTATTCTATCTTTGTTTAATACAACGAGTCCTTCTCTAATCGGACTAATTGTGCTGTCTATATGAACACCCGAATAAATGTTATCTAGTATATGAACCTTATATTTATTGCCTAATGTTTTTTGTAACCACTCGGCTCCTTTAACATTTCCACTATCACTTACAAGATACAATAAGTCGTTTCCTAGTCTACAAATATTGGCGGCATCAAACATTGCTTCTGGGTCATTACATTTTATTTGGTTTTCAAACCCACCTAGATGATCGTCTAAAGTGTATATTTCATTCCTTCTTGTTGGATATAACATGGGGGCATCTATAGCTTTATCGCCTATTACTAATACTCTATCTCTAGGACAGTAACCATACATACCATCAAACTTACCATAGTCTACAGTAAGTGGTCTTACAACTTCAATATTTTCATCCATTAAAGTTTGTGCTAAAACATCTAAATCATGATTGGCTTCTTCTACTATTTTTTTAGGCACATAACCACTTGGGACAGGCGTTTCTGTCCAGCCAGTTGTTTGCTCTAGTTTTCTAAATTCAGGACAGTTAACGGGCCAATGTGCGTAGTCGGCAATACCAACAAACACCTTTTTTAATTGGTCCCATTCATTATGACTATTCAACAATTTGTATTCCCCTTAGATCCGGATAGTTGACAAACTGGTTTGCCCCCTCAAAATCTGATAATAATTTATTTCCTATAATACACTCTTCAGGAATAGGCTTGTAGTGATATCCTACTCTAAACATTCCTTGTTTTTCCCATGGTGTAAAGCCATGTATGTTTCTGCCGTCATAAGCCATACACTTTAAATCTTTATATGCTAACTCGTTATCTAATAGTATAGCACCGCCTCTGCCTATTTCTACGGGCTTATTATAACCGAAACTTAAACATTGTATTTGCCCTGGCTTATACATTCCTCTCTCCAGCCTACGGGCGGAGTCCCATATATTAGAACCCTCAAATTTATATTCACCTTGCCATACTTGTTCAGGCTCAGGTGTAAATTTATATTTTATGTTAAGTTTGTGCATTAACATAGCAACACTTAAATAGGTAAAAGGAGTAAACGAAACTTCTTTTATTTTGTTATAAATAAAACAAAGTTCCAGGGAATGTGTGCAACAATCGGTTGCAACAACATAAGGAGCACCAGTGAATTCACTAAGCGATTTTTCAAAATCAAGTATTTCATTAAACATATAGGATTATTTATAATGAGTAAAATAAGTTTTTTAGGTATTGGCAAACTCGGAATGCCATGTGCAGAGGCTATAGCACAAAAAGGACATGATGTAACAGGGTATGATGTTGCACCGAGAACTTCTAAATACATTACAATAGCAAACACAATAGAACAGGCAGTAAAAGACTCTGAAATAGTTTTTGTTGCAGTTCCTACACCCCATGACCCAGCATATGACGGCAGGGCACCGACAGCACATTTAGAACCAAAAGACTTTGGTTACGATATTGTTAAAGAGGTATTAGAAGAAGCAAACACACATATGAATCCGAATCAATTATTGGTTCTTATAAGCACAGTTTTGCCTGGCACAGTTAGACGAGAGTTTGTAAACTTAGTAACTAATACTAGGTTTGCATATAACCCATATTTAATAGCAATGGGAACAGTTGCTTTTGACATGGTAAATCCAGAAATGGTTATGATTGGAACTGAAGATGGGACTGAAACAGGTGATGCAAAACAACTTACAGACTTTTATAAAACTATAATGGAAAATGACCCACGTTATGTTATTGGAACATGGGACGAGTGTGAATGTATTAAAGTATTTTATAACACCTTTATAAGCACAAAAATTGGGCTTGTTAATATGATACAAGACGTTGCTATGAAACAAGGCAATATTAATGTTGATGTTGTTACTAAGGCATTAGCAGAATCTTCATATAGAATTATGGGACCTTCATACATGACAGCGGGCATGGGTGATGGTGGTGGATGTCATCCAAGAGATAATATTGCTTTACGATATATGGCAGACAAGTTAGAATTAGGGTATGATATATTTGATGCTGTAATGAATGCGAGAGAAATACAGGCTAAAAATATGGCTAAAGAAATTATGAAACACGGGAAGATTATTAGATTTACATCGGACTCCTATAAGCCGGGTGTGGAATATATAGATGGTAGTTATAGTTTATTAGTTCAACATTATGTAAAAGAACTAGGGGGAACAATTTGGAATGTTGTTGTTAATCAAGAGTATGATGTTGTTTTAAGAGTTCATCCAGATGACACGCTGCCAATAAAAGATAATATAACAATTATAGATCCTTGGAGAAAGACATCAAGGTATCAATACGGTAACACGATAAAGGTAATACATTATGGAAATACTAGAGCATAGTTTGTTGACCACAAAAAGCTACAACTTAAAAGGTGGGTTAATACAAGCCGAGCATAACAAGAGCAAACAATGGAATACTGGCGATTCAGCACAATCATTTAATGCTAATAAGGATGATCCTAGAATGGATCCAAAATATATAACGGGTCCACAAATTAGTTACGATATGAATAGCTTAGGTTATCGCTGTGATGAAATATCTGAATATAAGGATAATGAGTTCATTGCCGTTTTTGGGTGCAGTTATACTGAAGGAGTAGGATTACATAAAGAAGATTTATGGCATTACCACGTAGGTAAAGAATTAGGTCTTCCTGTAATGAATTTAGGTATGGGTGGAACAGGTATAGACTACCAAACTTACAATACTATTTTATATTGCAAAAACAAATTACCTAAACCGAAACTGGTTATGTATCAATATCCAGGTGAGTATAGAAAATTATTTAGATATCCACATGGTGTGCAGAGTTGGGTATCACTTTCAAACGAAGGAGACGTAACAAATACACCGCAAGAAAAATATGACTATGAGTGGTATACTAACAGATACCTAGTGTATCCCGAACAGGCTAAAATGTATAACTTTTTTAATTATCAAACAATTAAATTGTTATGGAATCAACAAAACGTTCCTAATTATCATTGGGCGTGGTTAGATGATTATGCACCAAATGATAGGGACTTCAATACAATATATACTCAGGATGGAATAGAAGGTGACGAATGGGGTTATCCTGCTAGAGACCTACAACATCCCGGTTCCGCGGTTCATTTAGATGTATATCAACAAATAATACACGGAGTAAAAGAATGTTTGAAAAAATAACAAAATGGATAAAAAGAAAGTTAGACGATAGAAAGCATAAAAAATTTAAGGAAAAAAGACTTAAAGAACTAAGGAAACGGGATCCTTTTATATATCACTAGGAGCATATAATGATAGAGTGGGGAATAAGTGCAGGCACACATGACGCATCTATAACAGTAGTAGAAGGAGAAACAAATGAAATTTTATTTGCCTCTCATTCAGAGCGATTTGGTAGACGCAATAAAAATGATGGTCAATTAAATCATCAACTAATTAAAGAAGCAAAAAAATACGGTAAGCCAGATAGAATATATTGGTATGAAGACCCACTTCTTAAATTTGGTAGAAAGCTTTATTCCGGTGAACCGAACAAATGGTTAAGCCCTAAAAAATATTTAGAAGGCTATGGTATTAAGGATGTAGAAATTAAATGGGGCAACCATCATAAATCACACGCTGCAGCTGGGTTCTATACAAGCCCATTTAAAGAGGCAGCTGTCCTTGTTATTGATGCTATAGGAGAATTTGAAACAATTACTATATGGCACGGAAAAGAAAAACTTAAAAAAATACACAGCGTAAAATATCCAAAGTCATTAGGCTTGTTTTACTCTGCTATGACAGACCGTATAGGATTAAAAGCAAACGAAGATGAATATATTTTAATGGGGATGTCTGCATATGGGAATCCAATACATTTTTATAACAGAATTAAAAAAGACTTATTACAAGCAAATCATAACTTTCATAAAGGATGTAGAGACTGGTGTCCGGGCTTACAAGAGAAAGATTACTTCCATGTTGCAGCTGCAACGCAATCTTTATATGAAGAAGAATTTAAAAAGTTACTTAAACTAACATGGGATTTAACTAAATCTAAAAACATTGTATTAATGGGTGGGTGTGCCTTAAACTGTTTAGCAAATAGGCATGCCAGTAATTACTTTGATAATTCATGGATTATGCCAAACCCAGGTGATGCCGGAAGTAGTTTAGGAGCAATAGCTGCCTACAAGGAAGAAAAATTACAATGGAAAACGCCTTACTTAGGTTATGACATTGCAGGTAAGTATCCGGTTACAAAATTATTAAATGAATTACTTACAAACCATATGGTAGGTGTTGCGAATGGCAGGGCAGAATTTGGACCTCGTGCTTTAGGAAATAGAAGTTTACTTGCAGATCCTCGAGGGCAGGAAATGAAGGACTTAGTAAATTCAATTAAAAAGAGACAGGAGTTTAGACCCTTTGCACCTGTTATATTAGAGTCAGATGTTCACAAATATTTTGATGTCCCTAGAGGATTTAAATCTCCATATATGCAATATGTAGTTAAATGCAGAGACACTAAAAGTTATCCTGCTATTGTCCATGAGGATGGAACAAGTAGAGTTCAAACAGTTAGTAAGGAAGACCACAGAGGCTTATATAACTTACTTACAAAATGGAAAGAGGAGACAGGGTGTCCCATGTTACTTAATACAAGTCTTAATATTAAGGGTCAGCCTATAGTGAATACATCAAAAGATGCAGATAGGTTTGCAAACAAATATAATGTTAAATGTTTCTAATACAGTATTTATAAGAGATATCTTTATATAAATAATTTTACTATGGGACAATTAATATCATTTCCAAAACAATACAATAACAGACCTGTTATAGGCCTGCGTATTAACATCTACAATGAAGAACAAATAGAAATTATATTATTAGCAGTCAATCACTTTGGTGGTTGGGATAAAAAGATAGTTAAAGAGGATATTAAAAACTTAGACCCACAGTTTACAATCAACTCTCTCAAGCTTTTGAAAAATTCTTTTTCAACTTGGATCTTCTCTAAAGAGGCTATTGCAATCGCAGATGACCTTTTAGAATCAGTTGAAGAAATAACGGTTAAATCAACTTAAACTAATACTTGACTTTTCGGACTATAACCTGTATACTTTAGTCTATGAATATTATAAATACTTCCTACTAATGTTTAATCATTTAAACGTAGCCAAAGATTTCGCTGTTAGTAAGACCTCGCCTGATGGTTCCCGCAAATACTATCTACCGTCAGGAGAGGCATTTCCGTCTGTTACAACTGTTTTAGGATACTCAACTAGAGGTTCTATTTTAGAATGGCGCAAACGGGTTGGTGCAAAAGAAGCCGACAAAATTTCAAAACAAGCCTCAACCCGAGGCACAAAAATTCATCTATTATGTGAAAACTATTTAGATAACGAGGATATAGACACGAGTATGTTATCCATGTTAGACTTAGAAATGTGGACAAAGTTTAAACCGATATTAAACAGGATAGATAATATACACGCCCAAGAAATAGCTTTATTCAGTAAACATCTTAGACTAGCCGGTAGAGTAGACTGCATTGCAGAATATGAAGGCAAGTTAAGTATTATAGATTTCAAAACATCACGTAAGCCTAAAAAGAAAGAATGGATTACTAATTACTTTGCTCAGGCAGCTGCCTATTCAATTATGTATGAAGAACTAACAGGCACTCCTATTAACAGAAGTGTTGTGTTAATTACAGTTGAAGGCGAGGACCCACAGGTCTTTATTGAAACTAGAGACAATTATGTAGAGCCACTTCTTAGAGCTAGAGACTTATACGAGCGAGAAGTATTATGCTTAACCTAATACATTTAGACTATCCTCTAGACAAAGAGAACTTATTAGAAGAAGCATCTAAAATTAAAGCAGATGCTAAACCATATACCGATCCAAGATATACTAGCAGTTTAGATACTTGGCTATCTCATTCACACCATACAAGTCCGTATATTGAAAAAGTAATGCAGGACTTTAGAGTTGAGGGCGTTGCAAACTTTTATTGGCAGGAACCTAATAGTGTATTACCAATGCACACTGATTATAATACGACCTGTTCTTTAAACTTTGTCTTGACACCTAACCCAGCCTCTATTATAATAAACAATATAGAGTATGAGTATAAACAGGCATTACTTGATACAACACAATTACATGGTGTTACAACGGGTGATGAAGAAAGAATACTATTTAAGATTAGTTTATTTGATAAATCGTTTTCCGAATACAGTAAGCAGTTACCCTATAACGGTTCCCTAGGTCATTGACTTTTAACCAGTATACACTTATAATAAACACATGGCACATATATTAGTAACAGGTGGTTGTGGCTTTATAGGCTCTCATCTAACACAAAAATTACTTGATGCAGGGCATAAGGTTACTGTTGTGGATGACCAACGACAGGGAACATATATGATAAAACATTCTCATGTTAGATATAAAATTGAGAATATTATCGGAGCAACTTTTAGTGAACCGATACACGCTATATATCATTTAGCAAATACACCTAGAGTTAGAATGTCGTTTGATTTTCCTGTAGAGAGTATACTAAATGGAATAGGCCCAACTACCGCAGTTGCAGAGTTGGCAAAAAATCATAAGTGTCCATTGTTCTTTGCCTGTTCATCAAGCACTTTACATAGTGATAGATATTCAAATCCTTATACATTTAGTAAGGCAATTAGTGAAGAGGTGTTGGACTTATATCAAAAACTATGGGATATCAGATATATTAAATGTTATTTTTATAGTGTATATGGTCCAGGAGAAGCTGACTATGGTCCGTATAGCACAGTTATACGAGCATTTAAAACAGCATACTTAGAGGGACACGCATTGAGAATATTTGGAACTGGCAAAAAGGAAAGAGACTTTACCCATGTTACAGATGTTGTTGAAGGATTATTCAAAGCACTAACTGATAGAAATATTGGAAGGGAGGCACACTTTGGATCCTCTAACCCTTATCAAATAAAGCAAATTGCAAATTTGTTTAATACTGATATTGTAAACGAGTTTGATAAACCGGGAGAGGCACAAAGAACTTATTGTGCTAACCCATATATAGAAATCAATAATAACGTATTAGCATATGTTAAAGATTGGATAAGGAGAAAAGATAATGCCAAGACTGGTAGTAGATAACGTTATGGAAACTAAAAAGGAAAGTATATCAGATGTGTTTTTAATAACAAAAGAGTTTAAAACTTCCACAGAGTTTTCATTGCATATAGAAAGAAAAGCTAGACGAGGACTAATGGCAATAGAGGGTGCAGGATATATTGATGTATTAGTCGATTATTGTGTAGACCGAGATATTGAAATTGAGTCTATTAAAAAATTACTTACTCCTTCTTTAAGAGAAAAAATTAAAGCAGAAGCAGAATCTCGTAACCTACTAAAAACTAAAGCAAATAAATTACCTTTATAAGTGGATCCGTTTAACGTTTATAAAACATACTTAGCTTTAAGGTTACACTTTACTAACCCTAAGTATGATATTACTAAAACCCGTGGAGCAGTAAAAGCCTCACAAGCTGCCTTTCAGAAACGCAAGGATATTTTATCAATGCGTAAACTTGCAAGAGACTATACTAAACGAGAAGTAATAGATTTTCTTGTTGCTAACTTTGTAGCAGGTGATAGATGGGGCGGTATGTTTGATACAAATGCAGAAGAAACATATAAACAATGGAAAAACAAAAAGCAAAATATTGACTATATAATAGAACAGGACTTTTGCAAAATAGAATTGGAAATGGAGAAACAAGAAATTGATAATCCATTAACAGCAACGGATGGTCAGCATCCATTAATATACAGATTATATTTTGGTCATCTTATTAGTTTAGAAACACTAGTAATCCTTGACAAACTATATAATTATGTTATAATACAAACAGATGATATCTTCTTACAAGACTTAAATTTACTCATTACTAAGTATAAACCGTTTGTCCAAAACGGTCAAAAGTTTTTGGAAAGAACATCTAACTTTGTATAAATAGTATGTCCGATTAATACAGGACATTAATACAACGTAAAATACAACGCAATACAGGAGAATATATATGTCGTTTAATTCAATATCAGAGCTAAGAAACGCTCGCAATAATTTCGATAACTTGATGAAAGAAGTCGAAAAAATCGAAACCCCAAAAAATAATAACAATAGAGCCGATGAAAGAGAGTGGAAACCCACTGTGGATTCTGCAGGAAACGGTTATGCTGTTATTAGATTTTTGCCATCACCTAAAGGGGAAGAACTTCCTTGGGCAAGAATTTGGAATCATGGTTTTCAAGGTCCTACTGGAAAGTGGTATATTGAGAACTCGCTTACAACTCTAAATGCTAACGATCCTGTTTCAGAATTGAACAGCGAACTTTGGAATAGTGGAGTAGAAGCAAACAAGGATATCGCTAGAAAACAAAAACGTAGACTAGCATATTACACAAACATTCTAGTTGTTAAAGATCCAGGTAACCCTGCAAACGACGGACAAGTAATGCTTTACAAGTTCGGGAAAAAGATTTTTGACAAAATTAAAGATGTTATGCAACCAGAATTTGAGGATGAAAAACCTTGCAACCCATTCGATTTTTGGGAAGGCACAAATTTCAAACTTAAAATTAGACAAGTCGAAGGTTATAGAAACTATGACAAATCTGAATTTGAGTCTACACCTCAAGCAGTAGCAGAGTCCGATGATGCTATTGAAGCAATCTGGGCTAAACAACATTCTTTAGCAGAGATAGTAGATCCGAAAAACTTTAAGTCTTATGACGAACTAAAAACAAAACTTAATATGGTTTTGGCAGGCGGTGCTAAAGTTACTACGGCAGAAAAAATTGCAGAACAAACAGGAGATGTCGAAGATGGCTCTTTTGTTAAAGCTGCGACAGAAGTCTCAACTTCATCTAGTGTGAAAACTACAGTAGAAGATGATGATGATACGTTGAGTTACTTCGCTAAACTGGCAGAAGATGACTAAAGTCTAACTAGTTTAAGAGGGGGGTATGTTTTACATACCTCCCTTTTTTTATAAATAACAGAAGCAACATTAAGTTGCTTTAAATAAACCGAGAAGAAAATGATTAAATACTTAGCAATGTTATGTGTTTTAGGTTTTACTTTCACTGGTTGCGCCACAGTAGGTGCAGTTATTGACGGTGGTAAGGATATAGCGACAACGACTGTTGATACAGTTGTTTCTACAGGCGGAAACATCGGAGCATCTGCTCTTAGAGATGCCGCTGATATAGTAGGCACGGCAGCTGATGCGGCTGAAGGTGTTGTTGATATCGTAGTTGAAGAGGTTGATAAACAAACCGACGAATTACAAGAACCAAAAGAACAAAAATAACTTAATATTTTAAAGGGCTTTTTATAAGGCCCTTTTTTTTGGCTTCTAACTCGTATAAATAACAATATGGCAAACCCTTTTGAACAAATAAGAGCTAGAGACGGCGATCAGGATAAATCGTTTAAATGGTATATGAATCAAGTCAAAAAGATTAGAGGAGAGTTTACTGCTCCGGGTCAAGTATTCAATTCAGACTTAGGCGAAACCGTTGCAGATATAAAAATAGGGTCTATGTATATGTTTCAATATGACGCATTACATAAAGACACATTGCCTTATTACGATGCCTTTCCGTTAGTGTTACCATATGAGTCTACACCTAATGGCTTTTACGGATTGAATCTACATTATTTACCTTATATGATGAGAGCCCAATTGTTAGGAAGTTTAATAGAAACAGTAAAAGCTAAAACAATAGGACCTAAAACTAGAATGCGTTATAATTGGGCTTTACTAAGCCAAGCATCTAGAGCTCCACAAGTTAAACCTTGTGTTAAAAGATACATAGCAGGTAGAACAGGAAAATTATTTAAAGTCAATCCACAAGATTGGAAGTCGGCAATTTTCTTACCTGTAGAACAATTTAATACCAGTAAACAAAAAGTTTACAGCGATTCCAGGAGAATGGCATAATGGCAATACAGTTTAGATTAAATAATTTCATCTCAAAAATAAGGAGAGAGGACTTATCAAGAGCCTCTAGATTTGAGGCAATCATACAAGCACCTGCAGGTGTTTCAATACGAGGCAGTAGAACTGTTTCCTTACTCTGTGAAGAGGCAATGATACCAGGCTTACAAACAACCTATGCACCTATAAAATTGGGCAACTGGTTAGAGCCTAGGGTAGCCGGTGTTGAATACTTTATTGATAATGCTACACTTACTTTTTACTTAGACACAGAACAAGATGTTAGGACATACTTAGAAGAATGGATGCTTAAGACTCAGGCAGACCCTATCTCTAAAGAGATTGGATTTTATAACAACTATGTAGGAGAGGTCATTGTTCATGCCTTAGATAGAAAGGATAGGATAACAGGCAGTTGGAAATTAGTAGATGCATTTCCACGTATTATTAACTTAACACCATTAGCTATGGGGAATGATACTCCCAATAGAGTGAGTGTTATATTTTCATATAAATATTGGGAGAGATACGAAGGCAGAAGACTGGCTTCATTTTTCAATAGATAATTTAGGAGTATATTATGGCTTTACCGCAAGTGGATTTACCACTAACAGAAATTGAAGTCCCGGGGTTTAAAAAGAAAGTAAACTTTAGGCCTTTTGTAGTTAAAGAAGAAAAGATATTAGTAATGGCAAGTGAGTCAGGCGACATCAATGATATGATGAAGGCTACACAACAAGTTATTACAAATTGTTCTTTCGGAAAAGTAGATGCAGAGAACTTACCGTTGTTTGCTTTACAAAAAGTTTTTCTAGATCTTAGATCGATATCTATATCTAGTAACGTAGATTTAAATTTAAAATGTGGCAATTGCGAAAAGGATTACGCCCACAGTTTAGATTTATCAAAGATGGAAATTACTTATCAGGAAGGACATGAAAATCCAATTAAGATAAATGATACACTACAACTTGAAATGAATTATCCTAATGCACAACAATTGACAGCATTATTAGATAATGATGTAATGGAAGAAGTTTATAAGGCAGCTGCATTGTGTATTAAAAAAATCATTACTGAAGATGAGACAATAGAAACAAAAAAGATTGCAGAAGAAGAAGTTATAGAGTGGATGGAAAATTTACCAGTAGATAGTTTTGTTAAAATTAAAGACTTCTTTGCAACAATGCCAACATTAGAACACATCATAGAATTTAAATGTGTTGAATGTGAAAACGAAAATTACATGGCAATGAATGGGTATTTAAATTTTTTCGTATAACCCTTTCACACGAGAGTTTAGAGAATTTCTTTAAAACAAATTTTTTATTGATGCAGGAACATAAATATTCCTTAACAGAAATTGAAAGTTGGATGCCGTGGGAAAGGGAAGTATACATAGCTTTATTGTTAGATAACATACAGAAGAAGATAGAGAGAAATAAGAAAAAGAATGGCTAAACTGAAAGATGTAAAAAAGAAACCCTCTTATGGGTTTAAGGGCGCCGTAAAGGAAGGCTTACTAGGTATAGATCCGGCAACAACTGGGTTTAAACAAATCCTATCCGAATCACTTAATACAGCAACACTATTTGGCTCAGAGTCCTTTATGGGTAAAGCCTTTGCATCTGATGAACAACGAGAAAGAAGAAAGGGTGTTGAAACGGGTAACCCTATAGGATTTACATCTAAACAACTTGAAGACCAAACAGCTAAACA
>TARA_R110001606_G_scaffold3642_18_pt1 | contig 12651 bp, 9 predicted proteins | sample TARA_R110001606 | Tara Oceans TARA_R110001606 (sample SAMEA4398315) | marine metagenome | biome: Polar Biome; feature: [SRF] surface water layer (ENVO:00010504); material: water (ENVO:00002006), including particulate matter (ENVO:01000060) such as... | depth 5 m | reverse complement strand
GACCCGTCGCGGGTGAGGGCGCGGGCCAGCGGCTGCGATCCCTGCCAGATGGCGGGGTAGGTGGTGAGCAGATACTCGGCGATCAGCCCGCTCTCCCAGAGGACATGACCCTTGTCCCAGAGCGTCGGCACCTGCAGCGTGGGGGAGGCCGTCGCCCGCTCCTCAACGCTCGGGGTGGTCAGTTCCGCCTGTTGCTCATAGTCGAGGGCAAGCTCATGGAGAAGGACGCGCACGGCCCGCGCATAAGGGGAACCAAGGGTATAACGAAGCGCGCGCATGGGCTGTTCCTGTTCCTGAAGAGAAGATTTTCATTGTCGAGGGAATGGGGGCACCTGTCAAACGCCAATCGGGGAGATAAAAAAAGGCCAGCGGTTTAACCCGCTGGCCCTTGCTTTTGCGTTGTCGCCTTGGTTACGAGACCGGGGCGCCGGCTTCGTCGACAACGTAGATCTTCTCGTGGCGGAGCCCCATATAGAGGCAGACGCACATGGCGAGGAGGACCACCGTGAAGGGCAGGCCGACCGTGATCGCCGCCGCCTGTAGCGCGGTGAGGGCATCGGCCCCGCCGCCAAACAGCAGCGCCGCCGCGACGACACCTTCGATGACGACCCAGAAGATCCGCTGCACCACCGGCGCATCGACCTTGCCGCCCGCCGTGATCGCGTCGATCACGAGGGAGCCGCTGTCCGATGAGGTGATGAAGAAGACCAGCACCAGCACGATCCCGATGGCGGAGGTGATGGTGGCAAACGGCAGGTTCTCCAGCATGTGGAACATCGCCAGCTCGACCGAGTCGAGACCGCCGGCGAGCGTGCCGACACCGTTCTGGATCTGGTCAAGGGCGGAGCCGCCGAAGACGCTCATCCAGACGAGGGTGACCAGCGTCGGGATGATCAGCACGGCGATGATAAACTCGCGCACTGTCCGGCCCTTGGAGACGCGGGCGATAAACATGCCGACGAACGGGGACCAGCTGATCCACCAGGCCCAGTAGAACACCGTCCAGCCCTGCATCCAGGCTTCATCCTCGCGGCCGATGAAGTTACTGTAGGCGACGATCTGGCCGAGATAGCCGATCAGCGTGTCGCCCATGGTCGCGATGATGACGGCCGTCGGGCCGACGATAAAGATGAACAGCAGCAGGATCGCCGCAATGCTCATGTTGATGTTCGAGAGCACCTTCACCCCGCCGTCGAGCCCGCGGATCACCGAGAACAGCGCCAGCGCCGTGACCACGATGATCACCGCAATCTGGGTGTTGATCCCGGCATCGAAGCCGAACAGATAGGCAAGCCCGGCCGAGGCCTGCTGCGCCCCGAACCCGAGCGAGGTTGCCAGGCCGAACAGCGTCGCCAGCACCGCAACGGTATCGATCACATGGCCGAAGAAGCCCCAGCTGTGATCGCCGATCAGCGGATAGAAGGCCGAGCGGATGGTCAGCGGCAATCCCTTGTTATAGGAGAAGAACGCCAGCGACAGCGCCACAACCGCGTAAATCGCCCAGGGGTGAAGGCCCCAGTGGAACATGGTCGCACTCATGGCAAGGCTCGCCGCTTCGGGCGTTCTTGCCTCGACCCCGAGCGGTGTCTCGTACCAGCCGGTGTAATAGGCCGTGGGCTCGGCCACGGACCAGAACATCAGGCCGATGCCCATGCCCGCCGCGAACAGCATCGCGAACCACGACATGCGGCTGAACTCGGGCTTGGCATCCTGCCCGCCCAGGCGGATTTTTCCGACCGGCAGGAAGATCAGCACAAGGCAGAAGATCACGAAGATATTCCCTGCCAGCATGAACAGCCAGTCAAAGGCGGCGATGGACCACCATTTCGCGCCGTCAAGGGCGCCTTTCGCGGCTTCCGGCGCCATCAGGACGCCGAGCACGAAGAGGATTACCAGGCCGGACGACACCCAGAAAACCGGGTGATGAACATCCATCCCCCATCTCTGGAGGTTGCTCTGTCCAACCTCATAATCTGTTTCATATAAGTCTTCGCTCATAGTTCCCCCATATTCTGCCTCCCGGTGCCGGCGCGTTAAAATTTTTCATTCCCGGGATACTCATGATATATGCGTCGGCGGCGCCAAACTTTACCAAATCCGACAGTTGATGTCCAACCGGGTCCGGCATTTTTCGGCGAAACGGGGGAATTCCGCGGCCGCGGGTATAGGCTGCTTTCCGTGGAATGCATCAACGGCGGAAGTTAACCCGGCTGTTGCCATGGCCATCAGCGCCGATCACCAGCGTGCCGTTGCCGATGATCTTCACGTCATAGTAATGCTTCTTGCCGATATTCTCCAGAAAGCCCTTGTAAAACACGACCGCATAAAGTTCCGTGGCATCGACATGATAGGCATGGGCGGCGTCGATCTTGCCGTCTTTCACCTCCACGGTGACCAGTTCCTTCGATTTGTCCTTGGAAAAAAGGACAATCTTCTTCACGTCCGTGACCTTGCTTCCCGAAAGGTCGACTGTAATCCGGGCCATCTCTTTCTCCATATTTTTTCAGGGTCCTGGCAAAGAGGACGGAAAAGTGGGCACCCTTGTGACGCGCCCACGACCTGCCTTTTCGAAAATAGCCGTTTGCGCGGCGGCCAATCCGGCTTATTCTCAAGCCAAAACAGACGGGGACGGACAATGGCGCGGAAACTCTATTTCAACGATATTGCCAAGGGCGACAGGTTCGCCGGCGCGACGGTGACGGTGGAGCGCGAAGAGATGCTGGATTTCGGGCGGCGCTTCGATGATCAGCCCATGCATTATGACGCCGAGGCCGCCCGCGCCATGGGTTTCCCCGATGTGGTGGCCTGCGGCGCCTATACCTTCGCGCTCTCCTCCAAGGCGACGACGCATATCTGGCAGCAATGGCATTTCCTGCCTTCCGGCCTTGGGGTGGAACTGAATTTTCTCGCGCCCCTGCATGCGGGCGATGTGCTGACCACGGAAATGGAAATACTGGAGACCCGGCCCAGCTCGAAGCCCGGGCGCGGCTGGCTCGATACGGTTCTGCGCTGCGTCAACCAGAACGGCGCAACTGCCTTTACCACCAAGGCACATTTCCTGCTGCTGGAACGCCCGGAATAAAGCCGAAGCGGCTCGGTCGGATAAAGTTTCCTTAACCTTCTTTATCTAAAGTCGAACAATTGCGAATGGTTGTCTTTGCGCGATTGCCAAAAAAAGCCGCGCTCCAGCGCGTGTATACAGAAGGTTTCATAATGTTCAAAACTATGTCATTGCGCCGTAAATTCGGCATTTTGTCAGTCATCACCGGCCTGCTAATTGCCGTGACGGTCTGGATCAGTATCAGTGCCACCAATAAGCTCAACGCGACGCTTGAAAATGTCGTGGTATCGGGTCAGGCCTCCAGCAACTTCCTGATCGGTGACATGATGCATGACGCCCTGAAATCGGATGTGCTCAATGCGCTTCTGGTGTCGGGCGGCGAGAAAATCTCGGACAAGGAAACCGTGCTTGCCGATATCGGGGAGCATGCGGCTTTATTTCGCGAAACCCTGAAAAAGAACGAGGCGCTGCCCCTCAAGCCCGAAATTTCCGCCGCAATCAATGATGTTAAATCGGCACTTGATAACTATATCGGCACGGCCGAGCAGCTTGTCGAGCAAAGCTTTTCCGATCGCGCCGCAGCGATCAGCGCAATGCCGCAGTTCTTTGCCGCCTTTGACCGGCTCGCCGATGAGAACGGGACCATCGGCGAATTGATCGATGAGGAAATGGTGGCCAGCAGCGAAGCCGCGATTGCCGCTGCGCGGACATCTGAACTTGCCATCCTTGGATCCGGGGCTGTCGCCATTCTGCTTTTTGTCGGGCTGTCGATCTTCATTGTCCGTTCGATCGAAGCGCCGCTCCGTCTCTGCGCCAATGCACTAAAGAAAATCGGTGCGGGGGATGTGTCGGTTACCGTCGATCATCAGTCAAGGGATGAAATTGGCACCATCGCCGCGGCCGTTGTCGATTATCGGGATAGCGTGGTGACCTCGCGGGAACTGGCCGAGAAGCAGGCAGAGGCAGAGAAGTCCGCAAAACTTCACGAGGAAGAAGAAAGAAAGCGGCAGGCCGCCGCCTCAGAGGAACAACGCCGCCGTGAAGAGCAAATCAACAACGAGCGCGAGGCGCGCCTCGCCAAAATTGACGCGCTGAACAAGGATTTCGATGCCGGAATTTCCGGTATTCTCGGCTCCTTCCGCACGGCGCTTTCGAAATCCGAGACGATGGCCCGCAGCATGTCTGACTCATCTTCAAATACCTCCGAGAAATCGGTATTGGCCAAGGAGACGTCCGACAGGACTGCCAACAATGTGCAGTCCGTCGCCGCGGCAGCGGAAGAACTCGGTACAACCATCCGCGAAGTGAGCCAGCAGGTAAGCCATGCCGGATCGATCTCCGACGAAGCGGTCACCGAGGTTGAAGGCGCCTCCGTCAAGGTGATGGGCCTGCGCGATTCCGCCCAAAAGATCGGCACGGTTATCCAGCTTATCACGGATATCGCCGAGCAGACCAACCTGCTGGCGCTGAACGCCACTATCGAGGCGGCCCGCGCCGGAGAGGCGGGCAAGGGCTTTGCCGTTGTCGCTGCTGAAGTCAAGAGCCTCGCCACCCAGACCGCCAACGCGACCGAGGAGATCAACAAGCAGATCAATGGCATCCAGGGCGCCACCGAAGATACGGCCAGGGCGATTGAAGGGATCGGCGGGATTGTCTCGAAGGTGAGCGATGTTTCCATGGCGATTGCCTCGGGGGTCGAGGAACAGAGCGCCGCGACGCAGGAGATCTCCCGCAATGTGACCGAGGCCTCAAGCGGCGCCCAGCTGGTGAACCGCAATATCACCGAAGTGAACGATGCGGTTCTTGAAACCGGCCGGACGGCTGGCCAGGTTCTTGATGCGACGAAGGACATGGGATCGCAGGCGGAAAGCCTGAACAGGCTGGTGGAGAAATATCTCGCCGATATCAAGGCGGTCGATCGCGTCGCCTGATCGCGATCACATCCAGATGACGAAAGGCGGCAGGAACCCTGCCGCCTTTTTTAATGTCTCGCAAAAAAAGGCCGTCCGACGGGAGTAGGGATCGTCAGACGGCCAAGTTACAGGACCATGGTAGGGGAGACCTCTACATGGCCCAGCGGGAATAACTTAGAAGGAACGCGACACCGAAAGGGCGAAGATACCGCACAGATCGCTGCACTGGCTGCTGGGCAGGTCCGTATCAGTCCAGCCCGCGCTGACGCCGAACCCGGCAATCTCCGTCGAGAGGCTGACGCCGTAATCCATGTAGTCATCGGTGCCCCAGGCGGCATTATCGTCAATCGTCTGGTAGCCGATGGTGCCGCTTAATGTGAAATATTCTCCGAGCGGGATATCCACGCCGCCGCTGTAATAGAAGGCATCGCCGCTGCTACCGAAATAATCAGGTGAATAGTTGATGCCGGCACTGACCGAGGCGAAGCCGAAGTCATAGCCGACGGACGGCGCAATTTCGAAGAAATCATAGTTGAGGCTGCTGGAGGCGCCGGGATAGCTGTAATAGATCGCCGAGACATCCCAGCTGAAATCGTCGACCGCGCCGCCGACGCCAACGTAATAATCAATCTCGACCGTGGCGTCCGTGAATTTGACGTTGGACGCCCAGACGCCGCCACTGACGGCAACCGGGCCGAAGTCATATGTATAGTCGAACCCGCCCTGAACGGCCGGTTCGTTATCCGTTTGTGAAATACCGCGGAAGGTATAATCAGTGGTGAAACCGATATTGGCGGAAAATTCGCCCGGTACGTCACTCTCTTCAACCAGCGGGGCCGCGTGAGCCATTGTGGTGAGACCTAGAGCGAGAACCGTCGTCGAAAGCAACCTGGAATATTTCATTTAAAGTAAATCCTTTACTCACGTTGATGATCCTTTAATTAGCAAGGGGTGTGCCAGTTTTTAAAATATAATAAATTCAATATGTTAGACTGACTTCCTGTTGGGGGAGGGCCTTAAATGGCTCAGAATTTAATCAGTTTATGTTGCGCTGCACCATTTTTGAGCAGATTTCCTCTGCTTGCGGGTGGCGGTTGCCTCAAATTTCCCCTAGATTGGCCGTTCAAACCGGAGGACTTTTATGCGAGCAGCGGAAATAGAACAGGTGATGGGCCGGGCAACGGCTCTGCAGCGGCGCGGCGAGACGGACGCGGCGGCGGCGCTCTATCGCCAGATTCTCAAGCAGCATCGCGACCTTGCCCCGGCCCATTACAATCTCGCGCTCTTGCTAAAGGATCAGGGGAAGACGCAGGCGGCGGAGAAATCCTTCAAGGCAGCGGTGACGGCGGACAAGGGGTATCGGCTCGGCTGGCGCGGCTATGCCCGTTTCCTTAGTCGGCGGGAGAAGCATCGCGAGGCCATCCGCGCTGGACTGAAGATGGCGGCGCTCGACGATTATTCCGATAACGCGCTGCAGGAAGTGGCGGACCTTGTGGCGGGCGCCGGAACGGCGGACCTCGGTGCGCCGGGGGATGAGGCGATGCTGCGCTGTCTCGGCCGCGACGGGGTCGAGAGTGATCGCATGATCAATGCGCTGCTGGCGCGACTCCGGCGGCACCCGGGTCTGCAAAGCCCGCCCAAGAGCAAGGACGACTGGCCTAAGTTTTCGGCGGCGCTGACGGAGCCGGTGATCGCCGCGGCCTTCGCCAGTCTCATTCTTCCTGCGCCGGATATGGAGGCACATGTGGAGGCTGGTCGGCGCCTTATCCTCGGCGGAGAGGTGACGGCGGAACCGGAGGTCATCGCCCTTCTCGCGCTGCAGCTTTCCCTCTGTGAATATGCGCTTGCGCCGCCGCCGGGGGAGCCGCCGCTGGTCACCGGCCTTGAGAGTGCGCTGTTGGCGGCGCTTTACGCCCCGCTTCAGCCGGAGATGGCGGACGAGATTTTGGAGAAGGGCGAGACGACCCTGACCGCGCTGCCCTGGTGCGGCCAGCTGATAGTCCGCATGGGGCCGGAAAAGATGCGCGAATGGGTGTTGAAGGCGACGCTGCCGTCGCTCTCGACGACCGGCGATAAAGTCTCCCGGGCCGTGCGCGCGCAATATGAGGAAAGCCCTTATCCGCGCTGGCGCGGCCTCAGGGCAGGGGGCGAAACTACCTTGCCAGCGCTTCTGCGCACTCTCTTCCCCGCGCTACCGCCGCTCCCGGTGAGTGCCGCGCCTGCCGTGCTGGTTGCGGGCTGCGGTACAGGGCGGCATGCACTCCGTACGGCACGGCGGATAAAGGATTGCACGGTGACCGCCATCGATCTCTCCCGCCGGTCCTTGAGTTACGGAGCACGGCAGGCGGAGGTGCTGGACATCGGGAATGTCACCTTCGCCGAGGCGGATATCCTCGACCTGCCAGATACCCTCGGGCCGTTCGACCTGATCGAGGCCTGCGGTGTGCTGCATCATATGGCCGATCCGGAAGCGGCCTGGCGCGGGCTGCTCGATCTGCTGGCGCCGGGTGGCGTGATGAAGGTCGCGCTCTATAGCGAGAGTGCGCGGCAGGATGTCGTCGCGGTCCGCGAGATGGTGGGCGAGGGGATCGGGACCCTCGATCTCGATGACATGCGGGCGCTGCGCCAAAAAATTCTGGCCCTGCCGGAGGAACATCCGGCGAAGGGTGTCACGCGGGAGCTTGATTTCTACTCTTTAAGCGGCTGCCGCGATCTTCTCTTCCACCGCCATGAGCAGCGCTTCGACATCCCGCGCCTGCAGGCGGCCATCACCGACTTGGGGCTGGAGTTCCTCGGCTTTGAATTCACGGAAAGCCGGGTGATGGAAGCCTACCGCGCCCGCCATGGCGATGATCCCGGCGGACGCAACCTCGCCAACTGGGCCGAGATCGAGGCCGAAAACCCGACGTTGTTCCGGGGCATGTACCAGTTCTGGTGCCGGGTTAAAAAGTAAACTCTCGCAATTGCCATGGCCGTGTGACAATATTAAATTAGCTGGTCGGGATATTCTGACAGCAAATGGATAGTCAAAAATGGCGCTGCAGCGACGCCTTGCAACAATCATGGTCGCCGATGTTGTCGGCTACAGCCGTATGATGGAGATGGCCGAGGAAGAGACGGCGGCACATCTCGATATCTGCCAGAAACTGATCACGGAGACGGTAGACGCGGGCGGGGGACGTATTTTCAATCGCGCCGGCGATGCCGCGCTCGCGGAATTTCCAAGCCCCATTAACGCGGTGAAGGCGGCGGTCGGAATCCGGGAAGGCCTTGCCGGGCTGGCGCCGGAAATCGCCAGCAAGATGAAGATGCGCTTCGGCATGCATCTGGCGGATGTCATGGTGTCCGGCGATGACCTGCTTGGTGACGGCGTCAATCTCGCCGCCCGCATCCAGCAAGGCGCCGATCCCGATACAATCCATCTTTCGCAAGCCCTGTTTGACCAGATCAAGCGCAACTCGCCCTATTCCTTCGATGATCTGGGCGAGCAGCGCTTCAAGAATATTACCGATCCGATCCGGGTGTACCGGCTGAAAGGGCATCTCGGCGCCCATGTCTTCCTGTCGGCGCCAAGCCAGAGGGCGGCAACGGCCAAAACCATCCACCCTAATTCTCTTGCCGTCCTGCCCTTTGTCTCGGCGGGCGGGGACGAGGACCAGCGCTACCTTGCGGAGGGCCTGACCGAGGAAATCATACTGGAGCTTGCCCGGTTCAGGAAGCTGCATGTCGCCTCGCGCAGCGCCAGCTTCGCCTATTTGGAGACGACGGCCAATCCATCCGAGGTCGCCCATGATCTCGGCGTGACCTATGTACTGGAAGGGCAGGTGCGGCGGCTCGGTGACAAGGTCCGGCTGTCGCTTGAGCTGACCAATGGTGAGACCGGCATCGCCGTCTGGACAGACCGGATTACCCGTCAGTTCGTCGATCTGTTCGAATTGCTCGACACCATGACGACCCAGATCGCCGCGACAATTCTTGGTCGCGTGGAGGCGGACGCGATTGAGGCCGCCCGGCGCAAACCGCCGGAGAATATGAATGGTTATGATTTCATGCTACGGGGGCTGGATCTGCATCGTATCGGCGGTATTACCTATGATAACTCGCGTCAGGCCGTCAGTTGGTTTGACAAGGCGATTGAGGAAGATCCGAGCTATGGGCCCGCCTATGCCTGGCGGATCTGCGCGGCGTCTTGGCTGCCGGAATTCGAGGTGGCAAAAGACAAAAGCTTCATCGAGAAGGCGCTTGAACTGGATGCCAACAACCCGGAAGCCCAGCGCATCATGGGGGCGATCATGATGATGGAAGGGAATTTCGAGGCGGCGAAATATCATCATGAGCGGGCGATGGCGCTGAGCCCGTCGGACGCTTATATTCTCGCCCGGTCGGCGGCCTTCTATAGTTTCATCGGCGAACCGGAAAAGGCACTGAAGCTTCTTGAAAAGGCCGAGGAGCTGGATGGGCTGCTGCCGGTCTGGTGTATCGAGGAACGCGGGATTGCGCATTTTAGTGCCGGGCGGTTCGATCAGGCCGTTCAGGCCCTGACGGAACTTCCCTCGCAAACCTCACGGAGCAGGCTTTATAGCTGCGCGGCGCTGATTGAGCTCGGACGGCAAGAGGAGGCGGAAGTCGTGATGCAGAAGGCGCTGGCCGTAAATAAGGAACTGACAGCCGCCCAATTCATCAAGAAGGAATGCTGGCGCGAACCCGTTATTCGCCACAAGCTGCGCAAGGGTCTGATCGCGGCGGGCCTGCCGAAATAGTCTGCTGACGCTCGCTGTGTTTTCCGGTCAATTGCTGCGCTGCAATAAAAAACTTTTCATGAATGCCCGTTTCCCCTATGGTCGGCGCGAATTTGACATTTCCCAAACACTGGAAATTTATCACGTGATCAAGCCAACGCTTGCCGCCGTCACCGGCCTGTTTTCCGCCGGACGCAATAACGCGGCCCCGATCCGCTTTACCCCGGGTCGCATCAAGACGGAGTTACTCTCGGGCCTCACAGTCGCGCTGGCGCTGGTGCCGGAGGCGGTCGCTTTTGCGTTTGTCGCAGGCGTACATCCGCTGGTCGGGCTCTATGCCGCCTTTATCGTCGGCCTGATCACGGCGCTGATCGGTGGGCGGCCGGGCATGATCTCCGGCGCGACCGGCGCGCTTGCGGTGGTCATGGTCTCGCTGGTGGCGCTGCACGGGATAGAGTATCTGTTCGCGACCGTGGTGTTGATGGGGATACTGCAGTTACTGGCAGGGGTCTTCCGCCTTGGCAAATTTATCCGGCTGGTGCCGCATCCGGTGATGCTCGGTTTCGTCAACGGCCTCGCCATCGTCATTTTCATGGCGCAGCTCACCCAGTTCAAGTCCGTCGATACCTATGGCGAGGTTGTCTGGATGAGCGGCATACCGCTCATCACCATGCTCGGTCTTGTCGCGGCGACCATGGCGATCATCTGGCTGATGCCGAAGCTGACGAAAGCCATTCCCGCGCCGCTTGCGGGCATTGCGGTTATTGCCGGGATCGTGATCGCGTTTGGCATCGATGTGCCGCGGGTTGGCGATCTGGCCTCGATCAAGGGCGGCCTCCCGGACTTTCACATTCCCATGGTGCCGATCAATCTCGAGACGCTGGAGATTATCTTTCCCTTCGCCCTGATCCTCGCGGCCATCGGCCTGATCGAGAGTCTGCTGACGCTCAACCTCGTCGGTGAGATCACCGAGAGAAGCGGCGGCGCGTCGCAGGAATGCATGGCGCAGGGCCTCGCCAATACGGTCACGGGATTCTTCGGCGGCATGGGCGGTTGCGCCATGATCGGCCAGTCAATGATCAATATGAAATCGGGCGGACGGACGCGCCTTTCCGGCATTTCTGCGGCGCTCTTCCTGCTCGCCTTTATCCTCTTTGCCTCGCCGCTGATCGAGCAGATCCCGCTCGCGGCGCTGGTCGGCGTCATGTTCATGGTGGTGATCGGCACTTTCGCGTGGCAGAGTCTCCGCATCATGCGGATCATTCCGCTCGCCGATACGCTGGTGATCATCCTGGTGACCGCGGTAACGGTACTGAGCGACCTTGCGGTGGCGGTGGTCGTCGGGGTGATCGTCTCGGCGCTGGTCTATGCGTGGAACAATGCGCGGCGTATTCATGCGGTGACGGAAATCCTGCCGGGCGGCGAAAAGGTCTACAAGATCGAAGGACCGCTCTTCTTCGGCTCCACCGATGGTTTCGTGGAACAGTTTGATATCAAGGGGGACCCGACCGTCGTCATCGTCGATTTCATGAACAGCCGTGTCGTCGACCAGTCTGCCCTTCAGGCGATCGAGATGCTGGCGTCAAAATATGAGGCGCTTGGCAAGGCGGTGCAGCTCCGTCATTTGTCGCGCGACTGCCACCGTTTGCTTAACCGCGCCGGGCAGCTGATGATCGATTCCGATGATGACCCGAGCTATGGCGTCGCCGTGGATTATGAAGTCAAGACCGGCATCATGGGCGGCGGCCACTGATCATCCGAAGATCGACCTTGCCTTTGCCGGGGCAGGTCCTATTGTTGGCATTTCCAGACAAACGCTAACAATCGGGACCCACAATAATGCTCAACAATAAAATCATCCTGATCACCGACGCCCTGCATTTCCTGGGCAAGACCGGCTGCCGCGTGATGCTCGGCGAGGGCGCCACGGTCTATGCGCAGGACGAGGCCTTTAGCGACGCCGCGGCGCGCGACGCATTCGAGACCGAAATCCCCGGCACGAAGGCGCTCGCCGAGCAGGACCCCACTGAACTGGTGGAAAAGGTCATTGCCGCCGAGGGGCGGATCGATGTGATGATCAACAACGACGCCTATCCGGCGATCAAGTCGGCGATTGACGAGGCGGATATCGAGGAGTTCCGCCGGACGCTGGAAGCGCTGATGGTGCGCGGCTTTCATTTCGCGAAGGCGGCGGCAAAGCATATGAAGGCGGCGGGGCGGGGCAAGATCCTGTTCATTTCCTCCGCCGCACCGAAGAACGGCATTCCCAATTATTCCATGTATGTGGCGGCGCGCGGCGGGGCCAACGCGCTCGCCCAGACGCTGGCCAAGGAGCTCGGGCGCCATAATATCCAGGTGAATGCCCTCGCGCCGAATTTCGTCGAAAGCCCGGACTATTTCCCGAAGGAACTTCTGGAAAATGAGGCGGCATTCAAGAAAATCACCTCGCAGATCCCGCTTCGCCGTCTCGGCACACAGGAGGAGGCGGGCGACTACCTCCTCTTCCTTGCTTCCGACAAGTCGAACTATATCACCGGTCAGGTGCTCTATTTTGCGGGCGGCTGGGCAATTTGACGGTCAGGCTTTCGGCTTCTGGTTGAGCGCGAAGAGTTTCGTGACATGGCCCATCTTGCGGCCTTCGCGGGCTTCAGCCTTGCCATAGAGATGCAGGCTGTTCTCCGGGTCCTCCAGAAGGGCGCCCCATGACTCGACATCATCGCCGATCAGGTTCGTCATCACCGCGTTTGAGTGCCGTTCGGGCTGCCCGAGCGGCAGGCCGCAGACGGCGCGGATGATCTGTTTGAATTGGCTGGTGGCGCAGCCCTCGATCGTCCAGTGGCCGGAATTGTGGGGGCGCGGGGCCAGCTCGTTGACGAGGATCTGGTTATCCTTGGTCACGAACATCTCGACCGCGATCATCCCCACAAGGTCGATCTTG
>TARA_R110001606_G_scaffold37202_4_pt1 | contig 12654 bp, 12 predicted proteins | sample TARA_R110001606 | Tara Oceans TARA_R110001606 (sample SAMEA4398315) | marine metagenome | biome: Polar Biome; feature: [SRF] surface water layer (ENVO:00010504); material: water (ENVO:00002006), including particulate matter (ENVO:01000060) such as... | depth 5 m | reverse complement strand
TGCTAAATGACTATTACAAATACCTCTATAATGATGCAACAGAAATAGACTATCTTATTCTACAACTAAACATGCTTTCTGGACTAGCCAGAATAACTAACACTAGGTTAATTGTTTTCTCTAGTTTTTTATACAAAGATGATCCTATATTAAAAGGTATTATAAGTAAAAAGCTACTAGTTCATGGAAATAAGTTTGAATTTTTCAACTTTGGATATGATAAAAGTATAATAAAGACATGGGTAGATTTTATTCACTCTTACGAACCATTACATACAGGTGGGCATCCATACGCATACGACTGCAATATATTGGCTAATATGATGGTAAAACAAATAAAAGATAATAAGATTAATCCAATACCAATAAAACCTACCCAATACACTTCAGGATTTGACTATAAAAACCCTAAAGTTAAAGACCCTGTACATAAAAAACCGAAAATACTGTAATATATGATACTTATATCACATAGAGGGAATATTAACGGACCTAACATAGATAAGGAAAATAAACCTTCTTATATCTCTGCTGCTATTGATAAAGGGTACGATTGTGAGGTTGATTTTTGGTTTGTCGATAATAAGTTTAAATTAGGGCATGATAAACCTCAGTATGAAATTCCAATTGGGTTTATGGAGACCTACTATAGAAATCTTTGGATTCACTGTAAAAATACTGAAGCATTATCAAAATTATTAGAAATAGACAGAGGAGGGGTGTACTTAAACTACTTTTGGCATGATAAGGATGACGTAGCATTAACCTCTAAAGGTAATATGTGGGCTAACCCTGGTTGCTATATACCAAATAGTATTGCTGTGCTACCAGAGCTTAAAAACGATAAGATTACAGGAAGATTAGGTATTTGCAGTGACTATGTTATTAATTATGAGTAAAGCAGTATTCATATCCGGGTTTTTATATAACTTATCAGATAACATACTCCCGTTTCTAGATAAGAATACAGATTTATATGTACATACGTGGGATACAGAAGATAATAAAAGATGGATAAACAAATTAGAAAGGTATAGAAAGAACTGTAGAGAAATAGTTATAAAAGTTTCAAAACCTGAACATGAAAGAAAAAGAATATCGTACTTACAATCTACATACTATGCTACTAACCTAATCAAAGACCCTTACATATATGATTATATAGTTAAATTCAAACCTAACCTAGATACAGATACAATAGTGTATAAGGAAGATATGAAAGAGTGTTTTAATAAAGCGTACCTACAGAGTCAGCCGCTACTTAACGATTATAAGAAAGAACACTGTGTATACGGTACAGTACATTACAAATCTATTGATGAAAGAGTATTTACCTGTTATCCGTACGTTATAGATAGAGTATTTCAAGATAAAGGTAATACCAGCTATCAAAAAGGCTTTATGAATGAAGTTATGAACTCAGACGGTAGATTAAAGTGGTTTGTAAATAAAGATTATGAAGGTAGTCTACTATGGGCTAATATATTTAAGACATATAACATACCAATCATACAGGATATAAATTTAAAATTACCAAATAACAAACAATGGCAGTAAAAAGAGCAAAAAAACTTTCTAAACAAGAGTACGATAACGTAAAAATTATTGAAAAGAGACACGGCCTTATAATTGAACAAAAAACAAAAATAGGACTGTATAGAGCAGAGTCAGTTAAGAAGTCCCTTGCAGTTACTTTATCCGGTAGTGATTCAAAAAAAGAGTTAGAAGAAATAGGTAATATAGAACTATATATTAATAAGCTTAGTATTAGTCTAGAATCTTTTACTATAGAAACAGAACAACAAAACGTTGCACTTGCAGCAAATCTTAAATCTAAATACGGCGAAGGGTATATCAACCCAACTAAAGGTACTTTCGTTCCTAAATAAGTTTAGATTTTTACTATCTATTTATATAAGAAGACAAATACTCTGGTTACAAGAGTTTTTTGCAAATAGACAATATATTTATTAATAGACATAATTTAATTTAAACCAAACATGGCAGAAACAATAATCTCCCCAGGTGTATTTCAAAGAGAAAATGACATCTCTTTTATCTCTCCAGCACCAGCAGAAGTCGGAGCGTGTGTAATTGGACCTACAGTAAAAGGACCAGTAGAAATACCTACATCAGTTACATCATATAACGAATATGTAAGAGTATTTGGAGAAACTTTCGAATCAGCTTCTACAAAGCAAGAATTCTTTACATCTATTGCAGCTAAAAATTACTTTTCACAAGGTGGAAATTCTCTATTAGTAGCAAGAGTAGTAACAGGGTCTTACACAGCAGCAGGAAGTACTCATATATCAGCTTCTGACGGAAACGGAGGAACTGAACCTTTTACATTAGAGACTATTGGTAAAGGTAGTATATACAATAATTCTTCTGCTTCTTTAGATGCAGGAGGACAGAATGGAGATAGTTCATTAAAAAATGGATCTGCAGACAATTTGAGATGGGAGATTTCAAATAAAAATATTTCAAAAGGTACATTTACCCTATCTGTTCGTAGAGGAGATGATAGCATTAAAAATAAAATTGTATTAGAAACATTTAGCAACTTAAGCTTAGATCCTAATTCTGAAAACTATATAGAAAAAGTAGTAGGAAATCAAATAGAAGCTATATCAGGAGCTGGAGATAATGTAACCGTTACAGGTGAATATGTTAACAAATCAAAATACGTTAGAGTAAACGCAGTTAGTTTATCAACTATTAACTATATAGGTAACGACGGAGCAAGAAGACTAGACAGTCTTACAGGGTCTCTACCAATTGAAGGATCAGGTTCATTCTTTGGAGCTACTGGAGATAACGTAGTAGGAGGAGACAATTACTATGATAGCGCAGCTGCAAGGTCTCAAGGACTAACTGACGGTTGTTATACTAAAGTAATAACTTTACTTAGCAATGCAGATGACTATAGATTTAATGTAATATCAGCACCAGGATTAAATAGAAATAACCACTCTTCTAAAATTGGATCTTTAATTGATCTTGCAGAAGGTAGAGGAGATTGTATTTTTATTGCTGACCTATATGGTCACGGAGGCACAGTATCTAATGTTACTGGTCAAGCAGATTTAGCAAATAGTTCATATGCAGCATCATACTGGCCTTGGTTACAGACTCAGTCTGCTACAGGTAAAAATGTATGGGCACCTGCTTCAGTATTTATTCCTGGAGTATATGCATTTACAGATGGATCTTCTGCACCATGGTTCGCACCAGCAGGATTAGTAAGAGGAGGACTAGTAGGAGTTATTCAAGCAGAAAGAAGATTATCAAGAGTACAGAGAGATAGTTTATATGATTCTAAAGTGAACCCAATAGCTACTTTCCCTGGAACAGGTATAGCAGTATTTGGTCAAAAGACTTTACAAACTAAAGCTTCTGCTTTAGATAGAGTGAATGTAAGAAGATTATTAATCGAACTTAAAGAGTTTGTAGGTAATCAAGCACAAAACTTAGTATTCGAACAAAATACTATCAATACAAGAAATAAATTCTTAGCAGCAGTTAATCCTTACTTAGATACAGTAGTATCAAGACAAGGTTTATATGCATTTAGAGTCGTAATGGATGATTCTAATAACTCAGCTGATATAGTAGATAGAAACCAATTAGTTGGTCAGATATTTATTCAACCAGCTAAGACTGCAGAATTCATTGTACTAGACTTCACAGTTGAACCAACAGGTGCAACTTTTGGAGCATAAATTTTAAAGTAGATATTTATAATAAATAATTAAAAGTATAAAATGGCAGTATTAGACCCAAATGAAATAATGTTCAAAGCTTTCGAACCGAAAGTACAAAACAGATTTGTCTTATTTATAGATGGTATTCCATCATTCATGGTTAAAAACGTAGCAGCTCCAAGCTTTACAGATGAAGTTGTTAAGTTAGACCATATTAACACGTACAGAAAAATACGTGGGAAAAGAGAATGGCAAGATATGGATATGACTCTATATGACCCAATCACACCATCAGGTGCTCAGGCAGTAATGGAGTGGGCTCGTCTTTCTTATGAATCAGTAACAGGAAGAGCTGGGTATTCAGATTTCTACAAAAAAGACTTGACTTTAAATATACTAGGACCTGTAGGAGATATTATCGGGGAATGGGTAGTTAAAGGAGCATTTATTCAAACAGCAAACTTCGGATCATTTGATTGGGCAACTTCTGAAGCTGTAGAATTAACAATGACAATATCTATGGATTACTGTGTATTAAATTACTAATACCAATTTACATATATTAAGAGCCCGGCATTTAGCCGGGTTTTTTGTTTGATCTAAAATATATTATTCGTATATTTATATAAAGATAAGTTATATTAAAATAAAATCTATGGAATCTAAATTTAAAATGCCCACTGAAATAGTGGAATTACCCTCTAAAGGACTGTTATACCAAGAAGATTCTCCATTATCAAAAGGAGAAATCGAAATGAAGTATATGACCGCTAAAGAGGAAGACATCCTTACTAATAATAATTATATTGCCAATGGTACAGTTATAGATAAACTATTAAAAGCACTCATAATTACAAAAGATGTAGACTTTAACGATTTACTTATAGGAGATAAAAATGCTATTATGGTAGCTGCTAGAATTTTAGCTTATGGTAAAAACTATAATATAACATACGGTAGTAATACAATAGACATTGACTTATCCACTATAGAGAATACGGTTATAGACTACACACTACTAAAAGACAGAAAAAACGAATTTGAATACCAACTTCCACAGACAAAAAATACAGTCACTTTTAAACTCCTTACTCATAAAGATGAAAGAGATATAGAAAATGAAATGAATGGCTTAAAAAAACTGAACAAAGATAGTAGTACAGAATCTACCACAAGACTTAAACATACTATTACCTCAGTAAATGGAATAAGTGAAACTAAAGACATAAGGGAATTTGTTGATAAGTACCTTTTAGCAACTGATGCTAGAGCACTTAGAAAATACATGACTTCCTTAACACCGGATGTTGATTTACGTCACTACCCGGAAGGCGTATCGGAGGGCGTTGATTTGCCGATAGGCATCGGGTTTTTTTGGCCTGACATCTAAACACAGATCATATATCTTCTCACAGATACATGAAATAGTATTCCACGGCAACGGAGGCTATACATGGGGTGAAGTTTATGAAATGCCAATTTGGTTACGTAAATTTACTTTTAACAAAATACAAGAACATTTTGATAAAGTAAGTAAAGACAACAGTAAACCAGAACCAACACATAAAAAACCATTAGGACCAGGAATAAAGCCATCCTTTATAGCAAAGGCGTCTAAAAACTAGACGTCTTAACTATTTATAACATATACTACTACTATGGCTGAAGAATTTAAAGGCTTATCACAAGACCAGATCAATAAGATAGATCAGTACAAAACTGATACTGCTGAAGTATATGAGAGTTATAAAAAACTTAACGCCGAATTAAAAAAAGCAGGACAAGAACAAGATAAGCTTACTACTAGTCAATTTCAAGGAAAAAATATTGCCGCAGACCTTGCTCAACTACAAAAAGAAGCCGTCACTAAGACAAATTCTTTAGCAAAATTAGAAACTGAAAGGTCGAAACAAATAGCTAGAGCAGCAGCTTTAGATGCTAGAAGAGTTACGTTACTAGGTAAAGCAGCAGTCGCTAATACTGAACTAAAGGTACTTTATTTAAAACAAGCAGAAAATTTATCTAATTCAGCTGATCATGCTAAAGCTATAGCTAAGGCTATAACAGAAATAAAAGATGATGCAGCTGAACTAAATAATAGTAGTAGTTTCTTTACAGGGCTATCTAAGATTATTGGGGATATACCCGGTCTGCGTAAATTATCCGGACCATTTGATGCAGCAGCAAAAGCTTCAAAAGAAACAGTACTAAATAATTCTAAACTTGCAAAAGGAGTTGGAAAGAAATCACCATTTGGCGCAGGTATGTCAGCAATGTTTCAATCTGCTAAAGGTGCATTAAAAGCTTTAACTTCAATGGGAGGAATTGTGCTAGGACTAGGAATGCTTATAAAATTTGTTGTTGATTTATTTATACAGTCAAATAAACAAGCCGTCGATTTAGCTCGTTCTATGGGGTCTAGTGTTGAACAGGCTGACGCACTAAGAGGTCAATTTGCTGAAATAAGAAGAGAAACAAACCTAACTAGAAATAATACTAAGTACCTAATTGAAGCACAAGGGCAACTTAATGATGAATTTGGAGCAACATTTCGTGCTTCTGATGAAATTTTATCTAATCAAACATTCCTTACTAAGAGATTAAAATTAAATGCAAGTGAAGCCTCTAAGTTAAACATAAGAATGTCTGCTACTGGAGAAGATGCTGAAAAAAGTGCACAAGGGATACTAGACATGAGTAATAGCTTTAAACAAGCTAATGGGTTTGGAATGACATTTAAAAGTATTATGTCATCAGTTGCAAATGCATCTAGTGAAATCTCAGGATATTTTGGATTTTCTAACAAAGCAATAGCAGCAGGAGTAGTTCAAGTTAGGAGATTTGGAGTTTCTTTAGGGCAAGCACAAAATATAGCTAGCGGGTTACTAGACTTTGAACAATCTATATCTTCAGAACTAGAAGCTGAAGTACTAACTGGAAAACAGTTTAACCTAGAAAGAGCAAGAGCAATGGCTGCTACAGGAGATATAGCAGGAGCAACCTCAGACGTACTTTCTCAAATGCAAAGTCTTACAGCAGAGCAAAGAAAGAGTCCTATTATAATGCAAGCAGTGGCAAAAGCTACCGGTCTATCTGTAGACGAACTACAGAAAGCTTATATAATAACAGGAAATAATAAATCAGCTGCAAAAGAATATTACAGAGTGCTTAAAGAAGGGTCTAAAGATGAGATAAACTCATTTAAAACTAGATCCAATCTTGATAAGCAAACAATGAAAGATATTGAAAAGAGAAAGACTTTAGAAGAAGACTTTGCTGAAGCTATGACAGATATGAAATCAACTTTTGTAGACTTTGTTAATGGTGGAACTTTACAATCTCTAGCTTCTGGTTTAAAAACCGCAGCAAACTTTGTAGCCAATATTGCAGGTGAAGATGAAAAAATGCCTGAACGTTATAAAAACAAAGAAGTCACAGATGAACAGCTAGCAACAGCTAATCTTTCCCGAAAAGCCTATGAAGACTTGGTAAAAACAGCTTCACTACAAAAAGGAGCTTTCGGAATAACGTCTGACTATGCATTGGCAACCAACAGTGGTATTCAAGAGAGCCGTAATAAAGTTAATCAAATCTCAGCAAATGACTTTACAATAAAGACTCACCCAAAAGATACATTAAAGATGGAAGGTGGGACAAAATTTGGGGACGAAACTAATACCTTATTAAAAAGCTTATTGGGTGAAATGAGAAAAAGTACAGTACTTAAACTAGACTCAAATGCTCTAGTGCAGAAAGCAATTGAAACTACTTACAAATAATACTATTTATAATTAAACAATATCATGGGAATATTAAAAAACCAACTACAAAAATCGATTCTGGGACTAAAAGGAAGTACCCCAGGTAAAGGACCTGGTGCTCTACCTTCTTCTAAACTCCATAACTTAAAGTCTATAACTAGAAGCAGTTTAGATCTAGATGGAGTTACACCGTCTAAATATAGCGATAATAAACCAGTTTAGTGCCATTATTAAAAAATTACATAGAAGGTACACAATTAAACCAGCTAAAGTATAGTAGCTTTAACTCTGGCCGAGGTCCTATTATTCAAAAGAAAATACCAACAGGTATTTCTGAAACAGGTAATAGAGGTGCTGATTTTAGCAAAAGAGCAGATGACTTAGCCAGGATAACAGCCTTAATGACTAGACCTGAAGGATTAAAGTATCTCTCTAATGAAAAAACACTTAGTGCAGTACCTATAAAAGGAGCAGCACAGCAAGAAGGAAAGAAAACTTTACTAGGTAGACTAGTTGGCGGAACATTAAATACAGTCAAAGTACTTGGTTCAACATTAGCACAAGTACCATTAAGCGGTACCGGTGTACATTTTATAAAAGGATTTGCAGGAAGAGAAGGGTATTTACCTAGATCTTATGCTCAAGAAGTAAAGAATGGAGCAAAAGCTAGCATATCAGCAGATACGATATACTCACAAGCTCAAAACACTCCTTTTGTTTCAGATGCACCTATTACTCCACTAAAAACAATTCGTCAAGTTGAAAAAGAAGCTTATAATTTAGAAAATAGAATAGGACTTGGACATATATCTTCAAAAAACTTAGAACAAAGAAAAAATCCCTATGAAAAAAAGGTAGATATTACTAAGATAGATAAGAAAAATTTTTTAAGTCCTACTAAGAAATTTGAAAGTCAAGGGTTTGACAAGTCTACTATGAAACCTGGTTTAGCCAGAGACATGGTCAAGTTTAAATTTGAAGTAATCGAACCAGGAGTAAGCCCAGTTAATTTATTTTTCAGAGCTCTCATAGATACTTTTGAAGATAACTATAATAGTAGTTGGAATGAATTTACATATGCCGGTAGAGGAGAAACTATGTATAATTACATGGGATTCAACAGAGGTATAAGCGTAAGCTTTAAATCAGCTGCTATGACAAGACACGAACTAGCACCTATGTACAGAAAACTAAATTACTTAGCTTCTACATTAGCTCCTAGTTACTCAAAAGATGGTTTTATGAGAGGTACTATAACTAATTTTACATTAGGAAGTTACTTCTATAAACTACCAGGATTTATATCTGATCTAACTTACTCTTGGAATACAGTATATCCATTTGAAATAGCTTTAAACAGCCCGAACCCTATAACCGGTGAAAGAGAGAACGATACTGACGTACAAGAACTTCCTATGGTATTAGATGTAGCAATGTCCTTTACTCCGATTCATAGATTTACTCCTCAAACCGGATACTATCATTATACTACTAATAATAAAGTTAACCCTTTCTTTGAAGAAGGTAAGTTTAAAGATAACTATAACGAACTAATAAGACCTCCTGCAGCTCCTGCCCCTGCTACTGACTTTAATGAAGCAGTTAATCGAGAAATACCAAGTTCTGATTTTACTAATACTGATTTTACTAAAAAATTGTTCTAAGATGAATAGGTATAAAAATATAGATAGATATAAAAACGCAGAAGGTAGAAGATACTACACGAATGCAATCTACCCTGAAATACCAGAAGATGAGAACGATATTTATTTTATAGCTTCTGCTGGAGATAGGTACGATAAACTTGCATTACAGTATTATGGAGATAAATCGTTATGGTGGATTATAGCATCCTCGAATAATCATCAAAAAGCTTCACTAATACCTTCACCAGGGGAACAGATTAGAATACCTGTCAATACAGAATTAGCATTAAGATTATATCAAGAAATTAATTCCTCAAGATAAATGTCATTAGGTTGGTCCGAAGAATCGTATATTTATAGCAATATCACAGGAAGTCTACAGACTCAATTTGATAAAAGAAAAGCTGTTGTCGGTAAACTAAACAGAACACAGGACGATATTACGTACCTTAACGGTAATAGTAGTTGGGTAAAAGTATCATCTGGGGTAGATGAATTAATAAAAAACCCTGAAACAGGTAAACTAGAACCTTCTGAAGATTTATCACAAAAAAATGTTCTATTTGGCGGAGTATATAATGATAAAGAAAAAAAAATAAAAGGAGGTATTTTTGCAAAAAAAGATAGCGGGTATACATATAGTGAACAATTTGGTTTTAGACCAATGGCCGGTATTACAGCAGTCAATATAAAAACTCACGGTACATTTGGAGCTGTAAAGAAAGCCACAGTTGAATTTCAAGTTAATAGTTTAGAAGAACTTGAAAAATTTGAAAAAATATATATGCTACCTGGATACTCTATGTTACTTGAATGGGGGCATTCGGTAATGCTTGATAATAAAGGAAAGTTAGACTACGATGTACAAACTTTTAGTCACTGGTTTAGTGATTTATACAATCATGACGACAATAAAGAAGACCATAGATCAGCTTTGATTTTACAAGAACTAGATAGATTAAGACACACTCAAAATTTTAACTATGATGCTCTATACGGTAAAGTAAGTAACTATATATGGAGTTTTAACCCGGACGGTACTTACATGTGCTCTATTGATATAACTGGGTATGGAGAACTTGCAGAATCTTTGTCTGCTTTATTTACTCCCCAACCTAATACTAAAGAAGAAGCAGCATTTAAAACAGACGCAATAAATAGGTACCAAATGTACCTTGATGCAATTCTAGACCTATACCCGTCAACTACTAATAACACACCAGTATCAAACTTTCTAATTGAATCATCTTCAGCATTTGGACCAGTACAAGAATCAGTAAATGATATTGGAGGACCAGATGCTATAAAAGATTATTTCAAAAACTATGTTATATTAAGAATCGAAGACTCAAAATCTGATGAAGGTAAAGCTAGTTCTACTAAATATGTAACTTTAGGATCTCTTTTAAATTTTATCAACGATAACTTTATGTTGTGTGATGATGGAAAAAAAATTATACGTTTCTATACCGGAGCTTATAACACCGGTCTAGTTACCCCAACAGATAGGTACTTTTTAGGTGAAAGCATAGAAAGAACAAAAAACACTGAAGATAAATATGTTAATAGAACACCTTTTGTTACGTTTAATGATCATATTTCTTCTAATATAGCTGTATGCTTTTTACCTAAATCTCCTAGTGATGAAAGAAAGTACGATGTCTTATTTGCAAAAGATAAAGCAACCACCGATACCATAGAAGGAGATACTGATGATATACTTAATATACTAGTAAACGTAGGATATGTAAACAGTTTATACAGTGAGCTACTTACTAATAGTAAAAATGAAGATATTAACATATACGACTATGTAACGAATATACTTAGTGATATAACTAAAAGTCTTGGTAATATAAATAGTTTTGCAATAGAGGAAAGAAACCAAGTACTGTTTATATCTGATAGAAAAGGCACACCCGGTAGAAAGGAAGTAAAATACACTTTAGATCTGTTTGGACTAAAAAGTCTAGCTACTAATATATCCCTTCAAAGCTCTATACCTAGCTCTCTTTCCACTCTTATCGCAATTGGAGCATCAGCAAGTGGAACTTCTCTAAATGAAAATATTTTTAATTTTCAATCTTTCTTTAAAAATTATAGAGATAGACTTGTACCTCAAAGAGAGTTAGAAGAAGAATTCAAAAGCGATGATTCGTTTAGTGTTGATGAATCAGAAACAGATAGAGAAAAATTAAAGAAAAATGCTAAAATACTAGCATCGTTCGTTAGAGCTATAAATCAAAAAAGAACGGTAATAGATCAAAACTTTGGAGATTTAATTTCATCCCATCAGACTATTACCAACCTCCTACTTAAAAAAACATTAATAGATAATAGTCACAATTCACCTGGTATAATTCCAATACAACTTTCCTTTGAAATATACGGAGCATCTGGTCTAAGAATTACAGATGTGTTTAATATACGTGAAGGTCTGTTACCAAGTAGGTACAAAAATAACATTAGCTTTACAATAACAGGTATTGATAATTCAATAGCTTCTAATAGATGGGCAACAACAGTTAGCGCAGTAATGATGGTGACTACCCCGTTAAAGGAAATTACAGTAAGTAAGTTTGACATAGAAGATATATTTGAGGATATAGATGAACCATTACCTTATGAAATTACTCAAGAAGGTTTCCCTAATGCAACAAAAGTAAGAAACTTTATGAAAGGAGCTACTGGAGAATTATTTAAAGAAAAAGGAACTGAATTAACCTCTGCTGGAGCAGATATAACTTCAACATCTGCTAAATTAGCAATAGCTTTAATGAAAAATATATATAGACAAGTTCAAGGAGAAGGTGTATTTGATGTTTTAGATAGAGGACCAGCTAATGCGACATTTGGTAGCACACTTGGAGAAGCTAATAAGCCAGAACAGCAATTAGGACCTACAACTCTTAGTTCCTTAAGGTTTAGATGGACAGGAGGAAACGATAACTACCACCTATACCGACCAAAAGATGGTAATACTCTCCATAGATTCGGTAAAGCTTTAGATTTAGCCATACAACCAGCATACTCCGACGCACAATCTGCTTTAGCTAAACTGATAGTTACAAAAGCAAGTGAAGAAGTCATGGATAAAGTAAAACATGATTTTAAAGATGAATACACATCCCCTAGTTCTCATGCTAATGGACCACACTTCCATTTCTCAGTTGGTGGATCCAGTATAAAACAGGAAATAAAAGCTAGAAAAGAGTTAATTGACCAAAAACAAAAAGAAGGAATAGGAGTATTAGATAAAGCATACGTAAGATAAAATGTACCTACCAAAATCAAAATATATAACCAAATATAGCACTGGCGATGAATTTATCAAACCAGATGGTACGTACTATGTAGGCCCTTATGTTGAAACCTATAAAGGTAACTTCTACGAAGGTAAGGAATTTACTTCCAATTCTAAAAAACTAAAAGATGTTAGAGCATTAGATAATTTTACTTTTAACATACCCAGTTTTAGTAACAATGCTATTAAACCTACCGAAAAAGACTATAAAAACGGTAAATTTGTTCGTTACTTTA
>TARA_R110001606_G_scaffold44591_2_pt1 | contig 12695 bp, 10 predicted proteins | sample TARA_R110001606 | Tara Oceans TARA_R110001606 (sample SAMEA4398315) | marine metagenome | biome: Polar Biome; feature: [SRF] surface water layer (ENVO:00010504); material: water (ENVO:00002006), including particulate matter (ENVO:01000060) such as... | depth 5 m | reverse complement strand
TCGCTACCAATATTGTTAGACTCATCAATAATGCTGATAAAACTACTTTCTAAAGTTGCAATATTCGATTTATTAATGACAATTGTTTCTGTTCTAGAGCATAAAGTTCCGTTTGCAGTTGTTGCGGTTACTGTGTAAATTCCATCAACAGTAATGTCAATATTGTCGTCTGTACTGATGGTATTCCCTGTTGCGTTTTTCCAGATATATGTATAAACAGCTCTTGGATTTTCTGCCGAAATATTTAACGGTAAATCATTTAAACACAAAATTTGTGGCGTTGTTACTGTAAAATCTGGTAAAGGATTTATAATTACATCAAAAAAGGCATCATCATTTACACAACCAGTTCTTTTGTTTTGAATACGTACATAAATGGTTTCTGTTGCTGCTGAATTTTCATAAGGTGATGAAATAGCAGCGTCTCCAGAAGTTGCATTTGCTTTGGATGTATGAAACGTTACGATAAAATCATCTGGATCTTGAGAAGTACCTAAAATTTCAGGAATTTTCCCGTCTAAATCAATGGTTTGAATGATGCCATTTGCATCATCAAAATCATCATTCGTATCACATTCAGAAAGATTAGAAATGGTTGCAAATGTTGGTTCTGGATTGATAATGACATCAAAATTAGAAATTCCGTTTGCACATTGCGAATCTGTATTAAAAACACGTACATAAATGGTTTGTCTATTTACAGTTGTGTTGCTAAAAGGTGAAGATTGCGGATTTGTGCCGTTTTGCGCTTCTAACAAATTACGATGGTACGTAACTAGATGTTTTGCTGGATCTTGAGTCCCTAAAATTCCGGGAGTCTGACTTTCTAAATTAATAGCATCAGAAAAACCATTTCTAGCAGAACCATCTGAGTTGTCATCGCAAACTTCTAAATCTTCTACAAAATTAGCAATTGGAATCGGATTTACTATCAAATTAAAAGTAGTATGATCAGTAAAACAACCTGTTAAATTATTTGTAACTCTTACATAAATGGTTTGTGAGTCGCGAGTTGTATTTGTAAAAGGAGAAGTTAAAGGATTGTTTCCAGAGTTTGCATTTGCTGCAGAATCATGATAAGAAACTGTAAAATCTGCAGAACTTTGAGTTCCTAAAATTGCTGCAGTTTGACTTTCTAAGTCGAAAGTTTGTACAAATCCGTTTGTTCCATTTCCATCATCTGCATTGTCACATACTTCTAAATCGTCAACAATATTTGCAGTTGGAACGGAATTTGTCTTTAAATATAATTCTCCTGTACCACTACAATCATTGTTGTTTTTATTTGTGATTTTAAAATAAATTGTTTGTCTCGTTATATTTGACGGATAACCAATGTTTCTGTAATTAGAAATGTCTGTAATTTTGTTAATAACAGCAGTTCTGTCATCTTTAGTTTCGTAATATGAAACTTCTAAATCTGGTCTTAAAAGAACGGGAAAGAATTCTAAAATTTCTGATTGAGCGTCACTAAAATCGAAATAAGTAATTCCATCTGTGTCATCATTTAAAGTTCCGTTTGTTCCATCAGTTTGAAGAAAATCATCGCAAACTTCAGGGAATTCTCTGTTGTAAACCACATCCGCAGAAGCTTCAACTTCTAAATTAATTTTAGAGATATTGTAACATCCTTCTGTAGAAATTGTTCTAACCCAAGCTTCTCCATTTTGATTTACGGGATAACGTAATTTGTCTGCAACTTCTGGAGTTCCGGCAATTGCATTCGCTTCTGTTTCAAAATAAGTAAAAGTTTCATTTGTATAATTTGATGAAATACTTATTTCAGCTTCTGTAAGATTTACAGTAGAAATTCTGTCTAAATCATCATCACATTGTTTTAATTCTACAACAGCTGTAACCAATGGTTTAGGGTTTACAATTAAGGTAATTATTTCTGATGTTATAGTACACGCATTACCGGTTCTATTTAGTACAACTCTATATGAATTGTTATTATACGTTAAAGGAGTGTTTGTAACTTTTAGAGAATTAGTTGTGCTGTCGCTATAAATTGCGTCATTTGAAATGGCGTTCCAAGTAGCGCCATCAGTAGAAACATACCATTGAAAGCTATCTGCAGTAGTTTCTATTGTAATAATATCTGTAGCATCTTCACAAAAGATTACATCCTCAAATTTTGTAATTACAATTGGTGCACTTGTTACATAATCTAAATTTGGTGTTGTGTAGCCATCTGATGTGTTCAGCATTTTTCCGTTTGCACTTACTAAAAAAGGACTTGAATCAATAATTCCATTAGCATTAGTATCTGTGAAACCAGCTTCTTTAGTGTCAAAACAAGCGTCATTATCAGAGTCTAATTCTAAGAAATTTAAAATAGTATCTGCATCAGTATCATCAATTGTATAAGCTAGAATTCCATTATCTGGGGATGTTTCTAAAGCATCAACTAAACCGTTAAATCCTACAGAAGTTGCGTTTGCGTTGTCTATAATTCCATCATTATTAGCGTCAATTTCTGAATGACCAGCTTCTACTAAATCAAAAATTCCATCGTTGTCAGAATCTACGTCTAAATAATTAGTAACTCCGTCATTATCGGTGTCAGTGTTTGTGATAATTCCGTTAAAAACATCATCTAAACCATCCTGATTTACATCAATATTTGACAGAATTATTTGAGGAGAAGAGGCTTCTGTAATATCTGGAATTCCATCATTATCAGAATCTACATCAAACATATTTTCAATTCCATCTCCATCAGAATCTAAAGAAAAACAAGTAAGTTGAATGTTTCCATTAAATGTTGAGGTTACTGCGATTCCAGAAGACTGATGCTTAAAATCGATTTGATCTACTTGATTTGCTAAAAATTCAAAAGTACTTGCCGCTCCTGTAGTGTTAGATTTGTAAGTAAACCAAATTTCTGACGCGGAAATTTGTGTAATCCCATCTTCAAATTCTCCATCAAAATTTGTGTCAATTAAGAGTTGGTCATCAGGATCTAAAAGTGTAATATTTTTTGAATTTGGACCAATTTTTAGGATAAAATATTCACCAGCTACAGCTATATGGTCAACTGCTTTATTTTGAGTAAATTTAAAGTTGACATTTTGATTGAATTTAATTTCGTAATGAAGTTTTGAATCTGATGCAGGATTTATAGTTGAAACAAAATCACCAAGATTAGTACCTGTAAAAGAATTGGTAGTTTCGGTGTTAGTATAGGTTGCTGTTGTAATTGTTGCAGAACTTGTAGTATCTGCAAAAATTATTTCAGGATTATTGATGTCTGATAAATTTAACGTTGCGTTACCAATAGATTCATCACAATTTAAAATTCCATCATTATCAATATCAACATCTAAATTGTCTATGATTAAATCGCCATCAAAATCATCAGGACAAATACTTACAGGAATTTCTGAGGATTCAAAAGTAGCGCCTGTACAATCTATAATTCCAATTAATTTATATCTTCCAGGTTCGGAGGCTATTGGTTTGTAGCTAGAATCAGAGCTTCTTTCTTCCCAAGTAGAGGTCGTTTCATTAAAGTAATACCATTTTACGCCACCGTCAAACAATTCTGTATTTGCTGCTTGTAAAGTAAGGTTAGGTATACAGTTTCCTAAAGAAGAAACGGTAGTTTCAAAATTAATTTCTGGAGCAGAAGGAAAACCAGAATAAAAACTACCAGAAGTTGCAGCACCATTTCTATTAAAATAAGCACAATAAAGTTCTTCGCTACTTTCTACGCTTACATTTCCGGTAAGTCCTGTAATTTTGTAGGTTACATAATTTGCATTTCCGTTAACAGCACTTGGGCCGGTTGAACTAAATGAAGACGTTGGTAATCCGTTAATTGTTACAGTAGCACCGGTATTTGTAACAATCGTTACACCTCCACCAAAATCATTACTTCCAATTTTATCTATAGCCGATATATTATCTACATTTCCTTTGCTTTCGCAATTTAATGGTGGCACAAAAAATAACCCTTGGTTGGCAGCACTTGTACCATAACCAACACCTTGATAAGCAAACGCTGGTTTTGAAGTTTCTACATACATGTTTCCGCTTGCATTGTAAAATCCTCCTTCAATTACTTGGAATTCTCCTTTATTTATTGTGTTAACAACCGTACCACCAACTTTTATTTCGGTGCTATTTTCATGCGCAATAATAAGTGCATTTTCCCATTCATCTTCTCCATCACCTCTCACAAAAATATATTCAGTTCCTATTTTTGATGCATCAACAATTTGATCTATTCCATAATCTCTACCATTACCACCTTCATAAAAACTACCAGTAGCAGAACCAGAATTTACAACTACAGGTTTATCTGAATGCACTAAAGTACCTATTAAGTCATTTGGGTTTCCTCCTGCATCGTCAGATACAGAAACAATAAAACTTTCTCCTTTATTTAGATTTCTAGTAAAAGGCAAAGAGCCTGAATAATTATTTATTGTAATACCTGTAGTAAAATCATCAAATGTAACATCAGTATCATCTTCTGATGCCATTACAGATATAAAGTTTAAAAACCCACCTCTCGAATTAGTGCTATAGTAACCGCCCATTCTAAAATCGGTTCCTAAAGCAGAATTACCCTTACTAACAATTGCTGCTGCTTGAAACGTATTTGAAGATATCATTCTAACTGAAACATAGATAACATCATCTGCTTCTATAATATAACCTTTGGATGTTATAATTGTTGCAGTATTATATGATTCTTGAAATAATTGATCGCCAACACTAGTAGATGTTGTTGTATAAGGTGTGGAGTTTGAAACGGTACCTTTTATCTCTTCGGATGAAGGTCTACCAATTGGCGTTATTTTAAAAGCAACATTATGATTTTTTGGAGTTGAAATATAGATGAATTGATTTTCTATGGGATCATCGCTCGTAATTGGCGGCAAATAATGTTTTTTGCTCAATTGAGCGTTTGTATTTTGAAAAGTAAAAAAACTTATTAAAAATATGAAGTAATAAAAAAAAGTATTTTTTAACATGCTAATTAAAATCTAGGATAAAATGTTTTTCCAAAAATAGTTAGAAATTCATCATAAATTAATATAATAAACAATTACTTAGATACTGATTAACAAAAAAAGTTTAATGGGGATATTAAATAAAATATAGTTTCTTAAAAATAAAAAAAATAACGAAATTGCTTCTTTAAAATTGAGGCGATTATCGGTTGCTTTATGCCACATAAAAAAAATAAGAATGAAAATTAATGAGAAAATTAGTAGTGTAACAACCAAAATAATTTCAAATTTTTGGGGAACTTTAGAACAAATTAATTTCGATTTTACGTTTAAAAACGGAACAACTAAAAATCTAACACATGAAGTATTTGGTAAAAATGACGGAGTAGCCATTTTGCTATACAACCCCGCTAGCAAAAAGGTAATTTTATCAAAACAATTTAGAATGCCTGTTTATATTGCAGGCGTTCATAACGGGTTTTTAACAGAAGTTGTTGGTGGCGCAATCGACCAAAACGAATCTCCAGAAAATAGTGCTATTAGAGAAACAGAAGAAGAAGTTGGTTATAAAGTAAGAAATATAAAAAAAATTGCTACTGTTTTTTTATCTCCGGGTTTAATGAAAGAGCAAACACATTTATTTATTGCGGCATATAATGAGCAAGATAAAGTTGATAAAGGTGGCGGTTTGGCTTCAGAAAATGAAGAAATAGAAGTACTAGAAACACTTTTTGTGGATGCTTTAAAAATGATAGAAAACCAAGAAATTATTGATGTTAGAACAATTTTATTATTACAATATGTACAATTGCATAAGTTAGTAGAAATATAATATTGATGTATCGACAATAAATAAGCAATAGTTTTTGTAGCTATTTCCTGCTTTCATTACTCGCTTTTTATGCCAAAAAAGGCATAAAAGAGCTCAAACAGGCCATTCAATCAGGGCTATGCTTTTGAACTAGATTTAAAATTTATTTTAAGAAAAATGATGTTTTATCAATAGTTTAAATTAAAAATATTTCCTTGGATATATTTTCCTTGGTAAATAAATTTATATTTCGTAAATTTGCTCAGGATTTAGAAATATTTAAAATGAAAACAACAAAAATTATTTATTACATAGCTACAGCACTTCTAACTTTATTAATGCTTTTTTCTGCAGGAATGTACTTTTTTAATCATGCAGAAGTTGCAGAAATGTTTACCGCTTTTGGGTATCCAACGTATATTATTTATCCGTATGCAATTGCTAAAATTTTGGGTATCGTTGCTATTTGGTTTGTGAAAAATAAAATCATAAAAGAATGGGCCTACGCTGGTTTTTTCTTCGCATTTATTTTTGCCTTTTTTGCTCATTTTATGATAGGAGACGGCGAACAAGCAGGAGCTGTTTTAGCCATGATTTTACTAGTTACATCTTATATAACAGATAAAAAAATTAACAATGTCTAAAACACAAAATGCACAAGTAATTTTATCTAATAAAAATTATTTAGCAGAAGTAAAAACAAGAAATCATTTTTTAACAATTGATGAACCCGTTGCTTCTGGTGGCGATGATAATGGTCCAACTCCGGTAGAATATTTGTTAACTGCAATTGGCGGTTGCGTATCCATTACTTTACGTATGTATGCAGCCAGAAAAGGTTGGGATGTTGGTAAAATTACCGTAAACGTAACTCAACAACAAGAATCAACATCCAAAGGATTGAAAAAATGGTTAACAGAAGATATTTCTTTTGAAAACGACCTATCCGAAGAACAAAAAACAAAATTACTAGAAATTGCAGGCAAATGTCCGGTTGCAAAAATGGTAAAAGGAGAAACGGAAATACGAAGTAGTATTCAATAAAGTAACAGTAACAGTAACAGTAACAGTAACAGTAACAGTTTACAGTTGGATTATGAATAAATTTAAGTTAAGATTTTTATGATTCAACTTTTAAAATTAAACGAATAAACAAGTTTTAGATTATGAAAAAAATACTAGCATTTGCAGGAAGCACAAGTTCAACATCAATCAATAAAAAATTAGCAACATTTGCTGCCCAAAATTTAGAAAAAACAGCATTTGATGTGCTTGATTTAAAAGAATTTTCGATTCCTGTTTACAGCACAGATGAAGAACAAAACGGATTCCCTGAAGATGTAAAAAAGTTTACGGCTTTGTTAGATAATTATGATGGTTTTATTCTGTCGTTAGCAGAACATAACGGAACTTATGCGGCAGCTTTTAAGAATATTTTTGATTGGAGTTCTAGAATAGAAGTAAAAGTTTTTAGAGATAAACCGGTTTTATTAATGGCAACTTCACCTGGCGCTATGGGAGGTCAGTTTGTGTTATCTGCTGCAGCTCAAAGATTTCCAAGGCAAGGAGCAAAAGAAATTGTCACGTATTCTTTACCAAATTTTTACGATAATTTTAAAGAGCGTACACTTATAAATGAAGAATTATTAGCTTCATTAAAAGTGAAAGTAAACGAATTTGAAAAAGCAGTAAATCAATAGAAATGAAAATAGTTTTGTACGGTAAACAAGGCCATGCGTATACTGTTGCTTTTAAAAATTTTTTAAATTCAACTGATGAACCTTATGTTTATAAAGATGTTTCTAAAGATGCTGAAGCAAGAGAACATAGTAAAAAATTATATAAAGGCGTTGTAAAATTTCCAACTTTAATTGTAGATGATAAAGTGTATCTAACACCAACTACAGAAGAATTTAACAAAATAATGTAAGATTTAAAATTAAGAGCATAATTTTTAATACTCAATACTGGTATTGAAAACCGCAACTGAAAACTGAATACCGAATTACAATGGGAGACATTTCTAAAGACATAAAGTCAACATTTATAAACAATAAAGTAAAAGCATTAATAAATATAAAATATACTGCAAATTGGCTAAGTAGTAAGGAAAATGAGTTTTTTAAACCTTATGGAATTTCACCTCAACAATTTAATATTTTAAGAATTTTACGAGGCGCAAAAGGTAAAATTAAGGTGCAAATTGTAAAAGACAGAATGATAGAAAGAGCGCCAAATGCAACACGTTTAATGGATAAATTATGCGATAAAAATTTTATAGAAAGAGAACGTTGTGAACATGATAGAAGAGTGGTTTATGTTAAAATTTCTGAACTAGGTTTGCAACTATTAACAAACATAGATGAGGTTAATGATATTTCTATTTTAGATAATCTAACAGATAGTGAAGCGGCAACTCTAAGTAATTTGTTAGATAAAATAAGATAATTATGAGAAAAATAATTCACACAGAAGCAACAAGAGGTAGAGCAGATCATGGCTGGCTAAAAGCAAATTTTTCATTTAGTTTTGCAAATTTTTATGATCCAAAGCGGTTACAATTCGGAGCATTAAGAGTTTTAAACGACGATTTAATTTCGCCAAGTATGGGTTTTGGAACACATCCTCATAAAAATATGGAAATCATTACAATTCCGTTAAAGGGTGTTTTAAAACATAAAGATAATATGGCAAACGATTGGATTCCTGTTTTGCCTGGTGAAGTTCAAGTAATGTCTGCAGGAACTGGTGTATATCATTCAGAAATAAATGGTTCGGCTAGTGAAAATCTAAGTTTATTTCAAATTTGGATACTGCCAGAAGAAAATGAAGTTACCCCAAGATACGACCAAAAAGAATTTGATGAAAAAGCGAGACAGAATACATTACAAATTTTGGTAAGCTCTTTTAATTCTGATGCTAAAGAAAGTTTAAAAATTCATCAAGATGCTCAAATTTCTAGAATTGATTTAGATGAACATAAAACTTTTGATTATAAATTAAAATCAAAAAATCATGGTGTTTATGTAGTAAATATATCTGGCGAATTTACAATTGATGAAACAATATTAAAAACAAGAGATGCACTTGGAGTTTCTGAAATAGATGTTTTTCAAATTAAAACAACACAAAATTCCCAATTATTATTGATTGAAGTGCCAATGTAAAACTAGATTATTTATTCTTTTATGCCTCAAAAAAAATCATTTTTTTGGGGCTTTTTCATTTCAGAAAATAAACATATATTGCAAAGTGTTATGCATGCATAATAAATTTAATAAAATACAGATGAAGTACAAACATATTTTTGAGCCATTAGATTTAGGATTTACAACTTTAAAAAATAGAATTTTAATGGGTTCTATGCATACAGGTTTAGAGGAAGAGAAAAATGGAATAGATAAAATTGCAGCCTATTACGCAGAAAGAGCAAAAGGTGGTGTAGGTTTAATTGTTACAGGCGGAATTTCGCCAAATATTCAAGGTTGGACAGGACCTTTTGCAGCAAGAATGTCTGCAGAAAAACATGCAATTCATCATCAAAAAATAACGCAAGCAGTTCATAAAGAAGGCGGTAAGATTTGTATGCAAATTTTACATTCTGGTCGTTATGGGTATCATCCTTTTAGTGTAGCGCCATCTAAAATAAAATCGCCAATAACCCCTTTTAAACCATTTAAACTAACACAATCTGGTATTAAGAGAACAATTCGTGATTTTGTAAATTCTGCAGAGTTAGCTCAATTAGCGGGTTATGACGGAGTAGAAATTATGGGTTCGGAAGGGTATTTAATCAATCAATTTATCGCAAAAAGAACCAATAAAAGAACAGATAATTATGGTGGCGATTATGCAAATAGAATGCGTTTGCCAATTGAATTGGTAAAACAAACTAGAGAAGCTATTGGCGATAATTTTATTATTATTTACAGATTGTCAATGTTAGATTTGGTTGAAGGAGGAAGTTCTTGGGAAGAAATTGTACAGCTTGGTAAAGAAATAGAAAAAGCAGGGGCTACTATTATTAATACAGGAATTGGATGGCACGAAGCTAGAATTCCTACCATTGCAACATCAGTTCCTAGAGCAGCATTTACTTGGGTAACAAAAAAAATGAAAGAAGAAATTAAGATTCCTTTAATTACTTCCAACAGAATAAATATGCCAGAAACGGCAGAGAAAATTTTAGCAGACGGCGACGCAGATATGATTTCTATGGCGCGTCCGTTTTTAGCAGATCCAGAATGGGTTAATAAAGCTAAAGCCGATAAAAGTGATGAAATAAATACATGTATTGGTTGTAATCAGGCTTGTTTAGATCATGTTTTTCAAAGAAAAGTGGCAAGTTGTTTGGTAAATCCTAGAGCTTGTCATGAAACAGAACTGAATTATAATCCAACAGAAAACAAGAAAAAAGTGGCAGTAATTGGCGCAGGTCCTGCAGGATTAGCAGCAGCAACAATTGCGGCACAAAGAGGTCATTCTGTTACTTTGTTTGATGCTGATGCAGCAATTGGTGGTCAGTTTAATATTGCGAAACAAATTCCTGGTAAAGAAGAATTTTATGAAACGATTCGCTATTTTAACAAGCAAATTGAACTTCATAAGGTTGTTTTAAAACTAAATACAAGAGTTTCTGCGGATGACTTATTAAAATCAGATTTTGATGAAATTGTAATTGCAACAGGAATTTCGCCAAGAAATCCCAAAATTGAAGGAATTGAAAACCCTAAAGTATTAAACTATATTGATGTTTTAAAACATAAAAAACCTGTAGGAAAACGTGTTGCTGTAATTGGTGCTGGCGGAATTGGTTTTGATGTTTCAGAATATTTAGCGCATGAAGGTGAATCTACTTCTTTAAATATTGATGTTTGGTTAAAAGAATGGGGAATTGATAAAACCTTAAAATCTAGAAGCGGAATTGAAGGTATGAAATCAGAAATTCATCCATCACCAAGAGAAATTTTTATGTTTAAAAGAAGTAAAGGAAAATTTGGAGAAAATCTTGGTAAAACAACAGGTTGGATTCATCGATCAACTTTAAAAAAGAAAAACGTACAATTTATTGGCGAAGTTTCTTACACAAAAATAGACAATCAAGGATTGCATTATACTCAAAATGGTGAAGCTAAAATTTTAGAAGTTGATAACATTATTATTTGCGCTGGTCAAACGCCATTAAAAGATTTATATCAACCGTTGTTGGATGCTGGTAAAAATGTTCATGTTATTGGTGGCGCAGATTTTGCTTCAGAATTAGATGCAAAAAGAGCTATAAACCAAGGAGCAAGATTGGCTGCTAATCTTTAATGATTTTTAAATACATATAAAAGAACAAGTTTTTTAGAATAGTTGCATCTAAATAGAAGTAACCTCTAAAATAAGATTAATGATGAAAAAAATATTTTTTATACTACTACTATTGCTAAACATTCCTTTTTATGCACAACCTCCAGGAGGCGGTAATGGTGGTGGAAGAAGATCTCAAGGCCAAGAATCACAATCAAATGAAGAGCAAAAAATAAAGAAATTTAGTGCTAGTGATGTTGCAGGAATTTTTTATTATGATATTGAAGAAATATTAAAAAAATTAAAACTTAAAGACGAAACTAAGGAAGCTTTAGTGAGTAAGGCTTTAAAGAATTATAATTTTAAAATTAAAGAAATTTCGTTTTTAAATTCCGGAAAACTATCTGATTTAGAGGTGGTTGTAAATTCGTCTTTTAATGTAAATGAAAGCGAAAATAGAGAAGGAATGAGACAACAAGTTGAAGAAGTAGTTCGTCCGATAAGAGAAAATATACATGAAAATGAAAAAGAGTTAAATCTAACTTTAGAATCTATTTTATCAGAAAAGCAACAAAAGAAATGGTTTAAATATCAAAATAAAAAGAAAGAAAGTTTGAAGCCTAAGAAACCAGATACTTCAAGTAGACAAGGTTCGAGATCGAATGGTGGTGGAATGAGAAGACAGTAATAAATTACTTTAAATCCTATGTAAACGTAGGATTTTTTATTTCCTAAATCTTTATTTTGAATGATTAAATAATTGTCGATATTTGCCATCAAACTAACAAATTAAGAAAAATGGGAATGAATAAAAACACTGTCCTTGGTTGGGCAACTCTTTTAATGCTAATAATGGGAGTAGTTTTAATATTAATGGGCGCTTATAGATACAATGATGTTGCAGGTTGGGGTTTTGCTACGGTAGGAATTGGTTTTTTCTGTATTGCTTGGGTATTCAACGCATTAAAAGGTAGAGTTTAACCTAATTTTAATTTTAAAACTTAAATTAAAATTAATAGTTCGGTTTTTAACTACAATTAAAATAATAAATTTATAATATACATATAATGAGTGATGATAAGAAAGTAATCTTTTCAATGAATAAGTTGTCTAAAACTTATCAATCTACAGGAAAGCAGGTTTTAAAAGATATTTATTTAAGTTTTTTTTACGGAGCAAAAATTGGTATTCTAGGTTTAAATGGATCTGGTAAATCAACTTTATTAAAAATTATTGCAGGTGTAGAAAAGAATTTTCAAGGTGATGTAACTTTTGTACCAGGTTACAAAGTTGGCTATTTAGAGCAAGAGCCACAATTAGATCCAGAAAAAACAGTTATAGAAATTGTAAGAGAAGGAGTTGCTGAAACTGTCGCAATTCTTGATGAATACAACAAGATTAATGATATGTTTGGCTTAGAAGAAGTATATTCTGATGCCGACAAAATGGAAAAACTAATGAATCAGCAAGCAGTGCTTCAAGATAAAATTGATGCTGCAAATGCTTGGGAATTAGATACCAAATTAGAAATTGCAATGGATGCTTTAAGAACTCCAGAAGCCGATAAGAAAATTGGTGTACTTTCTGGTGGAGAAAAAAGAAGAGTTGCTTTGTGTAGATTATTATTG
>TARA_R110001606_G_scaffold71247_8_pt1 | contig 12696 bp, 17 predicted proteins | sample TARA_R110001606 | Tara Oceans TARA_R110001606 (sample SAMEA4398315) | marine metagenome | biome: Polar Biome; feature: [SRF] surface water layer (ENVO:00010504); material: water (ENVO:00002006), including particulate matter (ENVO:01000060) such as... | depth 5 m | reverse complement strand
ACCGCTTCGCGGTCCCCCTCCCCATCGCTTCGCGACAGGGAGGAGACGGATTACCGGTTGAGCGCAGCCCGCCCGGCCGGGGCGTACCGTTCGCCGGCGGCGGCATCACGGGGGAAGATCGCCTCGATCGCGGCCAGTTCCTCGGCGGTCAGCACCATGTCGGCGGCAGCGACGTTCTCTTCCAGCGTCGCGATCCGGCGCGTGCCGGGGATCGGCACCAGATGCTCGCCGCGCGACAGCACCCAGGCCAGGGCCAGCTGGGCCGCGGTGGCTCCGCGTGCTTCGGCGAGAGTTTTCACCGCCTCAACCAGATCGAGGTTCTTCTGGAAATTCTCGCCCATGAAGCGCGGATTGGTACGGCGGAAATCGCCCTCTTCCAGATCGTCGATTGAGCGGATCGCCCCGCTCAGAAAGCCGCGGCCCAGCGGGCTGTAGGGCACGAAGCCGATGCCGAGCTCAGTGCAGGTCGCCAGAATCTCGTCTTCCGGCTCACGGCTCCACAGCGAATATTCAGTCTGTAGGGCGGTGATCGGATGGGTCGCGTGGGCCTTGCGCAGGGTCGCGGGTGCCGCCTCGGACAGGCCGAGAAAGCGGACCTTGCCCTCGGTGACCAGCTCGGCCATCGCCCCGACCGTCTCCTCGATCGGTGTGTCGGGATCGACCCGGTGCAGATAGTAGAGATCGACATGGTCCATCCCCAGCCGCTTCAGGCTGTCCTCGATGGCGCGGCGCACATTGGCGGGACTGCCGTCGACCTTCAGGGCGGTGCGCTCGGCATTGTAGCCGATACCGAATTTAGTGGCCACGAAGGCCTTTCCGCGCCGGTCGGCCAGGGCTGTACCCAGCTGGATCTCATTGGTGTGGGGGCCATACATCTCGGCTGTGTCGAACAGGGTGACACCGAGGTCGAGCGCACGGTGGATCACCGCCGTGGCCTGGGCCTCATCCGAACCCGGGCCGTAGAAGGCCGCCATGCCCATGCAGCCGAGACCGATGGCCGAGACTTCAGGACCCCTGGGGCCGAGGGTGCGGGTCTTCATGGGCGAACTCCTGTAGGGCGGACCCCAAAGGTTGTAACCGGTCCGGCGCGGCGCAAGCCCCCTACAGCGGCGCGGCCTGAACTTTCAGCCAGCCCAGCACCTCGCCGTCCAGCAACGGCCCCACCTTGGCGAGAATCTCGCCGTGATAGGCGTCGACATAGGCGCGTTCGTCGGCGCTCAGCAGATCGATGTCGATCAGCTTGCGATCCAGCGGGGCCAGCGTCAGTTGCTGGAAGCCGTGCATCGGCCGCTCGCCGCCGGGAATGGGCTCGGGCGGGGTGACCACCTGCAGGGTCTCGATGCGGATGCCCCAGTGGCCTTCCTTGTAATAGCCGGGCTCGTTGGACAGGATCATCCCGGTCAGCAGGGGCTGGCTGTTGGGAGCCTTGGAGATGCGCTGGGGGCCTTCATGGACGCCCAGATAGCTGCCGACGCCATGGCCAGTGCCGTGATCATAGTCGAGGCCCGCCATCCACATGGGCAGACGCGCCAGGGCGTCCAGCTGGTGGCCGGTCGTCCCCGCGGGGAAACGCACAACAGCCAGGGCGATATGGCCCTTCAGCACCCGGGTGTAGCGGTCACGCTGTTCCGACGTCGGCTCACCGATGGCCATGGTCCGGGTCACATCGGTGGTGCCGTCCAGATACTGACCGCCGCCGTCGACCAGCAGCAGCGAGCCCTTCTCGATCTTGCGGATGGTGCGGGTCACCGGCTTGTAGTGCGGCAGGGCCCCGTTGGGACCGGCCCCGGCGATGGTGTCGAAAGACAGGTCCTTCAGCTGGCCCGTGGCCTCGCGGAAGCCTTCCAGCGCCTCGACGATCTCGCGCTCGCTCGGCAGATCACGTTGGGCCACCGTATCGACCCAGTGCAGGAAGCGGGTCAGGGCCGCGCCATCGCGGATATGCGCCTGCCGCGCACCCGCGACCTCGACCGGATTCTTGACCGCGCGCGGCACGGCGCAGGGATCCATGGCTCGCACCACGGCCGCGCCTGCAGCCTCCAGTCGGTCGAAATACCAGGCCGAGGACTGGGCCGGGTCGATCATCACCTTGCGTCCGGACAGGGCGTCCAGCGCCGCCGGCAGGGCCTCTTCGGTCTCCAGCGTCACCGCGTCTCCCAGCCAGCCGGGCAGTTCATTGGTGACCTTGCGTGGATCAAGGAAAAGGCGGGCGCTGCCGTCGGCATGAACGATGGCCTGGCCCAGCGGCAGAGGCGAGCGAATGACGTCGCCGCCGCGCACATTGAACAGCCAGGCGATCGAGGTCGGGGCCGTCAGGACCGTGGCTTCGGCCCCGGCCTCGGTCAGGGCCGCGCCGATGCGGGCGCGTTTCGATGCGCTGCTCTCACCGGAATAGACATCCTCGTGCGGGACCACCGGGGCCTGCGGCTGGGCCGGGCGGTCGGCCCAGGCGGTGTCGATGGGGTTGGGCTCAACCGGCTTCAGGATCGCACCGGCCTTGTCAGCCGCCGCTTTCAGCGATGCCAGGGCGTCGGGACTGTGCAGCCGCGGATCATAGCCGATCACCGAGCCCTTCGGCGCGCGTGCCAGGTACGCGGCCACGCCGGCTTCCAGCGACAGAATTTCGAACTGGCCGGCATCGACCTGGGCCTTGACCTGAACCGTATAGCGCCCGTCGGCGAACACCGCGGCGCTGTCCTGCATGATCACCCCGGCCCCGGCCGAGCCGGTAAAGCCGCTGACCCAGGCCAGACGGTCATTGGCGGGCGGCAGGTATTCATTCTGATGCTCGTCCTCATGCGGGACCAGCAGGCCATCGAGGCCCTGTTCGGCCATCTTGGCGCGCACGAGCGGCAGGTGTTTGGCCCCGAAGGACGGATCGGTGGTTTCGTCGAATGTCTGGCGCATGCCGTCGACATAGCACCTCCCTCCCCGTCTTGGGGAGGGAGGGACCGGATCAGTTTTGCGGCGCGTTGGGCGTCACGGTCGCCGGAGCCGGCTGCGGCGGCGTGGTGATCACCACCGGCGGCGGCGGCGTCGTGGCGCGGGCCTCTGCGGCGCGCGCATCATTGCCGGCGCGGACGGCCTCGGCCTGGGCCCGCGAAGCGTCAGCGCGCGCAATATCGACACTGGCCTGGGCTCCGGTGATCTGACCCTGAACCATGGCAGCGTCGGCGGCGGCCTGGGCGCGTGCCGCCTCGGCCTGGGCTTCCAGCATCCGGGCGTCAGTGTCGTCGGGACCACGCCCGGCGAACAGGATCCAGAAGACGGCGATCAACACCAGACCGCCGAGTACACCGGCGATCCACCAGCCGGTGTTGGAGTCGCGGACCACGACAGTTTCGACCGTTTCGGAATAGACCGGCTCGGTCGGTGGGGTGCGGGCGGGATCGTTGTTCGGATCAAAATGGGTCACGGTGCAGTCCTCGGTTGAACTGCCATAACCGCCGGGCTCGAGACCGGTTCCGCGTCACCCTGTCCGGCGCAGAACCAGCGCACTCCAGGCGTCATGATGGATGCGTCGTTCAAGGACAAAACCCCGTGACAGATAGGCCGCGCTGACCCGGCGTTCCTGGGTGCGCAACAGGCCCGACAGTATGGCGACGCCACCCAGTTTCAGCGCCTCCTTGATGTCCTGCGACAGCGCCACCAGCGGCGGCGCCAGGATGTTGGCGAAGACCAGATCGTACGGACCATGCTCACGCACCCGACGGTCATTGAGACCCGAAGCATGGACGAAGCGGGCGTCAGCACCGTTCAGTTCGGCGTTCTCGTTGGCGATGCGAACCGAGGGGCCGTCGATGTCGGTGCCGACGGCAATGCGACTGCCGGTACGCGCGGCGGCGATGGCCAGCACCCCGGTGCCGCAGCCGACGTCCAGCACCCGTTCGAATTTCTCGCGCTTCAGCAGATCGTCAAACGCTTCGAGGCAGCCGACCGTGGTGCCGTGGTGGCCGGTGCCGAACGCCGCCCCGGCGTCGATCTTCAGATTGATGCGGTTGGGCGGCACCCGCCCCTGATCGTGCGCGCCGTAGACAAAGAAGCGCCCGGCCTCGACCGGCGGCAGGCCGGACAGGGACATGGCCAGCCAGTCGGCATCGGCCAGTTTCTCGACCAGCACCGCCAGGCCGTCGCGGCCGGACAGCAAACGCGTCAGCCCCTCCACCTCGCCGTCCGTGGTCGGGAAGGCGTCGATGCGCCACAGGCCGGCGTCCTCATCCTCTTCCAGAATCGAGTAGGTGACCCCCTCCAGCATCGGATCGGAATCGATCGCGAGGGCGGCATTTTCAGCGGGAACGCGAAGGCCGCGCGCGATAATTTGAATTGCGGACTCGGACATTTCTCAAACGCCGCTATCATGACGAATCGAAACACATGCCTTCACGCATTTGCGCGTCGGCTCAAACCGAGGGGTCGGGGAGTTCATGGCCAAGTCACCGTCTAAGTCGCCTAAAGCGTCTGCAAGCGCTTCCAAGCCGAAACCGGCAGCAAAGTCGAGCGCTGCACCGAAAACAGCTGCCAAGTCTGCGGCGAAGTCTGCCACGCCGGCAAAGGCTCCGGTCGTCCGGGCTGCCGCCAAGCCGCCGGTGAAAGCCGGCGCGAAGCCGGTCACCAAGGCTGCGGCGAAGCCAAGCACCAAGGCTGCGGCAAAACCGTCGGTCAAACCCGCCACCAAGGCTGTCGCCAAACCCGCCGTGGCCAAGGCCAAACCGGCCGCCAAAAAGCCGGCCGCCAAAAAGCCGGTCGCCAGGAAGCCCGCTGCCAAAAAGCCCGCTGCCAAGGCTGCACCGAAGCCTGCAGCGGCCAAGCCCGTCGCCGCGCGTCCCGCTCCGGTCGCCGCCAAGCCGGTCGCTGCTCCGGCACCGCGCCCCACTGCCGCCCCCGCGGCTGCAGCCCGGCCCGCTGCCAAGCCCCAGAGCAAGGGCTTCATCGGCGGTCTGCTGGATGTGATCTTCGGCAAGCGCTGACCATCACAACGCTGGAATCGAAAAGCGCCGGAGGGGCTGTCCCCTCCGGCGCTTTTTTTCGTCGGATATCCGAACCGGAACCCGGTGCCGACGGCCTCAGTCCTCGGGCAGGTCCTCGGCCAGGATGGCCATTTCGAACATGAAGGAGCCGTCGCCGTCCTCGTCGGCGAAAACGATGCCGATGAATTCGTCACCGACATAGACCTCGGCAGAATCGTTCGGCTTGGGGCGGGCCTTCAGCTTGATGCCACCGGCATTGAAGGTGCGCTTCAGATGGGTCTCGATGCGCTTGATGTCGGATTCGTTCACGGCGGGCCTCGGCAGTCAGTTCAGTGATGGCAGACGCATTGGACCCTAGAGACTGGGGCCGATGAGGGAAAGCCTCAGATCACGAAGTCATGAGCGATGTCGGCCAGGGTATGGTCCATGGTTCGCGCGGGTGTGGCGTCGGTCGGGCAGTTGACCAGACGGGCCGGTACACCTGCCACGGTGCAGCCGGCCGGGACCGGCTTCAGCACCACCGAGCCCGAGGCAACCTTGGCATAGTCACCGATGGTGATGTTACCCAGCACCTTGGCCCCTGCCCCCAGCAGCACGCCCTTGCCGATCTTCGGGTGGCGATCACCGCGGGTGGCCCCGGTGCCGCCCAGGGTCACTGCGTGCAGCATCGACACCTCGTCACCGACCACTGCCGTCTCACCGATGACGATGCCGGTGCCGTGGTCGAGGAACAGACCCGAGCCGAGGGTCGCGGCCGGATGGATATCAACCTGGAACAACTCGGAGATGCGGCCCTGAAAATGGAAGGCCAGGGTTTCGCGCCCCTCGGTCCACAGCCAATGGGCCACGCGCCACGCCTGCAAGGCCTGGAAACCCTTGAAGTAGAGGAAGGGCTGCAGCAGCGAATGGATGGCCGGGTCACGCTCGGCCACGGCCTGGAGGTCGGCCTCGGCGGCAGCGACAATGGCTGGATCGGCGGCATAGGCGGCCAGACAGACCTCGCGCACGGTCATGGCGCTCAATTCCTCATCGCCCAGCTTGCGGGCAATCTGGAAACTCAGCGCCCCGGCGAGGTCGGAATGGGACAGGATCACCGCATTGAGCTGCGACCCCAGCTGAGGTTCGTCGCGCGCCGCAGTCTCGGCCGCCGCGCGCAGCTGCGTCCAGATTTCAGGCTGTTTGGCGACGACTTCAAGTGCGGGCATCAGACTTCCTTGTGACGGACCATCATACCCGCCCGAGCATGGCTTGCGCCAGACGGTCCGGCAGATCGCCTTCCCGTGCCATATGGTAGGCCCGCAAGGTCGTCGCCACCGTGAAGGCGTCACGGATCGATCCCCGACCGATCTCGGCCAGAAGTTCGGTGAAGGGCACGCGCGCCGAACGGATGATTTCGGTCGGGTCCGGATCGACCGGCACAGCCGTCAGATCCCAGGCCAGCCAGGCGATGGCCCGCTCATCGGTGACGGAATTGCTCATCTCCATCCGCAACACTTCCCGCCACTGCCCGGCGGCCAGACCGGCTTCCTCGGCCAGCTCGCGCTGCACCCCGGCCAGCGGGTCCTCGTCATAGGGCGCGCCGCCTTCCGGCATCTCCCACGAATAGTTCATCAGGGCGAAGCGCTGCTGGCCCACCAGGGTCACCGTGCCGTCGTCGTGCAGCGGCAGGACGCCGACCGACAGATTATACGGACGCATGACGACATAGTCCGCCTTCGTCCCGGTCGGGGCGGTAGCGTCATGGCGCGTCAACCGCAGCCACGGTGTGTCGAAAAAGGTGGTCGATCCGGCATCTCGCCACGGCGGCGGACGGTCACTGCCGTCGTCCCAGGCGGGCAGAGGCCGATCGGCGTCGAAGGTATATCGAGAGTCGGTCATGGTCCGGGTATGGCGCCGGAGCCGCGTCACGACTAGCTAGACCGCATGACCGATACCGACCTGGGTTCCGCCCTGCCCCTGCCCCGGCCCTCGAGCGAACTGCGCGACCGACTGGCGCGACGACGTTCGGCCTCGGCCCAGCTCCTGACCGGTCCCGGACCGTCGCCGGCCCAGATTGACGAGATCCTGACGCTCGGTGCCCGCACCCCTGATCACGGCAAGCTGTTCCCGTGGCGCTTCGTCGTGCTGGGTCCGCAGAGTCGCGCCGATCTGGTGGCGCGGCTGCAACCCCTGGCCACGCGCCAGCCTTTACCCGACCCGGCGCGCGCCACCCTGGCCAAGCTGGGCAACCCACCGCTGTCGATCCTGGTCATCTCAGCCCCGACGCCCGGTCACAAGGTGCCGGTGTGGGAACAGGAGCTGTCGGCCGGAGCGGTCTGCATGAATCTGGAACACGCCGCCGGGGCCCTGGGTTTCTCCAGCAGCTGGATCACCGACTGGTACAGCTATGATCCCGAGGCCGTGGCGCTGTTCGGCGTCGAGCCCGGTGAACGTATCGCCGGCTTCATCCATATCGGCAGCGTGACAGACGCGCCGCTGGAGCGACCGCGTCCGGACATGGCGACCAGAGTCACACGCCTGCCCTGACGGGTTCCGCCTGCGGCCGATGCACCAGCGACACCAGCACCACACTGATCATCATCAGCAGGAACCAGCTGCCCAGCTTGGCCAAAGACACCGGATGCCAGCCGCCGCCCTGTGACGGATAGATCCAGGCGTTGGCCCAGGTGCCGAGGTTCTCGGCCAGCCAGATGAACACCGCGACCAGAAAGAAGCCCAGCAGAAACGGCATCGACCGCCGCGTCCGGTCCGGGGTGAAGTGGAACCAGCCGCGCCCGAACAGCAGGGCCGTCGCCGCGAACAGGCCCAGACGGATATCGGGCAGCCAGTGATGGGCGAAGAAGTTGATGTAGATCGCCACGGCCAGCAGCCAGGTCGTCCACAGCGGCGGATAGCGGGTGAAGCGGATGTCGAAGATGCGCCAGATGCGCGCGATATAGCTGCCGACCGCCGCATACATGAAACCCGAAAACAGCGGCACCATGCCGATGCGCAACAGACTGTCCTCGGGATAGATCCATGAGCCCTGGCTGGTCTTGAACAGCTCCATGATCGTGCCGACGATGTGGAAGACGAGGATGACCCTCGCCTCCTCCCAGCTCTCCAGCTTCAAGATCAGCATGGCCGCCTGAATGGCCACGGCGGCGATGACCAGAAAGTCGTAGCGCGCGACCGGCGCGGTCTGGGGCCACCACAGATGGGTCGCCATCAGCAGGGCCAGCATCAGCCCCCCGAACAGACAGGCCCAGCCCTGCTTGATCCCGAACATCAGGAATTCGAAGGCGTGGCGGGACCAGGGGGCGCGGTCAGACCACGCCTGCAGACGGCCGAGCCAGTGACGGCCCCAGTGTTCGAGCGGAAGGCGAGGCGACGATTTCTGGAGTTCCGCCAAACTGACCGTCAGCTCATAAAATAGTGAACGCGGGAATGCCGTGCTTTCGGGAGATTGCTCAAGATTTGCGGATCACCACCGAGTCCCGACGCTCCAAATCTTGAAACGATGAAGGCGACTGAAAATCCGTCAATAAAGGTCTTCAGATCCTCGGCGACAGCACCCACCTGAGCGAAGAGCTGGTTGTTACCCTCGGCGGAGTCCTGACTTCCTATCAAGTGACTGACTGCAATCGCTTGGAGCGAGTCCGCCCCTCCGAAAAAGGTAGTTCCCACCATTCCCGTGTGAAAGTCAGACATATCCAAATCAGTGGGAGCGATGTCGAAGGCACCTGAAAAGGTCGCTCGATCAATGTGTGATGCGAGCTTGTTTCGGACCTTGGTGAGCAGGTTATCCGACTGACCAAAATATGCCGACAATCGATCTCGGGCCTCAATGGCCTGACCGTAAATTTCTCGATTTGCGGGGTTTGGTGGCACGTCCGTCCATAGTTGGTCGAACAGCTGAACCGTCTTGACCTTCGAGATGACCGTCCACCCTTCACAAAGGCGATTTGTCATCAGGCGAGCCATAAACAGCGCCATTCCCAGAGAGGTTTCCCTGACTGGCCTAGGATGATGATCTCTTACTCCGTTGAGCGCCTGCATCAGGATCGCGTGCAGCATCCCAATCTCGTTCGAAGTTTGTGCGAGCATGAAGAACAACACGCGTTCGTCGGGATCAATGGCTTGATAGTCACCCTTGGTGAGCTTGAATCGTCGCACCGCAAGCTGGTGTGATTTCAAGCTCGGGCGTTTCATCACCCCCGCCCGCGGTACGTCGGCACGCCCTGGTCCGGCAGCCACAGGCCTTCTGGTGCCACACCCGTCTGCCAGAACACGTCGATCGGGATGCCGCCGCGCGGATACCAGTAGCCGCCGATGCGCAGCCATTTCGGGGCCAGCAACTCCGCCAGCCGCTTGCCGATGGCCACGGTGCAGTCCTCGTGGAAGGCCCCGTGATTGCGGAAGGCGGTCAGATACAGTTTCAGGCTCTTGGACTCGACCAGCCAGTCGCCGGGCGCATAGTCGATGACGATATGGGCAAAGTCCGGCTGGCCGGTGACCGGGCACAGGCTGGTGAACTCCGGCACAGTGAACCGGGCCAGATACAGGGTCCCCGCATGCGGATTGGGCACGCGCTCCAGCTCGGCGGTTTCCGGGCTGACGGGCTGGACGGTGTGCTGGCCCAGTTGGGACAGGCCTGAGGTGTCTGTGGTCATGAGCTGGCTGTAGCGCCAACACCCACGCCCGTCACTACGACCGTGTCTGACGTAGCGCCATGCGAGGGTGTAACGACGACCCGCCCACCCGCTCGCCCAGGCCGGATTGGACTCTTTGGACTCGGTTTTTTCGAGTCCATGCCCCATCCCGGGTTTGGACTCCTTTGGACTCTTTGGACTCTTTGGACCCGGTTTTTTCGCCCCTCGACCGCCGCCGGATTTGCCTTCCCTCGCGACACCCCGCTATCCGTGGCCAAACAAAACGGGGAAACATCATGGCCATTCCGGCATCGCTGCAAAACGGTCTCAAACTGCCGGTCATCGCCGCGCCCATGTTCCTGGTCTCCGGGCCGGATCTGGTGGTCGAGGCCTGCAACGCCGGCGTCATCGGCACCTTCCCCTCCCTGAACCAGCGCAGCACCGAGGGCTATCGGGACTGGGTCCAGGAGATCAAGGGTCGGCTGAACCCCGACGCCGCCGCGTTCGGCGTCAACCACATCGTCCATCCGACCAACCCGCGGCTGATGGCCGACATGATGGTTTCGGTCGAGGAGAAGGTACCGCTGATCATCACCTCACTGGGTGCGGTGCGCGACGTGGTCGATGCGGTGCACGGCTACGGCGGCGTGGTCTTCCACGACATCGCCAATGTCCGCCACGCCCGCAAGGCGGCCCAGGCGGGTGTCGACGGCCTGATCCTGGTGGCCAACGGGGCCGGTGGCCATGCCGGGGTGGTCAACCCCTTCGCCCTGGTCAATGAGGTGCGCTCCTTCTTCGACGGCACCATCATCCTGTCCGGCTGTCTTTCGACCGGATCGGACGTCGCCGCGGCCCTGATGATGGGGGCCGATTTCGCCTATATGGGCACCCGGTTCATCTCGACGACCGAGTCGATGGCCCAGGGCGAATACAAGCAGATGATCGTCGACGCCGGGGCGTCGGACATCACCTACACCCCGGCCGTTTCCGGCATCCCGGCCAATTTCCTGACCCCGTCGCTGGTCGCCAACGGCATCGATCCGAAATCCCTGCCGGAGCACAAACTCGACATGGCCGACGAGGCCAAGGCCTGGAAAACGGTATGGTCGGCGGGCCAGGGCTCGGCCTCGGTGCATGACATTGTCCCGGTGACGGAGCTGGTTCGTCGGATGGCGGACGAAATGTCGTCTGCGCGTGATAAATTCGTCAAGCACTGGGGCTAGACGCCTCCTCGTCGAACCCGAGGTGAATATATGCGTCCCCTGATGATTGCTGCCGCCGCCGTCCTGGCCCTGCCCGCCGTGGCCCACGCTCAGCAGAGCCCGGCCGCCGGCTCCTGGTCGTTTGCGGTCGGTGCGGGGACGGACAACCGCTCCAAGGACGCCTCCAAGTCGGACGGTGACCCCTATGCCTTCGGACTGGCCCGCTGGACCAATGCCAGCGGATTCTTCTACGCCGGCCCTTCGTTCGAGACGATCCGCAGCTCCAGCGGCTCGGAGCTGGAAGTCGCCGTCGACGCCGGCATTCGCCCCGAGATCGCCGGCTTCGACGTGGATCTGAACGCCAAATACAAATGGCAGGTCGATGTGATCGACGGCTATGACGCCGATTCCTGGGAGTTCACGGGCAAGATTTCACGCTCGATCGGCCCGGCCAGGGCCCGGCTTACGGTGCAATATACGCCCGACAGCACCGGATCGTCGAAGGCCTGGACCTGGGTTGAGGGTCGGGTCGGCTGGGATTTCACCCCTAAACTGTCCGGCACCGCCGCCATCGGCCGCCGCGAACAGGAAAACAGCGTCGACTACACCGGCTGGAACGCCGGAATGACCTATGCTGTGACCCGCGATCTGGATTTCGACCTGCGCTACTACGACACCGACGCTAACGTACCAGGGCCGCAATACGCGTCCGCCGTCGTCGGCGAGGTGACGTTTTCGTTCTGATAGTGCTGGCCAAACGGCGCTCATGCCCCCACCTAGGGGCATGAGCTTCAGACCGACGACAATCGAACGCGCCTATCAGCTGGCCGAAGGTGGCGACTGCCGCACCGTCGGCGACATCAAGCAGAAGCTTCAGGCCGAAGGTCACGAGCGGGTTCAGGAGAACCTGTACGGGGCCTCCCTGACCGGGGCGCTGCGCAAACTGTGCCAGAAACACTATGTGCCGTCCGAGGAAGACGACGTCGCCGCGGCCCCTTCCGAGGATGATGACGGCGACGACGACTGACAGTCGGAGCCTTGCTTTCGACCAAAAGGCGAGTCACAAGGCTATACGTCGATCTCACTGCGTCACGCTCTTGCACCCCTTTGCATCCGCACCGAGGTCTAAAGCCGATCCATTCAGACCCGACAGGCCGATCAGGAGCTATTTCCTGCGGCCAATTCTAACGGAGGTCCTGAAAATGGCTACCGGCACTGTAAAATGGTTCAACTCCACCAAGGGCTATGGCTTTGTCCAACCCGATGACGGTGGCAAGGACGTATTCGTCCACATCTCGGCCGTCGAGGCCGCTGGCCTGAACGGCCTGAACGAAGGTCAGCAGATCTCCTACGAGATCGAAAGCGACCGTCGCACGGGCAAGGAATCGGCCGGTCAACTCAAGACTGTCGGCTAGATAACGTACGGAATGGCGGCTGTGTCACGGACGCGGCCGCCATTTTTGCGTCTGGATGACGGCTTCCAGTCCAGGAGGCCTTCTTCAATAGAATTCGCGCCGTCCTTGCTATTGATGCGGACAGCGCCCACATAGAAGCTGTCGATCTCTCTGCGTAACGCTGCTGCCCTTTGCATCACGCACCGAGGTCAAAAAGCCGATCCCATTCAGACCCGACAGGCCGCACAGGAGCTATTTCCTGCGGTCAACGCTAGCGGAGGTCCTGAAAATGGCTACCGGCACTGTAAAATGGTACAATTCCACTAAAGGCTACGGCTTCATCCAGCCGGATGACGGCGGCAAGGACGTTTTCGTCCACGTCACCGCTGTCGAAGTCTCCGAGCTGAACAGCCTCGACGAAGGCCAGAAGATTTCCTTCGAAGTCGAGCGCGATCGCAAGACGGGCAAGGAATCGGCGACCCAGCTCAAGACTGCTGAGTAG
>TARA_R110001606_G_scaffold398448_1_pt1 | contig 12701 bp, 17 predicted proteins | sample TARA_R110001606 | Tara Oceans TARA_R110001606 (sample SAMEA4398315) | marine metagenome | biome: Polar Biome; feature: [SRF] surface water layer (ENVO:00010504); material: water (ENVO:00002006), including particulate matter (ENVO:01000060) such as... | depth 5 m | reverse complement strand
CGATTAGAAGATAGGATGCTTGCCAACAGTGCAAACCAAGAAGACTTGAACATGCAATTTATTAGTGGAGATTGTGAATGATGATATCTCCTAATTTTAAACGTGCTGAATTTGCTTGTAAATGTGGATGTGGGTTTGATACAGTTGACACTGTATTGTTAGAAGCTCTTGAGACTATTCGTACTCATTTTGAATCTCCAGTTGTAATTACATCCGCTTGTAGGTGCCCTAGTCATAATAAAGTTGTTGGTGGGGCACCTTATTCACAGCATTTGCTAGCTAGAGCAGCGGATATATATGTTAAAGGAATAGAACCAAAAAAAGTTGCAGACTACGCAGAAAGCTTGGGTATGTCAGTTGGTAGTTATGATGCTTTTACTCATATTGATTCTAGATCAGGAATACCAAAATATTGGTTTTATTAGAGGTTAATTTTATGTCTGAATATAAAGAAAGATTAGAAGTTGCTAAAAAATCTTATGTAACAACAGATGGCCCAGGAGAAGCTGGCATAAGATTGTGGTGGTGTATTAAACAAGTAGGTCACAGCTATACAAATATGGATGTTGAAAATTTAAGAGTTGTTTGGCCTAAAATTATGACTAAAGAAAGCCCTTTTCTTGGTAAAGATTGGGCATATATAATTGGGCATGTTACTCAATTCTTTATTGTGCCTACAATATTTTTACAGTTTTTAGCTGTAAGGAGAGCCAGGTGAGTGGGATAGTAAACTTTGATGTAGGCAGTTTAGCTGACAGTGTAATGGGCGGTTTAGACGGCCTGTTTACATCTGACGATGAAAAAGCAGCGGCAGCATTAAAAATACAAGCACTTATGGCTCAACCTCACATGATGCAGGCGCAAGCTAATATTGAAGCAGCTAAAAATACAAACTGGTTTGTTGCAGGAGGGAGGCCTTCACTGCTTTGGATTTGTGCTATTGCTTTACTGTATAATTGGATATTAAAAGATTTTATTGTTATAGGAATTGTGACATTAAATAAAAATGCTTCTGAAATTGTTCCTTTATTACCAACAATTGATGGCAATGAAGTTACAGGCCTAGTTCTTGCTTTATTAGGACTAGGAGCTATGCGGACTTATGAAAAAACTAAAGGTGTATCTCGATGAGAATAGCGCAACCAAATACTATCGCTGGTGCACCTTTTTCTGTGGGGGTTTTTACGCCTCCTGGTATGGGGCCAATTATTCCAGTTATTCCACCAGTTCCAGTAGAAACAACTGAGTGGACTGAAGTTTGTTTAGAAACTGCTACTTGGACTGTTATTAATGTACCAAATTCAACAATAGACAGGTGTTAACATGGGATTAGAAACAGCAACAACAATATCAGGATTAAATGCATCTTGGCCTTTAGGCACAGACCCAGTTGCACAAGGTGATAATCATATTCAGCTTATAAAGGATGTTTTAAAACAGCAATTTACAGGTGGTGCTACAGGGCTTGCTTCCCCTGTTACTGTAACTGCTTCAGAAATGAATGCTTTAGCTGGATCTGGTGCTGGTGGTTTTACTATACAGGAGCAATTGGCATATACAGGCGCAAATCTTAGCACCACCATACGGGCACCTGCTGGCACTTGCATATTACTAACAAGCAGTGCAAATTTACCTCTGTGGAACAGGCGGCCTGGTCGTGGTAGTGATTCTTTTTTAAGAATTGTTGGGCCAACTGGTGTTTTTGGAGCTGGTAGTGGGGGTAGTAATAGTGCTAGTGCTGGTTTATCACAAACTATTGCTACAGGGACTACAAACAGTACAGTGTTAGGGATTTCACAAATTCCATCACATACTCATGGCATTACAGCCCACCGACACTGGATGTTTAGGAATGGCACTGGAATGGGCAGTCTTGGTGTTGCTGATAATGTTTGGCAGGGCAGCTCAAGCGGAGGTGATTTTGCTTATACTATGCAAGGAGTTTCAGTTAACTCTGGGGATCCAATATACGGCCAAACTAGCAATAACTATGGAGGAAACGCAACTCAGACTGCAGGCGGTGGTTTAGGCCATAACCATTCTATTCCATCATTAGGAACAATTACATGGCAGCCTAAATATATAGATGCTATAGAAGTTATAAAAGTAGATCCGCCAGCCCCATAAGGAGAAATTAAATGTCACTTGAAGTAAAACTTACTTGTCCATTAGGCAGCAATTGTGAAAAAATTGTTGATGGAGTTATTGAAAGATGTGCTTGGTACATAAAATTATCTGGTGTTGATGTACAAACAGGTAAAGAGCTAGAAGAAGTTACTCAGTGTGCTATTGCTTGGCAGCCACAATTGTCTATAGGAATACAGGCTAAAACAGTTAGAGTAGCAGATACTGTTTCAGTTCTTGTAGATACAGTGTACAGCAATACACAAGTAGCAGGAATTGCAACTTTAAATTTGTTAGAAGAAAGAAAAGAACAAGCAAAAATTATAGAGTTGGAGAAATTATCGCATGATAAAACAATTGTCAGTTAGTTCTTTTGCGCAAAAGGGTATTAACACAGATTTACAGCCATGGACTTTGCCACTTGATTTTTTAACAAATCTTAGAAATGTAGTAATTGCTTCTGATCAAATTACTAATTATAGAGGTTTTTCTGCTTTGGCTAGTTTGCCTACTAATTTTACCCCTAGCCTTATTTTAAATGTAAATGCTTTTGTTTCTGGGTTCTGGTTAATAGCGGGAAAAGAAAATGGTTTTGAATCAGTATATTGTTTTACTGGTGGCAATTCAACAACATTTTCAAATATAACAGTTGCAACTCCTTTAGCATTAGCAAATGAAAAAATTTGGAATGGTTGTTTACTAGGCAAAATTCCGGTAGTTAATAATTTAAGTGTTTATCCAGAATATTGGTCTCCTCAAGACCCTGCAACTAAGCTGCAAACATTAAGATGGTCTGCTGGTGCTACTGTAGGTGATCCTGAAATTACTTGGAAAGATAAAGGATATCATGCTAAAATTATTCGCTCTCATAAACAATATTTATTTGCATTGGATATCTCTGGGCCAGGCTTTAGTGACCCTGATGCTGTAAGATGGTCCACACCAGCGGATAATGGAGCAATTCCTGATTCTTGGGATGAGCTAGATATAACGAATACTGCAGGGCTTGTTTATTTAGGTGGATCAGGAGGCAAAGTTATTGATGCAAGATCTCTTAGAGATGCATTTATAGTATATAGAGAAACATCAATAACTGTATTTGACTATAGAGGTGGTCCTTTTGTATTTCAAATTCGTGATGCTAGTTCTTCTTTTGGATTGTTAGCCATGGATTGTTTAGTTGAAGTAAATTCTATGCATTATTTTATTGGCAGAGATGGAATTTATAGTTATGATGGAAATGAAATAACTTCATTATTACACAATAGATTAGCAACTAGATTTAATTCTGATTTTAATTATGAATATTATACCAATGCTTTTGTTGTAGCATATAATGAAGACAATCAAATTTGGTTTTGTATCCCAACTGTTGAATCTAGTAATGCTGCAAAAGGTGCTAATGTTGCTTATGTATATAATTGGGAAGATGACAATTGGACAATAATAGATTTGCCAGATGGTGTTATAAGAGATGCTGCTTTTGGAACTTTTAGTGATTTAGGTGAGACTTGGAATTTAATTGGAACTCCGCCGCCTGGGCCTAGTTGGCAAGAAAGAGGAGCTGTTGTTTGGGATTCAGAATTTGCCAGACCTGTTCAAAGTACATTATACGGACTTCAGGCTCCAGGTGATATTCCCGCTCCACACCCAGCAACCCAAGGTAGGCTAGTTTTAATAAATTCAGACAGGAATTTTATAAGTTCAAATGATAATTCATTTATTGAGCGTCTAAGTTTTATAATTGATTCTTTGGTTAAAGTTACAACTATAACTAGATTATATCCTCATATAGTTGGGTCTTCATCTGTAAAAATATTAGTAGGTTCTCAAGATTTTCCAGGTGACTCTATTAGATGGAAAGAGCCTGTGTTTTTTGATCCTAATAAACAAAGGAAAATAGATATTAGAACAACTGGTGAGCTTCATAGTTTAAGAATTGAAAGTGGTGATTCTGTTGGAGATTGGTCGCTAGCTGGAATTAATATTGAATATGTAGAGGCAGGATTAAGATGAGCACAAGAATTGTACCATTAGAGCAACCACCATTATCTGATAATCCAGCTTTACAAGAGTGGCTAACTAGAATGATGATATTGCTAAATGCAACACTTGTTGATATTCCTGATTTTACCCCTGTAGGTGCAATTCCTGATAAAGTAGAAAATGGAATGGTTAGATATTTTAATGCAGCAATTTTACCAACTATAACTGCCCCTGGGCCTTGGATGTATGTCGAAGGCTTTTGGGTAGCAATGACTTAAACTAGGAGAATTATTATGGCTATCGGATTCGGCAGCAATAAATCAAACAACAACTATTCGTCAAATTCAACTTTTGATCAAAATGTTTATGGAGGTCAAGAGGGGGCCCTGACGGACGTTTATAATCAAGGTGGAAACTTATATAACAATCAAATGAACTATGCTAATCAAGGACAAGGAATGGTCCCAGGCATGCAGGGTCAAATGACGGATGTATATAATCTTGGAATGAGTGGTTTGCAAAATCAAATGAATGGAGGAGCTTATGGGGATACATCTGGTATGCAAGCTGGGCTATATGATTCAATAATGGGCAGTATGAATAATCCAAGTGCAACGGGTAGAATGTACGAAGAAATAGTTGGTGGCCCTGGTAATACCTATATTGACCCAATGGTTGATTCAATGAAACAAGGCATGAATCAAAATTTAAACACCCAACAAAATCAAATGAATCAACAAGCAGGGGCTATGGGCCAGGGCGGAGGCAGTCGTCATGCTATGCAAAATGCTATGCTAGGTGCTCAAGCAAATAGAGATATGACTAACACTGAAAATCAAATGCGAGGGAATGCATATGATACAGATATGAGCTGGAAAATGGGCATTGCAGAACAAGCTGATTTAGGGAGAGGGCAAGCTCAAGACAGGGGAATGGCTTTACTTAGTGGTGCAAACGGCACTATGCAGCAAGGAATGAATAATTTACTGCCGCAACAAAATCTTGGCATGAATCAGATGGCTCCTTGGATGCAAGGAGGTCAAATGCCTTGGCAGAATCTGTCAAATTATTCTAATATTGTTGGTGCTCCTACAGTTCTTGATAGTGGAACAGATCAAAGCAGTGGTTCAGGAACGTCTAAAGGCTTTAACTTCTCTGCTGGTGGTGGTGGCTAAATTGAAAAATGATATTGCTCGTAATTTTATACTTGGGTTAGAGTCTAAACTAAAGACTCTGCCTAAGTCTATTCCTGCAGATAAAATGCAAGAAATATATAATGATCATTTGTTTGCTCCAGGATTATATTGCAGACAAATGAGAATACCTCAAGGTATGTGTATTGTTGGTAAAATACATAAACATTCTCATATTAATGTTATTACTAAAGGAGAAATTAAAGTAGTTACTGAATTTGATTCTGATACATATACAGCACCAAAAATATGGATATCAGAGCCTGGCACAAAAAGAGCTGTTTATGCTTTAACTGATACTGAGTGGATGACTGTGCATGCTAACCCTGATAATATAACAGATATAGACGCACTTGTAGATTTGTTAACAGTATCTAATTATGATAGTTTAGATTTATTAATTGATAAAGGGGAATTACAATGACATTTGCAGCAATAGCGGCACAACTAGGAACAGCAGGCCTACCAGCAGCAGGAGCAGCAGGAGCAGGAGGCGGTGGCATGGCTGGGCTTTTAAGTCAGGCTGGTCAAGCAGGAATTCAACAAATGAATGCAGGCCAAATGCCAGGGTCAAGTGGTATGCAAACTGCTGGGCCAATGTCTAGTGGCCCTATGCAACAAGGTGGCTCGTATGGCTCACCTGGTGGCCTCCCTAGCCTCCCTGGTGGTGGTGGTGGCATGGCTGGAGCCTCTTCTGGGGGAATGGCTAGTGGTAACCAACAAGAACAAGCTGCTAGAGGTGGCCAACCACAACAGTTGTGGCAAGATCTTCAAAAATATACTACTGCAGATAGAGCAAATGGTATGGCTGGAGTGAGTCCACCGCAACAGCAAGCTAATCCTATGGAAATGATGCAGGGATTATTTTCAGGCCAGGTTCCTAAAGATCAGCAAATGGCAGCACAAGCTGGTGGTCAAATGCAAAGTTTACCAGAAATGCCTGGTGCTGGTGGTAAGTTATCCCTTTTAATGGCTAGGTCTAGAGCAGCAGATCGTAATTCAAGAGATAAAAGAACTGGAAAAATGAATAATTCTTTTTATATGAATCCTGCAATTAAGTCTTTGATGGAGAATAGGTGATGGCTATTGATTATGGTCTTTTGGATACTTTGGGCTTAGTTGATAAATCAAGCCCTAAAAATGTTGCTATGGCGTATCAGCGGATGAACCGTGATATGCTGCAAGAGACTGCTGATGATAAGGATGCAACTCAGTACAATACACTACAAAATGCTAAACAATCAGGTGAAGCTCCTGCTGATGTTTATGCCAATGATCAAAGTCTTGGCTATAAAGAGCCAACAGATTTAGATAGGTGGCAACAGCAAATAGATGGATTAATTAATAGTGAAAACCCAGTTCTACAAGCAGAGGGCATAAAATTTCTTGGTGATTATAATCAAAGAGTTAATACTCCTAAAACACAGCTTACTGATAATAGAAGTCCTGGTGCTAAATATGCAGATGAATTAGGATTAGCAGGGAAAGTTAGAACTGATTTTATTCGATCTTATGCAATGAAGGCTGGAACTCGTGTATTAATAGATCAAGCAGATAAATATATTCCCCCGAATACTCCTATGACTGATGCAAATGGAACTCCAATTGCACAACCCGCTGGTTTGACATATCAGGCTGCAAATGATCTTGGCTATTTGTTTGCTCAACAGCCAACTGCCCAAGAGGCAAAACAAGCAGCTGACATTCAAATAAGTAATATGAATATAGACAGGCTAGCTGAATTAGTTCAGAACCCAGAACTTGATTTTGATGGGTTTAGTGGGTACTTATCTAAATTTAGAGGAGGCAGCAATTTAACAAATATAGCAGTAGATAACTTTATGAATAAATTTGGAAATACGATGCCCTCTGAAACATCAGAAGCTCTTGCTTTAACTTTAGGATTAAGTGTTGAAATTATTTCTGCTATTCGTGGCGCTCAAGTTGGCCCAAAAGAAGAATTAATGTTCCAAAAACAGTTGCCTACTTTTGGGCAGCCTAGAGAAATATTTCTTATAAATATGCAAAGACAAAAAAGGAATCTTACACTAGCTAAAATAATAGCAAAAGAAGGTCGTGGTGCCTTTAATAATCCTATATATAAAAATCTTACAGAACAAATGGAAAGAGAAAATTTAGAAACTTGGGGAACTGGAGGATGGGAAGCACACAATGCAAAATTAGGTGGAAATTCTGCGGCAAAAGTTGCTACTAAAAATGGTCCAACAGCTGGAACAACATGGGTGGATAAATAATGAGCCAAACAAGATATGCAATAGATAATGAAACTGGTGAAAAAATTGCCTATAGAGGTTCTGATGAAGATGGATGGGTTCCGCTAAGTAAACAAGATGAAGGAATATATCAAGTAGCAGAAGAAACTAAAGCATTAGAGTCAATGGCAATTAGTGCTGGTAGAAAAACTGATCAGTTAATAAGAGGTGCACAAAGCATATATCCATGGCTTCTTGGTGAATCAGATCAAAATCAAGAGCAGCTTAATTTTGCTGAAAATGCTATGGATATTCTGGAAGATCAAAATCCTTATTCATCTTTAGCAGGAGGTGCTATTGCTGAATTAGGACAAATGGCAACACCTGCAGGAGCAATTGGTAACACTCTTAAAGTTGTAGGAGCACTTGGAAAACCTGCTGCTCGATTTGCTGGTGATTTATTTGGATCTGGTGCTACTGCTGCACTTAGGGAACCAGATTCAGATCAAACTAGAATGGGAAATGCAGCTACTGATGCTGCTGCAACTGTAGCAGGAGGTGTAGTTGGAAAAGCTGCAAGCGGATTTGTTAATGGAATTGGAACAAAAGTAGCTGGTGCTCAAGATATGATTGATAAAGGTGTAGATATGACCCTGGGAATGGCAGGGAAATCTTCTGGTCTTTTACAACAAATACAAAGAACAACATCAATACTTCCATTTTTTGCAAAAGGCTATGAGCAAATGTCAACTTTTGCTAAAGACAACTGGCATAAAGTTGCTCTTAAAGCAGCAGCATTACCAGGACTAAAAATAACCAAAAGTGGTGCAGAAGGGATTGCTCAGCTAGGATCACAATTTAAACAAGCATATCAAAGAGTCTGGGATATGGTTGATTATAATCAGCTAGATATGCAATCATTATTAAATACACTTGATGATTCTATAAAATTTATGAATAGTCAAGATGATAGAACTTTTATGCAATCTTTACAAAAAATGATTGTAGGAAAAGTTGATGAATTATCTCCTAATTCAGAAGGTGTTTCTGCAATTACTACTGCTCCTTGGCTTCGTAATGTTATGTTTAATGATGTTGATAGAATATTAAATGCCGCTAAGCAAGAAGTAGCAGGAAAAGGAAAAACAACAATTGAAAGATCAATTCAAGATATGATTGATATGTATAGAGGAAATTTAGATGAGAATGTTTTAAAAGAATTGTCATCAGTTGATCAATATTTTCCAAATTATCTTGCTGTTAAAAAAGCAGCATTTGCAGCAAAAAATAATTTTGGTCATTTTACTCCACAACAGCTGTTAACATCTTCTGGGCAAATAGGCGGAATTGATAATTGGGCTCAGCAAATGCTTCCACTGCAAGAACTGGCAGAAACTGGTATTGCGACTGTTGGAAGAAAAGATGCTGGAATGGCAAGTGGTTTGTTAAACATGGCTTCTAAAGATTTAGGCAGTATTCCACCTAGAGGAATGAAATTTTTACTAGACCCTTTAATAGGTGCTTCTCCTACTCAAAAACTTGTGCGTAAAACTGGGGAAATTCTTAGAAATGATAATGATAAATTTTTGACTGGTGGTGTTCCAGAATTACTTAGAGCACCAAGAATAGGTGCTGCACTTAATAATGATGATAAAGCACCTAGTCAACAAGATATTGACTCATATATTAATACCATTATTAAAGATTACAGATTGAGAGAGAAAAAGAAAGAAGGTGCTCAAAAGATTGAGGATTTAATCAAGGCTCTGTAATCGCTTTTAAGGGATTCTATTTTACCCCTAGCCCTTTATAGGGTTTAAGGATAGAATCGCTTAGAAACGAATACAGAAGCTCTCAAGGGTATGTCTTCTAGTCTAAGTCTGTTCTCCAAGTATCAAATCTTGGGCATCTAGGCTGATTCATTCCTAATACTGGTATTCCGTAAAATCTGAGATTCTTACCAATATAGTCTTCACGATTAGCCCAAATTTCTTCTCTATCATTATCACTAAGGTTCTTAGATAGAACAACTCTAACTGGTTCAGGAAAATCTTCGCAGCTAGTTACCGCAACTGCAGCTAAACCAGTTGGAGCTTTTAAATCTTTATCTTGAGTTTTAGACATCATACCTAATTCATTAGGCTTAGATTCAACTAAGTTTTCCATTCTTTCAACAATGTCTAATACAATACCATCATAAGTGTTATCTTGTTTTATTCTGGTAAACTGTTGATCTAGTGTAGATCTACCATGTTTATAGCTTTCACGCGGAGATTTAAAACACAATCCTTCATAGTTTGAATCAATTGCTATTTCATACATATTTTGGATTGTATCAAATTCATAAATTAAACTTTGATAACAAACTTTAACAGATTTATGATTTATTTGTTCTACTAAAGTTTGCATCATTTCAAGTCTTATAGCAAAAGATGCGTTTGCAAATTCTGGCATATATATATCAAATATATGAAACTCCAATGTATCAGTATCAGGGTGTTCCGCCCTTCGGCAAATTGAGCTTATCTCATTAAACTCTAATCCATGTTTATAAAATTCACCTTCTATATATATGTTATATTTTCTAACATAATTAGAAACTTCACCAAAAAATAATTCTAAATTTCTATTATTGAATTTTTTCATTGGTCTAGTTTTTAAACCATCAGGTGTAAACTCGCCACGAACACCCTCTAGTTTTGTGCTGACAAATACAGGAAGTTGAATATCTTGGATTGCTATATTTTTAGCTAACATTGGTTTAAACATTAATATACACCCTCTAATAACTCACCGCGAAAACGATCATTTTTTATTGCTTTTATAGCATCTTCTATGTTAACTGTATGAGCTTGTACAGATTCAGCTAACATTACATTAAGCCCATAAGAAGAATTTGATATAGTTATAACTGGTATTTTTTTACCAGTTGCATATCCCATTTCCCAAATAGTCCCAATATCCCTATTATCAATTACTGCTAAAACTTTATCACAAGCAGAAATCATATTAATATTAATACCATATATATTTTTTTTATTTTTTTGCCTTTCTTCTTCAGTTTGATTCAAAAGAATGCCTTCACCCCGAGGAGAGTAATATGCAATCCTTGCTGCATTTAAAGATTTTTCTATTGTTTCTACAAAATCAACTTGTTTTTCATTAAAAAACGGGCTTGCTATATAAATCATGATTCTTCTCCTAGTGAAATATAAAGTTTACGATGCTCATTATTAGGGTTGTCTTTAATAAACCCTTCTTTAACACAGTCATAATATTTTTGAATTACTAAACTGTATCCAACTTCTTTTTCTTTTAATTCAATCATTTCTGGCCATTCACACATTATAGGGCAAGGTAGGCCTGGGTCTTTTCTGAGCACCCTATTATAAACGTCAGCCCAATAAGGGTCACGTTTACCACCACCATTTGGCAAGAAATTCCAAAATTCTTCGGTGCTCATATTTTTTACAAAATCTCCAATTAGCCCACCCCACATATCTGCAGACCAGTCAAGAGCCCAATGAGATCTCATACTCATAAGACGTTCATAAGATGCTTTATCAATGTAAAATGCAACATCTACTTTGTCTGACTGACTCATACTTGATTCAAAGAAATTAGGAATCATATCCCAATATCCAATTTTTATTTTGCTATAATGCTGACGAAGAAATTGCGCAGCCATTGCACACTTCATACTATAAAACCCAAAGATCATACTTCCTACTTCTTCAGTTCTATATTCTCCACGTTCTTCATTAGTAATTGTAACAAAAGGATGAATAGGATGAACAGTACTTTTATTAAATGCATCAAATCCATTAATAGAATCTAAAAGCATAGCACCATATAATTCAAATAAACCCTTATTAAGCAACAATAGGCTTTTACAAAATGCCATTAATACTCTATGATCTATTGTAAGTGTATATACAGTGCTAACTGAAGTAGTCAGCAGTCCTCTTACTTGATCCCTGGGCTCACCTTCTTCAAACCTATTAATCATTTCATCAATTTTTCTATCATCAGATTTCATATGAGCAAACTCAGATGAGATTCTAAGTGTTTCTCTATCCAACGGAGCTGACCTAGTTGATTGAGCCCAGCACTGAATTGGCCTAAGTGAAAGGATTAGATCGCGGAAAAGAACTGATGAACGAATTTCTAGGGTGTATACTTTCATTGAGTTGAGACTTAAATCCATGCGCTCTATCTCTTCAAAAGAAAGATCACCTGGCTGAAAATTTGGGCGGCTTGTATTCCAAGCGGCAATGCGATCATCTATTGATGATAAACATTTTATATATGGATCATAAGTTTTCATAATAATATTTCCTCATTTATATTAATTGCTTCTTGTATTACATTTAATAATACTTCATTAGTTTCTATTTTGTTTTGATCTAAGAAAAATGATAAAGTATTATATCCATAATGTTTAAATGATGTATTTGAATATAATTTTGACTCTTCATATATTTTTGCTAAAACAGATAACACATCCGCTAGTTTGACTATCCTTCCCTCTATTGATTCATCTTTTGCAGTTTCCCATAATTCGTGTAAAATAGGGTGATTAAGATCAGAAGAAATCTTTTGCATTGCCTTACTGCTAACAATGTAAATTGCATCATTAATATCTTCATTATCATATTTAACAGGATTAGCAATATCTCCAATTTCTGATTCTTCTAAATCATGAACTGTTGCTTTCATAAGAAGACTGCCCATATCTACAATATTAAAATCACCTTTATTGCATTCTAATCCAATTAACATAGAAATTAAACATACTCCTCCTGTGTGCTCTAATACGCTTTCTGGCCTATTAAGATGTGCCATACTATATCTTTTAACAATAGCAACTTTTCTTGTCACAGTTAGTGTCTCCATTAACATTTTACTTTACTCCAAATCTTTCATTTAAGTTAATTATACCATCTATAGTTAAATTTCTCCAGCTTCCCTGAATCTTACCAGAAACTAAAAACCATGTTTTACCTATTGTTATATTCTCAGCAAGATTTTGACCATCAAGTTCCTCAAACTTAAATGGGGGTATAGTACATTTAATAATATCTGTATCATCTTCAAGATACAAGTTGAGATAATAGATTTGATCATTTAAGATTTGACCTCCTCTTTTTATTACTGACTGAGTATCATTTCTGCTTCGTAAATC
>TARA_R110001606_G_scaffold232898_2_pt1 | contig 12722 bp, 15 predicted proteins | sample TARA_R110001606 | Tara Oceans TARA_R110001606 (sample SAMEA4398315) | marine metagenome | biome: Polar Biome; feature: [SRF] surface water layer (ENVO:00010504); material: water (ENVO:00002006), including particulate matter (ENVO:01000060) such as... | depth 5 m | reverse complement strand
TACTTTAAGACAAATAACAAAAAATGTAATTTGTTAAAATGGTTTAAAGATAAAAAGAGAGTAATAGTATAGAAGAAAAACAGAATGACCCAACAAATGATTACCCAAAATAACCAACAAAGTCTTACCCAAAATAACCAACAAAGTCTTACTCAATTTAACAAACTTATTTCAAGAGATAAGACTGGAGACTATGGAATTCTTCCGACGGAAATTTGGGATATAATTTATCATATTAAATACTTAAGAGAACAATACGATTTCTGGGAATATGATTTATATCAAAACACTAATTTTAATTTAATTCAACATAATACATTAAAAATTAATGAATTAATTTTAGATAGTATTAAACATAATAATAATGGCGGTCAATATTTATCTTATGATACTATTAGCGGAAGGCACGGAGTTAATAAGGTTAATATCGGGAATGTTATGAGTATTTTTCATAATGATGTTTATTGGTTTGACGAACAAGACGCCGATAACGCAGTAAAATGGATAGGTCAAAAAAACCCACGAATCGCAAATAGACAAAAAATTAATGAATTATTAGAATATAGATTTAGAGATTATGAAGACCTTGATATAGACGTAGATTATAGTATTTTTAGAAATTATACAAAAGAAGCACATAAACAAGATTTAGTGGATATTTTAAAAAGTATCTACGGGTACTACGGAAATAATATTTATAAATTTTTATGTTTAGGTGAAAGAAGAATATTAGCCGAACTTGAAAGAGATGGCGAACGATATCAAGGACAAGTAGATTATACAAAATGGCAAAAATTATGTAATGAAAAAAAATTACCAAGATTTTATTCAACTGGGTGTTATATGGCTTTTAAATATAAAGATGACGAGAGAATAAGAAAATATGAAGAGAAAGTAAGAATATATAATGGGGAAACATATTAATATTATTAACTTTTTCATTCTCTTTATTGTTTTATTACCCCATTAATTTGGGGTTTTTTTTTGGTCTTATTTATTTCTTACCTAAAATAACCAACTTAAAAAAGAGATGGTAATTATTAAGTGGAGCATTTTGGGTGCTTTGTGCTATTCTGAACCTAAAATAACCAACTTTTGCTAATATTTAAAACAGACAAACTACTAATAATATAGGATATTTAATTATATATATAGGATAATTATAAAACAAGACAAAAAGACAAAAAGACAGACTTCTCATATCATTAATAAATAAAACTTATTATTATTTTTTAAAAATAATAATAATAACAAAATAGCCTCAACCATAATTTATTTTAGTCTTGTCTTTTTGTCTTGTTTATTTTGGTGGTGGTATTCTATCATATAATATATGAATATCTTTAGACATTATAAATATATTTGCTTTAGTATTTTCCTGGAACACATAAAAATCGTTGTCTAAATTATCTAATTTGGTTTCTAAATAAATAATTTTTTCATTTATATTAGTACCTATTAATGATTTATATAGGTCTTTATTATCATTATTTTTTTTTTTTATTTTTTTAATAAATATATTACCCATAATATAATAGTATATTAATATTTTTTATTTTCGGCGAGCATAACTTTTATCGGCTAAATAACCAGTCGCATCGGCAGTAATTGTGGGCGTGCCGTAAGTCGCATTTGCTATAGTTGCTTGTTTTTTACTCATAAAAGCCCTAAAATCGGGTGCAACTCGGTTTGTATTGCTCGCTGAAGAATTGGCTATCATAGGCTTTTTTTTTTTACCTACTACTTTAAATTTTGGTTGTTTTGCTCGCCGTTGTTTCGCATCTACTTCTGCTTGTGTGGTTTTACCTACTACTTTAAATTTTTGTTTTTTTGCGGGCATTTTATTAGCGAGAGCAGTAATTTTTTTAACCATTTCGGGACGTACGGCTTTCATTTTGGAGTCGTTTGCGAGTTGTGCAGCGCTTCGTGGTAATGGAGCACGCGCTGGTGCTGATGCTCGTCGTTTGGCGTTCATAGATTTTAACCTTTCAGCCCCACGCTTATCGTTTGCGAGTTGTGCAGCGCTTCGTGGCTTCTTTTCTTTTTTACCACACCCCGCTTTAAATTTTACGGTGTGCGCTGGTGGTGGGTTATTCGCTGTAAATTCAACGGTTTTACCACAAGGTTTAACGGGTGTTGAATGCTTCGCTATATCGGCTGCACTTGCTTCGGCATTAGACTTAACCGCCCCACCTTGTTTAGTTTTAACAACTCTTGGTTTTCGGTCGGTTTTACCTTTCATTTTAATATGATGGAAACGTTGTTTATGGTCTTTTGACAACATCATAGCGATAATTTCGGCTTTTTTTAAACCTTTAGCCCAGAAACGACTAACATTTTCGGCAGAAATAAAGGCTCTTAACTCTTTAACAGAGTATGAATTCAAAATTTCACTTGTAGGCATTTTATAAAATAGTAATAGGTTTTAATTATAAAAAAAAAAAATAATTTAATATTATAATGAATTGCGAGAATTCTATAGTCAATTATTTTAATTTTAAAAATATTGATAATTTGGGATTTCTTAAATATGGATATTTTAAGCGTATAATAGCGTATATTATAGATTGTTATAACGAATATACATTACGAAAGATTTTTTTAGCACTAATTCAAAAAGGTTTTTTTATAAAACAGAAAAAAATAAAAACAAGTTATTTATATAAATTTAACCCTAATCCAGATATAAAAGAAGAACCTAAAATTAAAAAAATTGACCCTAATAGATTTATTATAGATTGGTCTTAATTTCTAATTGAATTTGTGGATTGATTCTTAACCACTTCAACAAATATAGTATTATCGTTTTGTAATATATGGCTATCAATAAAACTTCTATCTGGATTTCTTACTTGTACCGAAAAATTAGAGAGCATAGTCGGTTCGCCTTGATGGGTATAAACTATAGACCCCGCCCCTTGGTCGCTCGTAAATGAATTAGCACTATAATATCTATTAACTATACTTTGTGTATTACTTGTTGTTATACTTTGACCTACTAAATTTTGTTGGAAATTACACGCAACATCTACTAAAAAATACCCTTCATCGGCTAAGGCTGTGTTCCACGTTCTCGCGCTATAAATGCTTGTTGTATCGTCAGTTGATACGAAAGTTTGCGCGCCTACTAATGCTGGGGCAATTGGTGGGGCTTCATATAACGGAATATTAAACCGAGCACCTTGTTTAACTACTGGTAAATCAAGACCAGGGAATGCGCTTGTTATATTAACTCCATCTACTAATTCTAATTCAAATGAATTAGCAATATCTGGAACTGCTCCACCAGACGTGGCGGGCATAAAACCTTGGTTAGTATTAGCACCTTGATGGGCTGTCGTAAATCCTAAAATATTATTCCAGAAATTCGGCGGTTCTAAGTTAGTCCACGCGATACCACTATAAGCAAGTGGTAATCCAGTATTGACGTGGAAATCTCCGTCGCTAATAGTTGGATTGAAGCATACACTTGGCTTAGCGTCGTTATTACTTACTGGCGTTGCTGGTAAAACTGGGTTAGTAAAAGTATCATTAGCATAAATTGGGAAGTGTTGAATAGCGAATTTTAATTTAGCCGAGCCTTCATCATAAGCCATCTCTAATTGATTAGTGCCTATAAATACGTCTAACGATGGTTGGGTATAACTTGTTGAAGGCCCTGGGCTTGCGAATACTTTACGCTCTTTTAACATTTGTTGAATATTATATTTAAACCAGTAATTACCATTTCTATTTTTTATGGCTGTATCAGTAAGACTACTTGCTTTAGAATATCCAGTTGCATTAACGAATACTTGGTCTAAAGTGTCTCCACTTGCTACGCCTTCGGCTTTTAATTTTTGTTCGTTTTGTAATACGGTGGTTAAAAATGGGGCATTAACTGGATAATTAACCATATTATTTAATCTATCACCGCCCGCGTTTTCAGTTGAACCAGCAGCAATATAGTTATCATTAACATTTCCATTAAATTCTACATCATTCATTTTAGCAGTTATTAAGTCAGCCATTTCAGTCGGCGAATACTGACCCGCATCTATAGTAAATTTTAATGGGAATTCTTGAATAGTATTAATTTTAGTTGCGCTTGGGATTAGTTCTTTAATTGGATAATTAATAGAAGCGATATTTAAACCATAAAGAGCGCTTTGGGTTTCAGCACTTAATCTTATAAATGGTGCGGTTGCGTCGCCCTTACATCTAATACCTAAATTGTATGGGTTTCGTCTTTTATATTTATACTCAAAAGTTGAATCAACATAAATTCCTTTTTTTTGCCCGTATGGTATAGCGTCTTTTTCTGTTCCAGTATATTCAAAAACTAAAGTTGCGCCACCATATTGACGCGTTTCGCTTGATGGGTTAATAGGTTGAATATTAAATTGTGGAACGTTATAATGGTCGCCGTCTAAAACTGTTTGTTTCGCAAGTATCCATCTATTATTATCGCCAACATTATCTAAGGTTCTTGGTGGGTCGGTGTTTCCATATTTTCGCAATTCGTTATCTTCTGGTGCTGGGTTATATTGTGTCGTATAATGATATGATTGGTCTAAATTATAATTAGTTAAATACATACAAGCCGTCATAGTAATATCAACTGGGTTCTCTAATTGTATATAGCCCGAACCACTTGCCGACGTATCAAGATAGACCGATTTAATTTGTACTTGGTCGCCTTCCTCTATAACAACTGGCGTATCTAAAGTAGTTCTCCATACCCCATTTTGATTTCCACCATTTGCTAAAGGTATTAATCCGTAATTAGAATCCGCTTGTCTCAACTCTATAATCGTAGTATTACTCATTATTATATTATTATAATATAATTTAAAATAAAAATAATCGCGTTAATCGCATAAATAACATCGTAATTTATTTTTAAGATTACAAGAATTACAAAGAATACCACGAACAGTTCCGCAACTACTGCAGTGGTCTAATACCTTAGTATGTTTATTTGATTTAGTTCCAATAGGGTACATTTCCACGTCGCAATAATCGCAATTTCCAGTAGTTCTTAATATTTCAAAAATTTTATCATAATCCCCAATTATTCCGTGTTTTACTCTCCAATCATAAATTCGGTGCGATTTGTGTTGATTTAAAGTTTTAGGCATTTTATATATATATAATATTATCCTATATTTAAATTATATAGTTTAGACGCATTAAGCATAAATAACAGAGTACGAACCATTATTAAAAGTAATAACTTTATGAACTTCGGCATATAAATTGACTTGAAGTGCAGCATTAGTTGTTGCTTTTGCGCCCGCATCTCTATTATTAGTTCTTGATAATGCGATTTGAAGATTTGCGACCCTTGCCCCTAATTCACAACACGCGAAAGACGCTTGTCCCGCGGTTTGACCGTATCCAGCGGGTGGCGTTGCCTCATCTCCGTTAAGGTTGGTGGCTTGGTTCCATAAATAATTAGTAGAACCTGGATAGGCTTGCATTTCTCCGTAAGCATCAACCACAGTTCCAAGCATTTCATTAGTTCCAGTAATTCCGTTAAAAGTTCCCCATACATTCTTCCCATTTAATCTCACTTGCGTAGTCTGATTTAATACGGCTTGACTTGAAGCCACTCCACCATATCCTAAAACAAGGTCGCCGTTTGCTTCTAAACCTATATCAACAACTTGTTTTGTAATAAGTAATCTATCAACGGTTTTTCCTAAAAATGCTAAAGATTGATTTTGAACTGCTTGTGTCTTAACATCAGCGACTTGATAACCACTTGTATCAACTGCTGGAACGATGAAATTATCCCATTCAATTTCTTTCCATTCAACGCCGTTAGTTAATTGTTCCATTAAGGCTGGAACTAATGCCTCGTTATCCACATAATCAACGGCTAAAACTGGTCGCATTACGGTTAAATTATATGATGTATTGCCTAAAATTTGTTGCGCTTGTTTTTGAAATTCTACTTCAATACGAAGATTAGAAAAGACAGAAGTCGGTAAGGCTGGAATTTCGTTTAATAGTGGTAAGACTTCTCGTAAATCAAGGTATGCAGTATCGCTTTGCGCTTCACTATCGCCAGATGACCCACGATTATAAACACTTGTTATTTTATTATTTATTCCATTAACTTCAAAACCGAGACGGTTTCTTTTTAGCCAACTATCATTAGATTTATTAATATTATTTGACCGATTAAGATTTTTAAAAAATGATAATGGGGTTATATTTCGTTGTGCTGATAATTCAGTCCGAGCATCTAATAACGAAATATTACGAATAACGGCTGATGCCCCAACTCCTAAAGAGTATGGGGTAACACCAGTTCCATTAAAACAACCAACATTTAAAAGACGCATATTAGGAAGATACATCGCCTTAGATGCATCAAGTTCAAAAGCGCATCGTCCATTAGGCACGAATGAGACTGGGTCAATATACATAGTTTTAATACTACCATTAGAGAAAACCGACATTTTATATATATATGATATATAAAAAAAATATAAAAATAATATAAAAAAAATTAATAATTATTTCTTTTTTACGTATCTATCTTTAATTAATAAAGTCATAACTGCCGAACCATTTGTTTGAATCGGTTCTAAATTTTTATTTAATACACGTAAGACTAAATTCTTAATAATTTGTGGATATTTGTTATCTAAATCAATATAAACTAACTCATTTGCCCTATATTCTAAATAGCCAGAATTATCATTAACGGCTATAGTTGCTAATATATTTAACCTTCGCCCACGCTTAGGCTGTTTATTATTCTGTGCTGATACTATACTCTGCCCCGAATAATTAGATTGAGAGGCATCATAAGACATTAACGGATTACTATCTAAAATAACTACATAATTATCACTATTTACGATTTGTGCTTGATTAGGTGCGTCAAGTTGAAAATCATAAGAAATTACGCGTATATCTGTTAAAGGCGATTCAAATGATTGATAGGTTGAACCTTCATAGTATTCACGACCGAAGCCTAAAAATCTTAATACTTCACTATTAATAGTTAATTCTGGCTTTTGAAAAGGAAACTCTATAGCGAATCTTGCGTTATTTAATAAGGGCATAATTAAAGACTTATTATTTTCACTCCGTTGAAATTGATTTTTATTAGTGTTTCCTATTTCTTGTTCGCTTCCAATTTTGTTAAAATCGTGGTTAGTCTCGTCGCCGTCTTCGTCAAATAATAAGGTATTAAATGTAATTGTGGGTTGCCCTATTATATTACCAGTAGCACCGCCACGCATAAAAATGTAAGGGTATAAACTCCGTTTCCTATCTTCTGGCGATAAAATATGTTGAAATATTGTTGTTAATACGCCATCAGTTCCACCAGTACCACCAGCAGTTAATAAATGACCCATTATCATACCTTGACTTCTTACAAACATTAATCTATCAACTAAGAGCGGGTCTCCACTATATATAACTGGTACTATATGAGGTGCAGCAGTTCCAAAAACTCCGTTATTATGATAGCCTATAGGGTCTTGTGGTCTATATACTTCCATTTCAAAATCTCGCGCGCTTTCGGGTATTTCTTCAGCCCCAGTCATTTCTAAATCGGTATAAGTTAAACCGAAACCGTATCCATTAGTTTCCTTAGCCCCACCATTATCGGCTAAACCATTTAATTGAATCATAAAAGCACCATTACCGTCGCTAAACTTCATTTCGCTAATAGCATAGCAGAAATTACTTAAATCGGCGGTAGGTGTTGTATATATTGAAGTCATATCACCCAAATTAACTAAATTAGTTGTAGAAGCGTCATCACTTACGATTAAAGTTTTTTGTAATGGGAAGCCTTCCTCATTAATTTTAAAGTGTGGGTCGTCTCCGACACGTCGGTCTAATGAATCGTTAAAGTTCCAGCATAATGATAACGGACTATATTTATAATGAATGGTAACAAAATCATTAGTAAGTCTTACAGCCCAATTTCCATAAACATCGCCATCGTTTCCAGATAATTGAAACCCAACCGACATACAAGAATTTAAAGCACCTTGTAAATCAGCGATGAAATCTTTCCAATTAGATGCCGTATATGTTTTTTTTTCTAATTCAGCTGCATAGGTCTTAAAGGGTGGCTGTTCTGAGGGCTCTCCAGTATTAAAATTTCCACTATCAACCGTAAAAGATACTATTTTATTATTATCATTAATAGTTAATGGGGTAAATTCGCTTTCAAAAGTTAAATTTTGAAGGGCTATAGAACCGCCTTCGCCTATAGGTATTCCCGCGTCAAGGTCAATATTAAATCGCCCGTTGTTTTCGCTTGTTAATCGTATAAGTTTAACCATTTTATAATATATCATAATATTTTTATACAAATAAATTTACTTTTTTCGTTTATTTGTTTTTAACTTAATAAATATTTGTTTTAATGTTGGTTTAGGCTTTTTTTTAGGTGTGTCTATGTCTATTTTAATTTTAATATGAGGTGAATTAATCATTTAATATATACGTATATTTTTAAAATATAAAATATATTAGACTATTATAAAATGGGGTCTTCGTGTTATTTCTGTGGAGAGCGAGAGCGTGTTTCCTACTTTAATTATTATTGCGCTGATTGCGCTATGTTGCGACGGCTTCTTATGTCGTACTCGCCTAAGAAATGTTGCGAGATATTAAAAAAGACTTGTTTAAGAGATGATAAACAAATAGAATATAAAATTACGCAAGAAATAAAAAAAATAGTTCATAAAGAAATAGAAACTAAAAATAATGATGATAGCCATATAGAACCACCTAAAACACGTTCAAAAAAAAAAGATTATAATTAATATCTTCGTTTTTTTCTTAGTACCCTTGTTAGTTTAGGGGCTGGTTCTGGTTCTGGTACTGGTAATGGTATTGGTATTGGTTCTGGTACTTTTAATAATGGTAAATGTAAAATAATAGGTTCGTCTGGTTCGTCAATAGGTATAAAGTCTTCTTCTTCTTCTTCTTCTGGTATAGGTTTAGGTTTTGGTTTTGGTTTAGGTTTAGGTATAATATGTTGTAAGGTTAAACCATCTAATTTTTTTCTTAATTGTTTTATTTCTATGTCTCGTGGGTCTTCTTCATCATTATTTTTTAATTTAGATAATAAAGATTGTCTAACTATTTTATTAGTTTCTGCGTCTTCTTTCTCTTTTAATATCTTTTTAGCGTGGCTTTTAAGACCACGTTTAATAGCGCTTTGCTCTCTCGCTTTAACTAAAGATTTGATTAACTTCTCTTTATGCGCTTCACTCATAGGTTTTCGGGCTTTTTTCGGTTTCTTCGGTTTAGGTGCGTTTGGTGCGTTTGGCTCTATTTCCATAATTAATTCGGCTTCGGTCATTCTATATACTTAATATATAAAAGTATTTTGTATTATTTGTATAAAAATCAAATATATCTACCGAAAACAAGACACGAATATGCTTTTGTCTTGTTTTAAAAGTTTATGTCTTGTTTTTTGTCTTGTTTTTTCCTTATAGGTTTAGGTATTAAATATTTAATTATACTATTATTTCCTTATAACAAGACAACAAGACACGAATATATCAATTTTAACTGGTGGAAAAACTTATTATTATTTTTTAAAAATAATAATAATAAATCTGGGAGACTTAACCAAAAAAAGTTTTAGTCTTGTCTTGTTGTCTTGTTTTGGCTTTTTAACAATTAAATTAAATTGTTTTTTCACTTAAGAAATAAAAAACTATTAATAGATATATGGAGATTTTACCCCTTGCTGTTATAACGGATTTTAAAACCCACGATGAATTTAGGTCTTATATGAAAAAGCGCAGAATTCAAATTACTAATTACGAATGGAGATTAAAACATAAATAATAAAATATATATATATATATGATTAAGTTATTACGAATTGAAAAATCAAAAAAAGAATTAAAAAAATACGATGCTATATTTTTGCTTGATAATGGAAAGGAACAAATAATAAGTTTTGGTTCGGCTGGTATGCGAGATTATACATTAATTAATGATAAGAATAGCAAATGGTACTTACCTAAAATATTAGATAGAAACGTCGTTAAGGCTTCATATATAAGACGACATAAAACACGCGAAAACTGGAACAATCCGCTTTCGGCTGGGGCTTTGTCTCGGTGGCTTTTATGGAATAATAAAACCTTTTCGGGTTCATTAAAAGCCTTTAAAAAGCGCTTTAAAGTATAGATTTTATAAATCTTTAGTGTCTATAGTGTTAAATTCGCTATCCATATATAAGCCGTCTTTATTCGTAAAATTGACGCATAAGAATGACCGAGGCTCGGAAGTATATTCCCTAAACATCTTTATGAATTCTTTTTTACTATTTAAATAATTAAAATCATTTTCTATTAATTCTAATTCTTTCATACTGGTAGCACCTAAACAAGCACCAGTTAGGTTAGACCTTAAATTTGTTGAGACCATAGAGAACCGTTGTGCAGTGTAGATTTGGCTTAAATTGACGTGTCGTGCATTTGCAACTAACTTCGTAATAATACCGAAGTTTTTATTTTTAAGCGACCCACTATAACCGACATCGTCAAAAATAATAATTCTATTTTGTATGTTCTTATCTTCTTTCTCTTCTATAAATTTTTCTTCTATATCAGCATATAATTTAGTTAATTCTTGTTCGTCATATTCCATTATGTTTTCGTCTGGTATTTCCTTATAATCTTGCAGTAGTTTTAATTTATTATCTAATTTATTATTTGATACTATAAAAATATTTTTTCCTAAAAACGAATCAGCATAGCCTAAATGTGGTGATAAAAGTAGATTTAAAATAATAGTAGTTTTACCCATACCTATTTGAGACTTAGAATTTAATAATAGTTTAAATGGTATATCAAACAAAGGCATTTCTTTGTGGAATTTATCGGCGCTATCTTTAACCATTAAGATTTTTGGCATTTTTATTATAATTATAATATATATTATTATTATAAAATATGAGCGACGCATTTAGAGGCGATAGTTTTTCTTCTGGCACTAATTTATTAGGTATAAAAAGAAATCAAGAAGCAACACAAATAGCGACAAGGTTCGCGCATAAACAAAGCGTAGGTGGTATGGAGCGTAATGTTGGTATGTTTAAGGCTTCTATGGGTACTAAAAAATTAGCCGAAGGTTTTGTTAAAGGTCTTAAACCATATGCTAAACAACAATATAAAGCCTTTGTAAAAAATAAAGTAGAAAGTAAAACCGCAAACTTTGCCGAGCGATTTAGTGGGCGATTAGGTAAATCTATGGCTAAATTAAAAAACTTACACGCTGGAAATGAAGCGGATAGAGTGGCGGGTGAGGCTAAAGATAGTGAAGCAGTCGCAAGCGCAACAAGTGATAGCGAAGCATCAAGCGCTATTTTAGAAAATAATATTGTTTCTAATGAAGCACTTAAGGCAACTAATATAGCAAATCAAACAGCAAGAGATGCAGAAATGGCGGCAGCACCAGCCGAAGAACAAGCGGGTCTCGCTGAAACCCACGCCTTAGCAGTTGCTGGAGAAAAATCAGCAGAACAAGCAAGCGATGACGGGGTCGCTGCACTCGCGCAAGTTAATACCGAAGCCGACGCAACACTCGCGGGAGCAACAGCAACACAAGCCGAAAATCTCGCAGTTAATACAACGGTTAGAGCAGGTGAAAAGGCTTTAGAAAGTCAAACACTTGCGGGAAGCGAGACTGGAACAGCACAAATAGCGGAAAAGGCTGGAGAAAAGGTAGCCGTAAAGGCTGGAGAAAAGGCAGTAGGTGAAGGCGCTGGCGAAGAAGTCGGTGAAATAACTGGTGGAGAGGCATTAGGTGCTGCACTTGATTCAACGGGAATAGGTGCGCCATTAGGTATTTTAATAGGTGCTATAACTGCTGGCTTAGGTATTCATAAAGAAAGCGAAAAACGAATACAAAAAATGCCCCCGATGCCCGTTAATGAAAACGGTTCATCTTTTCAAACTGGTATAAATTAATCTATTTTAATATTTTTTTTAATTAAATTTTATAATATATAATTATAAAATGAGCGATAAGATTATACGAATAACTTCACAACAAGGGTTTAGCGATGTATGGACTAACGACAAAACACCTAAAAAATTAAATCTATGCGATTTTACGATACCATCGGGCTTAGTAGTTGATATGTCTAAATCTTATATCGCCTATAACGTTGAAGTAGGCGCAACCGATGGAACATCAGTTGTTAATACTGGATTACAATTTAAAGCAGATTCAGCAACAACGGGACAAGAATATTATAACGTTCCTAATTCAGCCTTAATTAGAAATTGTTCTATTATGGCTTCAAATGTCGGTCAAATTGAAAGTTTAAGACGACAAGATACTCTCGCTTGTGGTATGTGGGGTCTTCAACACACAGCCGAAGAAAAACGAAGCGATATGAATACTTTTTCTTCATTTAACGGCGGTGCTGGATTAGATATTGGAACAAGTTTTAACTTAGATAGGGTTTCTAATAATGTAACACCAGACGGAACAACCGTTGTTAGTGGTCTCGGTGGTTTAGCCTTAACTTCAAGCAATATAGCCCGAGATGTTAAAGTACCTTTAAAAGATATATTCGGTATAGGCGTGGCTGAAGATTGGGACACAAGCAAATGGGGCGAGACACGTATTCATTTAGAACATAATTGGGACTTAGTTTCGGTTGCTGAATTTGGCGGGGCTGAAGATAGCACCCTATCATTTGATTTAACAACTTATCAAGGTCAAAT
>TARA_R110001606_G_scaffold47376_1_pt1 | contig 12724 bp, 12 predicted proteins | sample TARA_R110001606 | Tara Oceans TARA_R110001606 (sample SAMEA4398315) | marine metagenome | biome: Polar Biome; feature: [SRF] surface water layer (ENVO:00010504); material: water (ENVO:00002006), including particulate matter (ENVO:01000060) such as... | depth 5 m | reverse complement strand
CCATATACAACTAGACCAGTACCTGGCATATCTGCAATTGGGTTCATACGATTTGTATACATCACGTCACGCTGACCTTCAGTTAGACGAACACGAACAAATTCATTTTCATCATTTACATAGCCAACTTGTGATGCGTTAGTAACGATACCGCGTGTTAGGCCCGCAGGAGCGAACCAAGGGAATGATACCTGATCAGAGAAAGCAATTGTACGTAGTGCCATAGCAGATGCTGGCATCACTACATCGTTGCCAGACAAATCAGTTGATAGTCCATGTGGGTAATACACACCTGCATAAGCATCGATGTTTGTATTGTTATCTGCCCACGCCTTGAGAGAAGTAGTGTCGCCTTTAAGTTTTAGTGGAGTGTCACCAACTACAAATGCGATTTCTTTCTTGTCCTTGTTTAGACCAATCATTTCATCAGTCAATTCAGGATAACCAGGTGCTGCAATTAAGTTGAAGTATACTGCTTCTGCACGAATACCCTCATTGCCTGCAAGTGCTGCACTCATTGCTTCTGTTACCATGTGACGCTGTGCGTCTGTGCCAAACTTACCAGAACCATCTAGATTGACTCCTGAAACCCACTCCCATGCGCCATCGGTATACTGCTTAACATTATAAGTAGAATAATCCATGTTTACCATTAGAATGTTTTCTGGTAGCAATTCTGCATTTGGCGTGTTTGCATGTTCAGTACGTGTATTTGCATTTCCAAACTCATCATACGGAGCATCATTTGAATAGTTACCAAATAAAACACCGTTAACAGAAGATTGATCAGCACCGTCTAGTTTTACCCATGTCGTGCCACTCCAGCGATAGATTGTTGGATACGGTACTGCATCGCCATCTACCCAGATATCACCTGCTACTAGAACAGTTGATCCATCTTTACGCACAGTCGGCTTTGTTGAACGCAGTTGTAGTTCATTACCGTAGATTCCATCTTGGTCTTCTGACCATGCATATGTTACCCACTGCTGAACACCGCTGACAAATTCAACGCGCATTAATTCAATTGCTAAATCTGCATTATACCACAGAGCACCAGGATCAATAGCACCTTTAGGAGTGTTTATATTTGCTTCATATGTCAAATCATCCCATGCACTACCTTCAACAAGGTTTGATACAGTAAAGCCTAGAGCCGATGCGCCAGACGAGAAGGAAAGTGTCATTGTTTTGCCATCAGTTTTCACAAATCTGACTTTGTTTGTACCGACTTTTTCAATTTTAACGTTATTTGCATTCAATTCAGAATTTGACTGTAGTGAAGTAATAATCGAATCTAATGTCATAGTAGTGAAGGCAAATGTTGCATTCATGCCTTCAGCTAGTACACTAAATGCTACACTAATTGAAGATGTGGTTGACATAGCAGTATCACTTTGTAGTGAAATAGTTGATGCACCCGAATGTCTACGTAAAACAATAACACCCATTGTATCGGTGTATAGTTGTAAATAAGTGTCACCCGCAACGTTTAATCCAACATTATGTGCAGCATCATCTGACGAATATACTGGAACTTGCAATGCTTGGAATGTTCCAGAAACTGCATTATATGTAGATACCGTGATGTCAAGACCACCACCCTGTTTTGTCAATCTCACATATATATCACCTACTGTACCTGCTGGCGCATATGCACTGAATGAAAATGTCGGAGATCCTACGTCACCTAGTAGGACCCATGACGTTCCTACTTTTTTCCAATATGTAATTTTTACAGTTGAAGTAACGACTGCTATATCGCCAGTTGAACCGAATGTGTTTTCTGGGGCTGCGTAACCGGATGAATTCATTGATTCAACATTGCCAGTGCCAGGAGCATCATTTAATACTGCTGGTGTTACTGCTACCCAGTCGGTACCATCATGTTCAAAAATACCATATGCGGAGTCTGCGATTTCATGCCAGTAAGTTCCGTCTTCTAGTACACCTGATGGTTCTACCGTGGTCGCTTCTAGTTCTGATAAATCGATATCAGCGCGAATGATATAAGCGTTATTGGAAACACCTAGATACTGATACGCAGTTAATAGACCATACTCGCTTGTCTCTGCACCTTGTACAACTGAACCGCCTACTTGATAGAACTTTGGTTCACCAAATGTTTCTACTAGTTCCCGCTGTGAGGAAACTAGATATGCAACGCCAGCATTTGCTGGAATTGTGCCAGCTGCAATTTTTGAGCCTGAGCCATCTGTTTTGTTTGATGCGGTTGCTACTACAACTAACGGTAGTGTGCCTTGTGTAGCTGCTACGTATTGTGATTCATCTGAAACCATCACTGATACGCCGGGGGATACTAATGTCGCCATTCTATTTCTCCTTATGAAAACATGTGTTATTGTTTATTAAGAGTATTTATTCATTATGGAGAAAAAGGTGTGGTTTTGAATTAACTACATAGACAATTATAGTTAAATGTTACTAAACTATTCAAGTACTGGATCAATAGTTAAATAACTCATTAATTGATCTAAGTTGAACTTCAAATCTTCTAGTGTGCCATTGTTGTCAATTGTATAATCAGCCATCCAATGTTCTAGACTCATACTATCTTTGGATTCAGGAGGGAGATGCATGCCGCGGTCAACCCATATACAGTAATCAAATACTCCAGTATTCTGCATTGCAAAGAATTCACGCTTATTACGCAACCCGCAATATATGTCATAGTTTTCAAACATTTCTCTGCCTAATGTTGCGGCGTCAGGTATGTTGTAATCGCAAATGGCATTATACCATTCTTCCCTATGACTGTGCCTATCTGCATAGCACTCTTCTTCATTTTCATAACCATACGTATCTTTTAGATTATCATAAATGAATAATTTGGAACAAAACTGAGAACTACTTTCAAATGTATAGCCATATTCGTCACGTAGAATTTCACATACAGTATCTTTTCCGTGGCGTCCGTGTCCAATAACAAGCAGTTTGGGTTTATACTCAGCATGTTGCATGTGATAGTTCCTTTAAAATCAATCTGTGAATCAGTATAGCATCACAGATTGATTTTGTCAAGTTAAAATTACAACTGTGACAGTAATTCTTTTAGTTTCTTCTTTGATTTGCCTACTGCTTTTGCTTTTGTAATATCATCAATGTTTGATGTATCATCACCAACAACAAGTAGAGCAATCATTCCCATGCCTTTATGTGGGGTGCACCAGTAGTAATAGATGCCTGGCGTATCAAACGTAATAGCAACTTCTTTGCTGTTCTTTGATTTCTTTGGAATGTCAAAGCCTTCTGGGCCAGCAATGAATTCTACATTGTGACCTTTTGATGTTGGTACCCAAGTTACTGTATCACCTACTTCAATACGAGTGATGTCTTCAGAATAAACCATTTTAGCGCCATCATCACGCTTGTTCAACATTTCAACTGTGGTATCTGCTGCGAACACAGGAGTAGATAGTGCAACCATCATGGCTACGGCTGATAGTACGGTTTTCATATAATTTTCCTTTATGTTTTATACTAATTACTTATTATTAATATAACACATTTTTAGGATAATACAAGCAAAAAAGATGCGATAAAACGTAGCAGTTAGGCAGTAGCATTCAGCCATGCTGTTCTGTTTTTCCAAACATCTTCAAATTGTTCTACATGAAGGTAAAATTCGTTGTTACCCCACATTCTAGCAAAGTAACTATTATATACACTACGCATCTCGTTTACAGTATATGTTGTAGGGAATAAATGTCCTTTGACTGCGAAGAACATCTCATTCACTTTTTTAAGTTCGATCAAATCCATACCTATATTTACACACAACACACATTGTTAGCGTGAACACTAGGTAATATCAGCCTATGATAAATCCTAATGGAGAGGAACCATCTACGTAATTTGCTAGATCAAATTCTAACTTCTCTATTAATACATCCGCTTCTGCTTTCATCTCAGCACCATTCAAGGTAACTCCACCTTGTGCACCAGGTAGAGAAGAGAACTTACCACGTGCTTCTCCCAGCATACGCTTACAATATGCAAGTGCATAATCTCTGATCCAGGACTTTAAGTATGGGTCAACCATTAATTGATCTTCATCACGCTCTAAGTAAACATGTATCAATACTAGCGTATCGTGTCTCATTCTACGTAGAAGTTTGATTTTCTTTGTGACTGGATTCCAAAGATACATAATATCAGTTGCCGCTACTTTGTTAAGCGTTTCGCGATACTGTGCAAAGAAATCAGCAGTTGCAAGGCCACCAATATGATTGTTCATAAAGAAGTACGAATTTGCATATGCAAGTTCAAATGGATCCATATCAACGCCACCTGAAACCCCATTACCAAATGAACGATTCCAGATTTGCTTTACTTCCATGATTTCATCTGGAAGAGTATATTCAGCTACATCCTCTTTTAGTTCTAGAGCATAATAGTCTTCTTCAACTGCATTCTCAGAACGCTGGCGAACTTTAGATATTGCAACATCTAAAGCAATATCATAATGCTCTGGATCCAATTCAATATCAATCATCCCGTCACCTAGTAACAATCTGATTTGCTTAATTACATCATTTCTAACTTTATTTCTTGCTTGTGGCATTTTTGTTCTCCGATATACTGTATTTATCAGAAACTATAAAATTCGCAAAATCAAAGTTTGGTCACCAAATCTGCCATTCATCTTGGTTTCCACACTCTTAATAGTACCAAACTCTTTCTGTAGGCTTCGCTTTGCAACTTTTTTAAACATAGACACTTGTTCCGCTGGCTTGCGCATCGTCTTTTGTACGCTACGCTTTTCGTCAAAGTTGGTGAGAGTCGTACCTTTAAATGACAAGGAGTGCTTATCAGCCGGATAGTAGATACCCAACTTACGTGTCTTTGTGTTATAAGTCACAATTGCTTGTGCGTCTAAGCAATCTAATGGCTTCTGACTGACACTTTTAGTTGCAGTGTCTGACTTACAGTATTTTACTTTCGCGACAATCTTTTCTTTGCTTACTGGCTTAGCCTTACGAGGAGTACGATTTACTTTACTCTCTTGTATAATCATATCACACGCATCAAGTACACTACGATACATTGTCCATGCATTTTTTATTTCATCTTTTTTAAGATAACTAAACCCTTCTTTTAGTTGGTCAAAATCTTCTTGCTTCGCTTCATTCATTCGCTTTGGCGGGTTAAGTAATGTATCAAACTCTAAATATGCACCTTCAAAAAATGAATGAATATGTTTTGCATGATTACCTTTAGCATCTACTTTACGTAGAATTTTTAGTGGATCAAATGACTTTAATGTTGTTTTTTTGTAATCAAAGTTATCAACAAATTCTTCAATCTCAATCGACATCTGTGCCGATTTGTCACGTAGTAATTGTTGAATTGATGGACGAGGGATATCTTTTTGTTTCTCTTGTTCCACCTTTGCTTCTTTTTTAACCATCCCGTGTGAAATTACGATTTCAAGTTTATCACGAATATATGAATCGACATCTATAATTGCAGATTTGTCTACTCCGGGTAAAGTCATAAGATGTTTTGCCATATCAGGGTGATTACTAGGCATACCTTTATTTTGAGCGCGACAGTATGAACACAGAGTCATTGGAATCCATGTGTCTGCAACATTTTTGACTGCTGACATTTGTTCTTTGGTATACTCGTTATTCTTCATCCATTCGACAACCCACGGCTTACCATCCTTGGGAGTAAAGAAATAATTATAATAGAAGGTAGTGCGACGGCGCTCATTGTAGTATTCTTCGACCGACATATCCGCTGCGTAAAGCCACTCTGGTTCTGGGCCTGTATACTTTTCGTCTACAAACTTAGGCGTTCTAACCATCTTAGCTTTTTTACGTTTCAAAGTTGCTACCATTTTCGAATCACTCCATAGTGTTATTTAATCTTAGTATACATTATCTGAGGCATATGTCAAGTTTTATTATGTTTTTACAAAATCAGTGTTACTATCTAGTTCTCGTACTCTATCAATTACATCTCGCCGTAGTGCATTTATCAGCAATGCACTACGAAAATCTGCTGAGTTGTTAGGCATAGTGCTATGTAATGTTCTGCCATCATACATCAACACATCACCTGGATTCGCTAGAAACTGCTGACCTTCTGATGTAAGTCTATTATTATAATGTTCCCGGCGGTCTTCTAAATCTCTGAAATCTATGTTCTCTAAATGTGAGCCAGGTAGATATGCAGTTGCACCATTCTCTAACGTAAAGTTATCCAGTGGAATAATAATTTGTACTCCTAAAGTTTCAGTACTATCTGCGAATTCTTCAAATCGATAGGGAGTATCAATGTGTGCATATATCTTGTCGCTATGAGGACGGGTGGTAATACAATCAACAACATACGTCTCCCAATTAGTAGTTCTAAATAGAGCGTCGATGTGTGTCGTAAGTTCTAAAACAAGAGGCAACCACATCTCTGCTGGTGGTTGAGTTGTCCACCACACATTATATTCTCTGAAACCGTCATGTTCATTGTAGTATTCACCGTCTACTCCATTTCCGCGATGCGCATTTTTGTTATTCATTGCCCATAGTTTAAATTGATGTATAGTTGTAGGTGATAGAAAGTCTCGAATTACAGTGTTTCCGGCACTATTTCGATTTAAGTATTCAATCATGGTTATTATTCCCAGTATATGTTCTTTTATATTATATGATAAATACAGAGACAAGTCAAGGAAAAAGATATGCCAAGATTAAGTTTATGGAATCCCCGCAAAGGTAACGATTACAAGTTCATTGATAAAATGGTTCAAGCCCATTTTGAACATGGCGGTACTGCATTACTCATACATAAGTACTTAGGCTCAGTTGATGAGACTGATCCTAATTATGATCCGGCTAATCCTCCTATCCAAGATTTACTATTCATGGAAAACAGAGATCGTAAATACGAAACTACTGTTTTTGAACTACGTGGCACATATACTGTAAATGACCAAGACTTCGACCTATCACAGTTCGGTATGTTTTTAGGAACAGACCAAACTATTTTCTCGGTGCATATTAATGCAATGGTCGAAAATATTGGCCGCAAACTAATGACTGGTGATGTAATAGAACTTCCACACATGCGTGATGATTTACTACTCGACGAGGATGCAGCAGCAGTTAATCAATACTGGGTTGTACAAGAAGGATCAAAATCATCAGATGGATTTGATCCAGGTTGGTGGCCACATATTTGGCGCGTAAGATGCAAGCAGTTACAAGACACCCAAGAGTATTCAGATATATTTGGTACCGGCGAAGAAGTAGATGATTTAAAAAATCTACTATCTACCTATAACCAAGAACTAAATATTAATGAAGCGATTGTCAATGAGGCTCAAGAAAATGTGCCAGGAAGATACTACGACTACAGAAAGAATAACTTAGAATATGCAGTAGACGGGTCTGGACACCCAGATGATGTAGATTATTCCACAGTCGAAAGTGGCATATCATTTCCACAATTTCCAGACGATAATGCATTCTTTCTAAGAACAGACTATGAACCAAATAGATTATTTCAATATAGAGACAACAAATGGTACAAAATAGAAGATGATGACGGATCGTGGCAAGTGGGTAATTATTTGCATCACAAGTTTATCAACAATGCAGGCATTGTAACACTTGATGACGGCACTGAAATAGTATCAAGAGTAAACTTATCACAAGTTATTAAACCAAAGATTGATGGCGAGGCATAAACAGATGGCAGATTTAAGACAATTACACTTCTACGATGAGCAAGTAAGACGCTACCTTTTACAATTCATTCGCATCTTTAGTGGTTTCAACGTAAAAACTGGTAAGAAACTAAATGACGGGACATCTGATTACTATATCAAAGTACCGAGTAGATACGGAGATGTATCTCGTATGGCTGCCACTATTCTCAAAGGCAACAGCGAAAACATTGTTAATTCCGCACCATTTATATCTTCGTATATTCAGAGTCTTCAACCAGATAGACAGCGATTACAAGAACCATTTTTCAGTGACACAGTAAAGGTCAATGAGAGACAATGGGACCCAGTAGCAAGTGCATACACTGATGAACCTGGTAACAAGTATAATGTCGGAAGAATGATGCCAGTGCCATATGTATTGAATATGCAAGTTGATATTTGGACTTCTAATACAGATCAGAAGTTGCAACTACTAGAACAGATATTAGTTCTATTTAATCCAGCATTAGAGATACAACAAAATGATAACCCAGTAGATTGGACAACTATAACTACTGTCGAGCTTACTGACATACAGTGGACCAGCAGATCAATCCCTGCGGGCATCGAAGATCAAATTGATATTGCAAGTTTATTTTTTCAAATACCAATTTGGATAAATCCGCCGGCTCTCGTAACAAGACAAAATGTTATCAGGAATATTATTCACAATGTGTACCAATATAACGATATAGACACACTAGATTATGACCCAGACGCATTTGAATTCTTCAGAGATTTACAAGTGGAAACAAGTATTGTAGTTACGCCAGGAAATTATGCAATCAGTGTAATAAATGATAACGGCACGGTTACTGCCAAAGTGCTTGAAAATGGGAATTGGGACGACAACACTACATGGGACGAAGTACTGTCAAATTATGCGAACTTAACAGAAGGCGTCTCTAGAATTCGACTTAAATACCATAAGCAACTTGAGAATGTAGATGCTGATATTATTGGCACACTAACTCGTACAAATGACCCGGGAGTACTATCTATTCTTATTGATGTAGATACATTACCAGGCAACACACTTGCACCAGTAGATAAAATTATAGATCCATCTACCAGTAAACCTGGCTTTGGTAATTTACCGTTTGCATCTGCAGGTCAAAGATATATGTGTTTAAATGCGGAAACAGCATTGCCAGAATGGGGAATACCTATATCAGCAAATGATATTATAGAATTCAATGGAGTTGCGTGGGTTGTTAGTTTAGATGCAAGCGAAACAGATGACAATCATTTTGTGACAAATGTATTTTCATCACAGCAATTTAAATTAGAAAAAAATGAATGGGTAGATACCTTCCAAGGAATATACGAGGGAGGCTATTGGAGACTAGAATTAGTACAGGAGGCAGAGGCACCAGAATGATCAAAGCCGCTGGCGCGTGTATAGTTGCAAAAGATACACAAAGAATACTACTACAGCATCGCTCATTAAAAGGCTCATACGCTAGGAATTGGGCGTTCTGGGGTGGCAAAATAGAAGGCACTGAGAATGTGTCACAAGGGTTATTACGTGAATTAGAAGAGGAAATAAATCTAAATATAAAACAAGATGTTATTAAGGTATTTCCATTTGACCAGTACCACGCAAGAGACAAATCATTTAGCTATTATACATTTGTAGTAATAGTCGAGAAAGAATTTACTCCGTCTATTAATGATGAAAGTGGCGGGTATGCTTGGTTAGATAGCAATTATTTTCCAAAACCCATGCATCCCGGTGCACAAAGAACATTATTCAAGAAAAAGAAGTTAACTCTACTTAAATCAATCATAAGATCCCTATAAATACATGTGTACGTATGCACATGTAAGGTAATTTATATTTTGAAAATAATAGATTTTAAAAAACAAAAATTCCTAAAAGAATGTAGGGAGTATCTGAAAACTAGTAAAGTTTCAGACAGCCTAAGTATGACTATCAACAATACAACTCCGGGCCACATTGAATTCTTAAAATCTGATCTTAGTGATAATGATAAGATTATAGTAGATACTGTAGTAAGTAAGATAAAAATATTATATAGAAAAAGTATAACATCAAATCGTCAAAAATCTAATATGCTTGCCGCAAGTGCTCTTGAGAATTTGAGTACATTGAATGAAGCATTTGTAATAAAAAGAGTAATGGAAAGATACAGAGAAAGCATAAATCCGGTAAAGGCATTATATTATGACTTACAAGAAATTATGTTTCTTTACAACGGCAAGACTAAAAAAGACCACCATATATATCTAATGAATATGTTTTCGACAGTGGATGATTTCTCGGATTTAATTATGGCAATAGACAAAGACATAGAGGATCTTAATGCATGTAAGTTGCAATTAAACGGAGTGGCAAGTACTCAATCCATCGCAAACAGTGGAGAATATGTTAAAAGATTATTTGACACCCATGATCAACTAATACAGTGGAAAAAATTATTCATCCGCTTCCCACACTGGGTTAATGATAACAAAGAGGACGACAGTAATTCTTGGTTACGAAATACACTGACGCACTTTTTTAATTCTGATTAGTTTTTATAATCTGTTGTAAACATTGAAATTGTTACCTGTTCCAGGATCTGATGTCCAAAAGATTATTTTCCAATTATTGCCATTATTTGTTATTTGACAATGTGTTAGATCAACATTTAAACCTTGACTATTAGTCACTAAGATGTCATTTGCATCTATAGATCCAGAAGCAAGAAAATTAATTTCAGCAAAAGCGAATTGCTTCCAATATACGTCAACATCTGGATTATCAGCATCGTCACCAGACAAATTGTGATTCCGTATTGCCCATCCACTGCCACTCATATCAGTAAATATAAATTCATTTGTAGTACCACTTGTCGATCTACCAAAGTCTGATTGTACTCCTCTGTCACCCGGCAAAGCAGTATCTAATGTTTTGCTATTGGGTATTTCTGATTCATCTACCCAAACAAAATTATTCGGAGTTGCAATATCAAAATACGAATTTACTGGTTTACCTCTAAAGCCTTCTGCTCCAAAATCACCATCTGAATAAGTAGTTGTATATGCAAATCCAATTGCTACATTTCCACTATCACTAATATCAATATTAGAAGTTGAATATGTATATTCAGTACTAGCAACTGTTGGATAAACAGTCTGTTCCTCAACGTTTATATCAAAATTAGTAGACACACTAGCACCTGCCAGATCAGTGGCAGTTACTACAACATTTTCAGTACCTACCTCATTGAACAATGGAGTTCCACTAAATGTGCGAGTAGAAGCGTTGAATGATAACCAATTCGGCAATGTAGAAGTACTATAAGTTATAATATCTCCGTGTATAAAATCATCATCATCGAACGCATCTGCCGCAAACTGATATGAAAATGCCTGATTTTCAGTAGCAGTCTTTGTTGCAGTTAGAGAATTATTTACTGTAGGCGCATCATTTACATTTGTCACAACAATAGTAAATGTATCAACCGCAGTTGCACCGAATATATCAGTTGCGAGTACACTAATCTCTATTGAACCAACGTCACCATTCAACGGCGATGCTGTAATAGTTCCTGTCTGGGAGTTGAACGAAAACCATGATGGCGTAGGATTACCATTGGTAAGTGTGAAATTATATGACAGAATATCACCGACATCTATATCACTAAACGTATTGTGAGGAAGGCGCGCAACAACAGTACTATCTTCTGTAATTTGCTGATCTGGGATTGGATTATCTGCGGTAGGGCTATCATTGGTATTAATAATAGTAATGTTAAAAATATCAGATACGTCCAAATTTTCATCATCAGTTGCTGTTATCTTAACTTTAATTACACCAACATGTTCATTTAACGGAGTACCATAGAATCGTCTAGTTACAGGATTAAAACTAAGCCACGTTGGCAACGGTGCACCAGTTGATAATGTAGCAGTATAAGTAAGGATATCAGTGGCGTCTGGATCTGAAAATACATTTGCAGAAAATTGATAGTTTAATAGACTATCTTCGTACACAGTTAAATCTGCGAATGGTACTTCAATCACCGGCCGCTTGTTAGCAGGCGGCGTGACAGCAAGACGCCATCTGTTAGTATCAGCTTCATATACATATGTATAACGGCTAGATGCGTAATTAGTACGCGCTGAAATATTGTTAGTGAAATCATTTTTTGACATCAGATTATCTCTCTTCGTTCAAGTTTCCACTTATTGGATGCAGCGAAATACACATACACATATGACCGTAATGTTACTTTAGTACCATCGGGTACATTTTTAGGAAAATTTGACATTATAATATTTTCTCCCAAATCACAAATTCATTGGATACATCTTCTATCTTACCTTCAATCGCGATTGAAAGTGATTTTAGTTCTTGTATATTAAAATATACATCGCCGATAACTGTTTCTGCACGATTAAAATTATTTACATCTCCGATGATTGTAGTGGCATTATTTACATTAGAAAATTTTACCCAATCATAATTATCTACATATGCATGGCACTCAATAAGAGAACCTTCTGATACCGGAATATTTTTTATCACAACTCGGTACGTATCCACTTCCAATGCATCAATGCCAAGTTTGATAGCACTAGGTTCCAATCTTAATCGTCTAGCGTTCCGTAACCATACGCGCCGTTGGTCAGTTGGTATCAAAGAATCAGATGCTATTTTTCTAATGCAGGTTTTATACGTATATCCGTTGCCTAATATATTATTCTCTAGGTATTCAATCGCCTCGTCACATATATAATCATAATCACGCAATCTAACAAGTACTTTATCAATTTGCATTATGTGTACCCTCCATATATTGTGCCATTATTTACTACATCAGAAATGTTTCCATTCCATATAATTCCATTACCACCAATGCCACCTGCACCAGAGGCACCGCTATTAATTCCGCCTGCGCCGCCTGATGCGCCCCAGCCGCCACCGCCGCCACTTGGCCACGTCCCGTAGGCGGTATCACCAGTAGTATTTAGTGAACC
>TARA_R110001606_G_scaffold148284_1_pt1 | contig 12735 bp, 16 predicted proteins | sample TARA_R110001606 | Tara Oceans TARA_R110001606 (sample SAMEA4398315) | marine metagenome | biome: Polar Biome; feature: [SRF] surface water layer (ENVO:00010504); material: water (ENVO:00002006), including particulate matter (ENVO:01000060) such as... | depth 5 m | reverse complement strand
TAGAACCATTTATTGTTCTGAGTGCTGGCGCTTTTCAGTGATCATCGCATCGAGTTTTTCACCGCCTTTAATACCAAAATCAAGGGTGCGAATTGGGAATGGAATACTAATATCAGCGTCACTTAGCGCTTGTTTGACTGCCACAATTGCTTTATGGCGTACGGTCATAAAGTCTGCCTCGCCGGGGTATTTTATCCAAAACCACACCAGTAAGTTGACACTACTGTCGCCAAACCCTTCAGCATAAACAGCGGTTTCGTCTTGTTTAATTACAAAATCAAATTCATTGATTTTTTTAACTATCACCTCAGCTGCCAGCTCTGGGTCATCACCATATGAAATGCCCACCGGCACTTCAATGCGGCGTACACCTAAGGTACTGTAATTACGTAATACATTACGAAAAAGTATTTTGTTAGGCACTAAAATCAGTTGCCCATAAAAGTTTTCGATAAGCGTGTTACGCAAATTTATTGAGCGCACATTGCCAAACACATCATCGGTTTTTATAACATCGCCTGTTTTAAAGGGTTTGCGAATACCCATAGCAATACCAGCTATTAGGTTCTCGGTCATATCTTGAAAGGCAAAACCAATTGCTAAACCAACAATCCCAGCACCAGCCAGTAATGACGTTACAGTGCCTTTTAGCCCTATAAAATCGAGGGCAACAAATAACCCAACACACAGTACTATCATCTTGAATATCGATGCCATTAAGTCTGCAATTTGTTGGGAGTCTAACGAGCGGCGTAAAACATTGCGCATCATCGAACCTAAAAAACGCGCGAGAATTGAGAAAACAATGGCGATGATCACCGCCACTATAAAATTAGGTATATGACTTATTACGACATCAAACCAGCCACCGAGTTTTTCTTCAATAAGTTTTTCGGCATCGCTGATAGAAGGTATTTTTAGCATTGCTTAACCTTGATTATTTTATAAATAGTGTCAGGTTATTGCAAAATAAGCGCCAAAACTAAAAAGCCATGCATTGCAGGGCTTTTAAACAGATTAATAACTAGTTTTGTTCATCTCTTAGAAATACTGGCTCCAGCTCTTTTTGGGTCGCTTCGCTACTGTAGTAGTAACCATCAACAGTAAACTTTTTTAAATCACTTAACTGGGTAACTTTATTCTCAATAATGTAGCGAGCCATCAAGCCGCGCGCTTTTTTAGCATAAAAGCTGATAATTTTATATTGGCCGTTTTTACAGTCTTTAAAGTGTGGAGTAATGATTTGCGCGTTTAAGGCTTTTTTATCAACCGCTTTAAAATACTCGTTTGATGCTAAATTTACTAGATATTGGCTATCTTGCTCAGCGAGTACGCTATTTAGTTTATCAGCAATAATACTGCCCCAAAATTCATAGAGGTTTTTACCACGGCTGTTATCAAGCTTAGTGCCCATTTCTAAGCGATACGCTTGCATTAAATCAAGTGGTTTTAATAACCCGTAAAGGCCTGACAAAATACGTAGGTGACTTTGCGCGTAATCAAGTTGCCCGGCAGTTAAGCTGTTTGCATCTAAACCACCATATACATCGCCATTAAAAGCCATCACGGCTTGTTTAGCGTTGTCGGTAGTAAACGGTTGCGACCACTCACTAAAGCGCGCAGCATTAAGGCCTGCAAGCTTATCGCTAATTTTCATTAAACTGCCAATTTGTGCCGGCGTTAATTCGCGGCACACCGTCATCAACTCTTCGCTGTGCTCAAGTAACTCAGGTTGCGTGAATTTATCAGTGCTTGCTTGGCTCTCGAAATCTAAATTTTTTGCAGGTGAAATAACAGTGATCATAGTTAGCTATTGACTTGGAAATTATTTAATGTCAATTTCAACATTAAATGAAACGAAAAGCACGTTTTGTTTATATCAATTAGTTAGAATTGATTGGTATGATACCTACCTTATTCGCACAGCAAATTATGCTATGCACCTTCGTTCTTCACTGATACGGACATAAGACCTATTAAGCGCTGTCACAGTGCTGCAGTATAAGGTAGTTACAGTAGATTTTCTTTTAACTTGCTTGGAATGAGGAAAGCAAATGACTTCAGCTCTACAAAGGCTCAAACAACATTCATCTATCGTGGCCGACACTGGTGATATTGAAGCGATTAAAAAACACCAACCGGAAGATGCAACAACTAACCCTTCATTGCTATTAAAAGCCAGTGAAATTGAAGCCTATAAGCCGTATTTAGATAAAGCGTGGAGTTATGCTAAAGAAACCGAGCAAGACGCTGCTAAACAATTAGAACTAGCCTGTGACTACTTTGCTGTATTACTAGGTAAAGAGATCAGTGACATTGTGCCGGGTTATATTTCAACAGAAGTTGATGCGCGTTTATCATTTGATACTCAAGCAACAATTGCTAAAGCACACACATTACTAAGCCTTTATGAAAAAGAAGGTGTGAGCAAAGATAAAATCTTAATCAAAGTTGCCTCAACGTGGGAAGGTATTAAAGCCGCAGAGCAACTTGAAAAAGAAGGTACTAAGTGTAACTTAACGCTGCTATTTAGTGATGCTCAAGCCCGTGCTTGTGCAGATGCTAACGTATTTTTGATTTCACCATTTGTTGGCCGTATTTTAGATTGGCACGTTGCTAACGGCTTAGAAAAACCAACTGATCCATTACAAGATCCAGGCGTGCAATCAGTACGCAGTATTTTTGAATTTTATAAGCGTCATGATTATAAAACGGTTGTTATGGGCGCAAGTTTCCGTAACACCGGTGAAATCATCGCACTAACTGGTTGCGATAAACTAACCATCAGTCCTAACCTTTTAGAAGAGCTAGGCAACCTTGAAGGTGCACAGGAGTATTTACTTGAAAGTGATATTACTAAAGAGCCTAAACCTGCACCACTAACTGAAGCTCAGTTCCGTTGGTTACATAATCAAGATGCCATGGCGACAGAAAAACTAGCTGAAGGTATTCGTTCTTTTGCTGATGCACAAGAGCAACTAGAAGCGCGTTTTAAAGCAATGTAATCGCTTTTATCGTTTAAATTAAACGTCGCATTTGCGGCGTTTTTTTATGCCTGAAAATAATCCCTATTCATTAATTTATCACTTACCTGTAACATAAATGTCACTTTTTTATTCTATTTTAGTGTGGCCTGTGGTATAGGTATTTTCGAGGTTCAAAAAATTCAATAGGAGAAGTTCATGGATAGCCTAGACGATATTTTAGAGATATTAGAAGGTCCTGATACAACAAGAAAGACCTCTCAGAAAAATAAAAAGAGAAAATGGCGCGAAATCGAAGCTTTAAAAGACAAGCAACGTTTACGTAAAGAACTACAGGAACTAGACTTTTTTACAGACAATATTGCGATTGATGAATTAGATTTTTAATTTCGCAATAGCTACTAACCAACTAAAAGGCCCTTACCGATAAAGTAAGGGCCTTTGTTTATATCAGTTAACGTATATTCTGCGCAGGATAACCTAGCACCTACAATTCCTAAACTTGCCAATCGATCGCTGTTTGCCCTTGCTGTGTTAATAACTGATTGGTTGCGGAAAAATGCTGGCAACCAAAGAAGCCACGATGCGCAGACAACGGCGATGGGTGCGGGCCATTTAAAATATGGTGACGCGTACTATCAATGCCTTTACCTTTCTTTTGTGCGTGAGCACCCCATAAAATAAATACCACACCTTCACAGTGTTGATTAATATGGGCAATAACCTTATCGGTAAACTGCTCCCAACCTAAGTGTTTATGGGAATGGGCTTGGCCTTGCTCAACAGTCAGTACGGTATTAAGTAAAAACACCCCTTGCTCTGCCCAGCGTTGTAAATAACCGTGCGTAGGCACGCGAAAACCATCGATATCTGTAGCCAGCTCTTTATAGATATTTTTTAATGAGGGAGGAAGTTTACCAACCTCTGGTAATACCGAAAAACACAAACCATGTGCTTGTCCTTCGCCGTGGTAAGGATCTTGTCCTAAAATAACCACTTTTATATTACTTAACGGTGTTGCATCAAATGCACTAAATACATACTGCTCTGGCGGATATACAGCAATACCTTCGCTGCGCTTTTGAGCAACTGTATCCAACGTCTGCTGCATATAAGTTTTTGCACATTCGGTTTTTAAAAAGTCTTGCCAATCACTCATTGTGCCTCCTTAATTGCAACGCGTGAATCATCTATTTTAGTACACATATCAGCAAGACCATCCAACATACGCGTGGTAAAACGGTGTAGTAAATCAGCATTGACGCTAATAAACTGGTGGTGCTTTACCGCGGGTACTTCGGGCCATTGTGTCCAATCAATCACAGTTTGCTGCGCTTGTGACTTCTCATTAGGCAATATAATTATCTCTGGTTTTGCCACGATCACATTTTCAATACTTATCAGAGGGTAATCAGTTCGGCTGCTAGCAAATACATTACGACCTTGGCAAATTTCGATTAACTGATTGATCCAGGTATTTTTACCCACCGTCATCATCGGTTCTGCCCATAGCTGGTAAAATACCGCGACCTTACTTTTACCTTGCTGCTTGGCTTTGATTACAGCAATTTTTTGCTCAAATTCAAGTGCGGCTTGCTCGGCTGATTGCTCACGTCCAGTAAGCTCACCTAAACGGCGCAGTTCATTGGGTACTTTATCTACTTCACTGGCGTCACTGTAAATTATATCAATACCAAAACTTTTAATACGTGCTAAATCCTCAGCTTTGCTACCCGTTTTCCATGCTAAAACTAAATCAGGTTTGAGGGCCAGTAGCTTTTCTATTTGAATACCTTGGTGACCACCGATACGTGGGATATCATCGGCCGCAGCAGGGAAATCAGCATATTCCACGGTTCCCACGATTTGCTCACCAGCGCCGATGGTATACAGGTTTTCAACAATATGCGGGGCCAAGGCGATAATTCTTAATTGCTGCTTGTTAGGATCAGCCACGAGCTTAAAGCAGCACAGAGCCAGCGATAAAACGAGTACAAGCCTAAGCGTAGCCATTAATAATCAAATCCTATTTGCGCTTTAACACCAGCATCAAATGCATGCTTAACATTGCGCACTTCACTAACAGTATCAGCTAAGTCAGTTAACTTGCGGTGCGCACCACGGCCAGTAATAATTAAAGATTGCATTGGCGGACGATTAGCGATCACTTCGAGTGCTTCGTCTAAATCAATGTAGCCGTAGGTGATCATATAAGTAATTTCATCAAGTAATACTAAATTAATTGATTCGTCAGCCAACATACGTTTTGCTTCTTGCCAAGTCGCTTGCGCCGCTGCGGTATCTGATTCTTTATTTTGCGTCTCCCAGGTAAAACCTGTGTTCATAATGGCAAATTCAACCCCTGCGCCTTGCAATACATTACGCTCACCACACGGCCAAGTACCTTTAATAAACTGGCACACAGCAGCTTTCATGCCATGGCCTACACAACGTGTTACCGTGCCAAACCCTGAGGTTGATTTACCTTTACCGTTACCGGTGATCACCTGAAAAACACCTTTCTCAGTTTGTGCTGCGGCTATACGCTCATCAACTTTATCTTTTACTTTTTGTTGGCGTTGTTGGTGCTTGTCGTTATGCGTGTCGCTCATGATTAACTCCTTCCCAGTTTTGGTAAATTTGCGTTATTTTGTCTAAATCTAAATGTTCTTTACACATCGTGGCTAAGCGCGTTAATTGCTGCTCGCGATGTGTGTCTATATCTATTAATTGGGTAATACCACTATTTGGCAATACCCAATCCAGTATTAGTTGCGTAGCTGCACTGCTATCAAATAAGCCATGTAAGTAAGTACCTGCTATACAATCATCATCTGATATAAAGCCATCTTGCCTAACATGCTGTGGATGCTGAGTAAATTGTAAAAAAGGCTTTTTAAATGCTGGGCCAGCGCTGCAACCAGCGTGTATTTCATAGCCTGCGACTTTTGCTTGTTGACCGCCAAGATGGATCACACCAGCAGCTTGAGTTAGTACTTTATGCTGCCCTAAGTGAGTGGCAAAATCAGCAAGCCCTAAAGCTTTACAGTGTGTTTTACTTGATTCCACACCCTCAGGGTCATAAATATCTGTGCCGAGCATTTGCAAACCTCCGCAAATACCTAATAACTTACCGCCATAACGCAAGTGACGCTGAATCTGCTCGCCCCAGCCTTCATTGTTTAAAAAGGCTAAATCATTAATAACATTTTTACTGCCAGGAATGATGATCAGATCAACGTGTGGAATTGCTTGAGTATGGCGAATGTAATTAATGTCAATTTGCGGGTTTAAACGCAGCGCATCAAAATCAGTGTGGTTACTAATATGAGGAAGTAGCAATACTGCGATTTTTATTTTTGCTTGGCTTACTTGATTATCTATCGCTACCGCGTCTTCAGCATCGAGGGCGAGATCATGTAAATACGGCAACACCCCTAAAACTGGTTTACCGGTGTACTCTTCAAGCCAATCAAGGCCACCTTGCAATAAGCCTATATCGCCACGAAAACGGTTGATCACAAAGCCTTTTACTCGGGCTTGTTCTGACTCGCTTAATAGCGCAAGAGTACCGACCAAATGCGCAAACACACCGCCTTTATCTATATCTGCAATAATGATCACGGGGCAATCAACCGCTTCGGCGTAACCCATATTAGCAATATCACCCGCACGTAGATTAATTTCAGCCGGACTGCCCGCACCTTCAACTACCAGTAGCTCAAACTCTTCGCTTAAACGCTGTTGCGAAGCCAGTACCGCATCCATCGCGACTTTTTTATAATCATGATAAGCACCTGCTTCCATATTACTAATGGCTTTACCGTGAATTATCACTTGAGCGCCAGTATCACTATTGGGCTTGAGTAAAATGGGGTTAAAATCAACCCGTGGCACCACTTTAGCTGCAATCGCCTGAAGTGCTTGCGCACGACCTATTTCGCCGCCATCTTCTGTTACAGCGCTGTTTAAGGCCATATTTTGCGGTTTGAATGGAGCAACTTTGATCCCGCGTTCAACAAATACCCGGCACAATGCTGCAACTAAAGTACTTTTCCCTGCATCAGAAGTCGTACCTTGTACCATTAATGTTTTCATCATGACTGCCCTTTCAGTGTTAAGGCAAGACCTGCCATTATAAATTCAACTCGCGCAGCTTTTGCGGCAATGGCTTGATGTAACCAGCCTGATTCATCTACAAACCGGCGGCTTAGCTCGCCCAGAGGCACAATACCGTGGCCAACTTCGTTACTGACAAAAATCACTTGCCCCGGTAAATTTTCAAGGGTATTTAGTAGTGCTGATTTCTGTTCATCCCAACAATCACTTGTGGCGTGACATAAACAGTTACTTAACCATAAGGTTAAGCAATCAACTAAAATACAGTTATCTTTGCTGCTGTGTGTTTGTAACGCCTCAGCCAATGCAATTGGCTCCTCAACTAACGGCCAATCTACAGGGCGCTGTTGTTGATGATGGACTATACGATCTTGCATTTCAGTATCGTGGGCTTGCGCCGTTGCGAGGTAAATAACGCTTTTATTGCTTTGCTGTGCAAGCTGTTCAGCAAAGCGGCTTTTTCCACTGCGTGCGCCGCCTAAAATAAATGTGTGGTTAGCGTTCATAATACACTCACGAAAGTTAAGTAAATGGCAATTTCACTTAGCTGCTGCGCCGCACCTAAACAATCGCCAGTGTAACCACCTAACTGCTGTTTAAACCAGCGGATCAAAATGACTCTTAGGATCAGTAATACTGCTACAAGAATGAATACGGTTTGCCATAACAATACACCAACAGCAATCAAGCTAACCAGTAAAGTAGCGGCGGTTACAAGTAACGTAACTAAACTAGTGACCGATAGGTGCATAGCAAGCGGCTTTACTTTTGAAGTCGCATCCTCACTTACATACTCCATCCCCATAATTAAACTGGTTGCCACTACTCGGCTTACACATTGCCCGATAACAATTGCACTCAATACAGTAATCAATGACTCACTAAGAAAGAGTAGGCTTTGAAATTTAACCAGCAGCATAATAAATAATGCCGCTGCACCATAAGTACCAAGACGACTATCTTTCATAATGGCAAGCTTTTGCGACACCTGCCAACCACCGCCAAAACCATCCCATACATCGGCCCAGCCATCTTCATGAAATGCGCCTGTTAATAACAACCCGACCGCCATCATTAGTAATACACTTATTGATGCTGGTAACAGTAATTGAAAAACGCCGTAGCTGAGTGCTAATAATCCACCAAGCAGTAAACCCACTAAAGCAAAATAGCGACTTGCTTGATTTAAATGAGCACCGCTTACATTAAAGCGCAACTGCACCGGTAGCCGGGTTAAAAAGCTAATTGCTAATAACAGTAACTGCCATTGCGTTACTTTATTTGCCTCTGGGTTAGGCATTAACTGACAACCTGCTTAACACCAGCATCAGCAAAACTAGCCATCTGATTATAAAAACCAAGTGCGGCTTGCAATAATGGTAAACTTAACGCAGCGCCAGTGCCTTCCCCCAAGCGTAAATCAAGTTGCAGCAGTGGCTTAACATCGAGTGCGTTTAACATCAGTCGATGGCCTTGCTCATTTGAGCAATGTGCAAAAATTAAATAATCTTTCACTGCTGGGTTAATATTAATTGCGGCCATTGCCGCAGCACTACAAATAAAGCCATCAACTACTACAGCCATGCCTTGCTCAGCCGCAGCCAACATAGCTCCCGTAATATGCACAATTTCAAAGCCACCTAACGCTGCAAGTAGTGAAATAGGATCTGCTAAATGTAACTGATGCAATACCAGCGCTTGCTCTACAACTGTTATTTTACGCGTAACAATATCATCACTAACACCCGTGCCTTTGCCAACACACTGCTGTGCAGGTAAATTCAGCATAGCTGCCATAATCGCTGCTGCACTGGTGGTATTACCTATGCCCATTTCGCCAAAGGCAATTGTATTACAACCACTATGACTGAGCTGTTGCACCAGCTGTTTAGCATTATTAAAGCCTTGCTGTACCTGCGCGGTATTCATTGCCATGTCTGTATTAAGTGGCTTTGTTATACTTCCTAGACGGCAATTATGGACACTTGGCGCTGTGACTGGATGCAAAATACCACAATCAATCACTTCTAATTGCCAACCTAACTGTTGGCAAAAGACATTAATAGCGGCACCACCGCTGACAAAATTAGCTACCATTTGTGAGGTGACATCACTGGGCGCTATCGATACCCCTTGTGCAGCAACACCATGATCTCCTGCAAATACCAGCAAAGTAGGCTTATTGATTGCAGGTGCAAAGGTTTTAAAAGCATCTTCGCTTGCCACTTTTTGGCTAAACAAAGTAACCAGTTGTATTGCACATTGTTCTAACTGTCCAAGTGCACCAAGCGGTTTAGTTTTTTGGTTAATCTTATCAATGATGAGGTGACCAAATTGATTAGTTACTGTGGGTATATTAAACATCTGACTAACTCTCTCGCTTGCGAAAATAAAGTAACGATAAAAAGAAAATACTGCCTATTGCAGAAGTAATAACACCGATTGGCAATTCTTGATTTGCAAGTAAAACACGCGATAGCACATCAACCCACACCATAAATATACCGCCAACTAAAGCCGTCATGATCAAACCAGTAATAGTGCCTTGCGACACAAAAAACCGTACTATATGCGGGATCATCAAACCAACAAAACCAATACCACCACACATCGCAACTAACACTGCAGTGATCAATGAGCTCAATACCAACATTAATAACCGAAACCGCTGTACCGGTATTCCTAAAGTTGCAGCACTTTCATCACCTAGTAACATTGCATTTAGTTGCCGACGAAAACCCATCATCAGCCCGGTGCAACTAATAATAACTAAAGCGGGTAACCATAACGTTGACCATTGTGCGCGAGCAAAGCTGCCTAGCGTCCAAAATAAAATAGCCGTGATCGCCTGTGGATCACTAAAATACAAAAGTAAGCTGGTAAAGGCACTGAATAAAAAGGATAAAGCGACCCCAGCCAAGAGCATGCTTTCAACCTGTCCGCGACCTGCTCGTCCGGCAATAAAAACCAGTAATAACATAGTCAATAAACTACCAAAAAATGCCGCGGCCGACATTGTTATTCCCGCGCTGACTCCTGTTAGTGTCATAAAACATACCACACCAAATGAGGCTCCCGATGAAATACCAAATAAGTAAGGATCGGCTAACGGGTTACGGGTTACGGTTTGTAAAATTAAACCAGCAATAGCTAGACCAGAGCCAGCTAAAAACGCCAACAATGTTCGTGGCATTCGCAGTTGCCATATGATCCGCGCTATAAAGGAGTCATCCCCCTGACCTATAATACTGTGGTATACATCAATAAATTTACTGGCCGCAGCACCAAAGCTAAGTGCTATAAAAATGCTCGACAAGGCAAAAAATAGCGCCACGCTGACTGCAAAATAATTATTTTTTTGCATCAACGCCACCACCTTGATAGCCGTAAAAATAGGTAATACGCGGAATGACCTTATTTAATTGTTTACTCTGTGGATGCGCCGAGACTTCGGCACAGACACCAAATACTTCGCTAAGCATTTCTTCCGTGATGACGTATTCTGGGCTACCCGTTGCAACTAACTTACCTTGCTTTATCACCAGTAGTTCATCACACATACTTGCTGCAAGATTAAGATCATGGAACGACGCTAATACCGTTACATTTAGCGATTTAGCCAACTCCATTAATTGAATTTGATATTTAATATCTAAGTGGCTGGTAGGCTCGTCCATAATTAATAATTGAGGGCTTTGTACAATTGAACGTGCTATCAATGCGCGTTGCTTCTCGCCACCGGAAAGGGAATCAAACGATTGCTGTAAATGATGGCTCAAGCCAACTTGCTCAATCGCCTGAAAAATAATTTGTTGATCATTTTTAGTTGTCGAACTAAATAAGCTTTTATGCGGCGTAAGGCCAAGACTCACTACATCATAAAGCGATAGATTAAATTGCGAAGGTGTTTCTTGCAGCACCACAGCAACCTGCTTGGCATATTCATCCGCACTTAGCTGCCAAATATTTTTCCCTGCAAATATAACCTCACCGCACACTGGTTTAGTGTAACGGTATAAACAACGCAATAAACTTGATTTACCTGCGCCATTAGGCCCTAACAAACCGATAAACTGGCCTGGTTTTATTGCAAAATTAATATCGTGCAAAATAGCGGTATTTGCCACCGACCACGATAAATTAGTTACTTCAAGTAAAGGGGGATCAATTACTGCTGGTATTTGCAATGTGTCATCTCTCTAGCAATAGCTAAACCCAATACACTACAAACCATTATGATCATGGTGATAATAGAAGAGTTAGCCCGCTCAATAGGTAATAAATTAACGTATTTTGTATCTGACTTATCGCGCTTGCGACTTACAGTTGCGGGAACAGTTGAGGAGTTACACCTCATTCCAAAATACATAAGGCTCTATTATGGGCGGGTGAGTAAATATTTCAATTAATATCTTTCTAGACGGCTAAAAATAGTCTTTTAAAACACAATTCTTGGCCATGCTTTATCGCTATCATCTATGTAAATATCAATACAAATAAGCTTCCCATAACCGATTGAAAATATGTTTTGCTGATTCGACTCTTTTGGTAACTGACAAATAATACCTAATAGTTGCTTGATCACTCCGGCATGCGTTAAAACTAATTGTGCTTGAGTGTGATTACTTGCAATATCAATTAGTAACGTTTGCCACCACGTTGCTATTCGCTGATAAAAATCTCTCATACTTTCGCCATGAGGAGGAGTTACTTGCCAAGGGCTTTGCCAAAAATCGCCAAGACTAGGAGGATCCGTCTGTTGCCACAAATCATCATATTTACAGCCATCCCAATCACCAAAATTAAACTCTCGGAGCTGATCGGTCAGAAAAAGTGGTATTTGCTGGGCATGGCTAAAAGATCTGGCAAATTCGCTACAACGTTTCAAAGTCGAACTTTGTACAAGCTCAATATTAGTTAGCTCATTGCACGCTTGATGTAATTGCGCACGGCCAAGTTCACTGAGTAAAAAATCTGTCTGTCCGGCCAAGACTCCTTGCTCAATCAATTCGCCATGGCGTAATAAATAAACGCGACTAGAAAATGGCGGCATAAAACCCTCTTACATTAAAGAAAAGTACTTTTAACAATAGCATAATGGTCATCCTAAACGGATTAAGCGCACATCAAAATGTAGAACGGCATTAGCTCCTATTTTTCCACCATTCCCCTTGCGTCCCATGCCAGCTCTGCAGGAATTACAAATTCATAGCGAGAACCAACCGACATCAATAAAATACCTTCTCGTAATCCTTCGATTGCCTCATCTAAGGTAAATACTTCAGGCATTCCAGCTTTATAACTATCAGCTATTACGCTGCCATCAGCAAGCATAATACGCTGATTGATGACCACGGTATCTGTGTCAGTTACTCGCTCACCAGAGATCTCATCTATTACTTTATACATCAAACCAGAAGCACACAGTTGAGTATCAGCATGATTACTAAATTTAACTATGAAGCTTTCACTGTTTTTACGATTGAGTCCTGATGAACCTTTTGATTTAGTTGTTTTTTACGTACCATGAAGCTCCACCATTTGTATGATAAATATAATGATTTTATCACATAGGTAGAGGCCTGAACGCAAGTTTTATAGTGAGTTTGCGAGTTTTTCAAAACAATAAAAT
>TARA_R110001606_G_scaffold159782_1_pt1 | contig 12743 bp, 12 predicted proteins | sample TARA_R110001606 | Tara Oceans TARA_R110001606 (sample SAMEA4398315) | marine metagenome | biome: Polar Biome; feature: [SRF] surface water layer (ENVO:00010504); material: water (ENVO:00002006), including particulate matter (ENVO:01000060) such as... | depth 5 m | reverse complement strand
GATGCTAATGGCAACTTGCTCCTTAAATCCTTTGACGTAACAGGCAATGAGATTGGCAACAAAGTAATCAACATTAACCGCTCTCTGAGCGACTTAGCCGCACTTCGTAACGTGACAGGTGCCAACGCAAGCATGGGCAATCTTAGCCCTGCTATGTCTGGGGCAACAGCACAAGGCGGCTTTGCTTCTCCCTTCTCCATCTCCCAATAACCTCAACACATAACGACATTAAAGGTACAATCTATGCATCCTGAAACAATCTCTGACGACGGCATCGAACTGATTAAACGATTTGAAGGCCTACATAAAGTACAGCCTGATGGCTTAATTAGCTCGTACCGTTGTGCTGCCGGAGTTTGGACCATTGGATGGGGCTCGACGAAGGGCATCCGCTCTGGAATGAAGATCACTGTAGAGGAAGCCGAAGAGAAGCTTCGTGATGATCTCAAGACTGCCGAGTCCGCTGTTAAGCAGCATGTCTCAGTTCCATTATCTCAGGGTCAGTATGATGCTTTGGTGTCGTTTATCTTTAATCTGGGGTCAGGTAACTTCCGATCTAGCTCCTTACTAAAACGTCTTAATCGTGGCCTATACGATGATGTACCTGAACAACTACTGCGCTGGAACAAAGCACGAGTGGGCGGCAAGCTCACAGTCCTACGGGGCCTGACACGACGCCGTGCTGCAGAGGCTGCAATCTTCAGCCGTGACGCAAAGCTACCCGCAGATGACGGTGGTCCTGTATCAGTACAGAAGATTTCACAGGCAGACATTAAACCTCTACGTCAGTCCAAGACAATGGCAGGTGCAGGGATTGCTGGTGCAGCTACTGCGCTGGGCGAGATCACACCTCAGATTGAGGCATTGGTCCCTTACTCTGAAAACATGAAAACTATCTTCTTGCTATGTGCCATCGGAGGTATCGCCCTAGCTGCGTACTCCCGCTTTAAAGATCACAAAGAAGGTAATCGGTAGTGTTCTCACTCTTCGGCAAGATCAAGACGTTTATAATCGGGGCTTTGGCCCTGCTACTCCCCATTCTCTACATCTTAGGGCGCAAGGATGGCAGCAACTCAGTTAAAAACGATGTTCTTGCCGATGACCTAGCTTCCCAGAAGAAGGTGTCAGACTTTTACAAAGCGATGGCAGAACATGAAGAAGACTTTAATCCTACTAGCGTTAACGACCTCACTGATAGGTTGCGCCGAGACGGTTTATAGAAAACAGGTTGAGGTATATTGCCCACCTCTGGTCTCATATTCCTCTGAGTGGAATGCGGATCTGGCCGACGAATTAGACAGTCTGTCTCCCAACTACTCAGCACTCCCCCTAGCAATAACAGATTATGCAAAGCTGCGTGACCGCATCCGCCTTTGTGAAACCGAGAAGGAAAAACTATAATGGGTATCTTTGGATTTGATAGCGTCAGAGACATGTTCGATGGCGGTGGTGCCGGGGGTTCAGGTGATACCTTTTCCACGGGGTCCAACGCCGACTACACGGCTGGCGGCGGAACTAACACCGCAGACACTGGCTTTGTAGATCGTGTTAGGGACACGACCTCCAACGTGGTCTCCTCAGTAGGGGACGCTCTTCGAGGCAACTCTTCCTACACTATCGCATCCGGTGACACACTATCTGCAATTGCGGCAGAAAACGGCGTTACAGTCGCTGATCTTCTTGCTGCTAACCCTTCCATTACTAACGCAGATCGCATTGGTGCAGGTGACAGCTTAACCATCCCCGGAGGTTCAGGAGCAGGCAGCACCAATACAGGATCAGGCTCTGGTGGTCGTTCCTCAGGGTCAGGCTCCGGCTCCGGTGCAGGCTCAGATGCAGGCGGAACAGAGGAAACTACAGAAGACGAGGTATCTAACGTAGAGGCCGCAGTAGAGCGCTACAAGGCTATACAAGAGGCCTCAGGTATCGAGGTATCCAACGCTGAGATAGAAGCGATGATGGCAGACCCTGCAGGCTTTTTAGCGGATCGTGGTCTAACTCTTGCCGATCTAGTTCCTAATATGGACTCTAATGCAGAGGGTACTACCCTCGACCCCAACGACCCTCGCTATACTACATCTGATAACGTAACCTACGATGCTACTGCCACTACAGCAGAGACCGTGGGAGTACCCTCCACGGCTACTGTGGGTGAGGCCATTACAGACACTGCAACAGGTCGCCTAGACGGGTCTCAGTATCAGGTAGATCCTGTGACGGGAGAAATCCGCAACGAAAACCTTGTTGATGCAGAATCGTTGGTTCTGGACATGGAAGGTTCCGCTACAGGAGTTAATGCGGACGGTACGACTAACTACGTAGGTCTAGCCCTAAACGAGTATGCCTCGTTAAACATCTCTACAATGATCAATACTTCTACGGCTGCGGGTAAGCTGCTAGCTGCGAAGCTGGGCGAAGGTAACTACACAGATACCAAAGCTACTATTATAGGCCAGATGGATGTATTATCCGGTGAGTTCAAGGACAGTAACGGTAACCCTCGCATCCCACCGTGGGCGCAGGGAACCCATGCGAATGTAATGCGTTCAATTGCCTTTAACGGCGCTTCTGGCAGTGCTGCTATTGCAGCCTCTGCAAATGCTATCATGCAAGCAACGCTTCCTATCGCAGAAGCCGAGGCAGCGTTCTTCCAGACAGCCACTCTCAAGAACCTAGACAACCGTCAGCAATCAATCCTGAACAAAGCTAAAACGCTAGCTTCCTTTGATATTGAAAACCTATCTGTGCGTTCTGCCGCTGCTGTTAACAATGCCAAATCTTTCCTAGAGATGGATCTTAGCAACCTTACTCGTGAACAGCAGGCTGAGACAATTAACGTACAGAACCGTGTGGATGCTATGTTTACGGACACAGCGGAAGAGAACGTCAATCGCCGCTTGAACATTAAGAACGACCTAGAAAACCGACAGTTCTATGACCGACTGCAATTAGAGGCTACTACCTTTAATGCTAGTGCTATCAACGCTTCCCGAGAGAACAACGCTAATCGTACAGACAGCGCTTCCCAGTTCAACATCGAACGTACAATGGCTCGTGACCAGTATGAGTCCACTATGGCCCGTATCGTGGATGAGAGCAACGTAGCGTGGCGTCGTGAAGTGTACACTACCAACACCCGCATGGAGTTTGAAGCAGCGTCTGCGGACGTTAAGAATGCAATAGGCCTTACCACTGAGGGCATGAACCGTATGTGGGATCGGGTAGACAGCCAGCTAGATTATATCTGGCGCTCTACTGAGGCCGACGAGCAGCGTGACTTTGAAATGCTGTTAGAAGAAATCCGTTCAGCAGCCGCCGCAGCGGGCGCAAAATCCAGTGCCTCAGGTAGCCTCTGGGGCTCACTCATTGGCGGTGCTGCTACAATTTTAGCATCTGATGAACGCCTGAAAGAAAACGTAGAGTACTACGATACGATGCCCAACGGCGTGAAGGTCTATACATGGGATTGGAACGACACAGCTAAGAGCTTGGGCGTAGATAATACCCCACCCTTCGGCGTTATCGCACAAGAAATTATGAAGACGCATACCGACGCCGTGACGATGGGCGAAGACGGGTATCTGCGTGTTAACTACGGGAAAATCCAATGAACTTTACCGACGCAGTACGCAAGTCAATGCAGAAGTTCTTAGACGGCGATTTGAGCCTGAAAGAGCTAGAAGGAGTTAACGAGGAAGAGATGGTGTATACCACCGACTTTTTCGACGAGCTTGAAGAACAGATGTTGGAAGATGATGAGCCTACGGGCAAGAAGAAGGACGATAAAGATGAAGATTAATCCCAGTCCTAAATTTGACGGCCCCATCAATGGCGAGAGTTTGACGGCAGATACTCGTAACTACCCGTGGCACCGTCCTCCTGAGATCACAGGCTTCAACGAAGGTGTTACTCGCCTTATTAAAAACATGGACGAAGAGCGTGAGATGCAACTCATCTACTCTTTGTTAGAGCTAGATATCCCTGTCGCAATCATTACTTCCAATATGCTGATGCGTAACATCGCAAAGGGCATAATTCCTATCGACCTAGCCGTGCTCATGGCAGGCCCAGTAGCCCGATACATTGAGATCCTTGCAAAGGATAACAACGTCACGGCGGACATGGATACGGCCATTCCGGGCCAAGAGCCTATCACTCCTACGATGCTTAAACTCCAGATGGGATCAGTAGAAGATCTACAGGATGTCCTAGAAGAAGAAGGCGTCGATCTAGGAGAGGCGGTAGCAGAAGAAGAACTACCCGCAGGTGGTCTAATGGGCTCTGCACCTGACGCAGGCGCTGAGACGGCTACAGAAGAAGAACAGGCGGCTATGCTTGGCATGGTGGATGACGAAGAAGAGGAGCTTGTATAATGGGTTGGAGATCAGCGAAAGGCCAAGTGGCCGCAGGCACATACGATAATCCGGGCATCGATAAAGGGGGCAGCTTTGCAGAAGGCTTTGCCTCTACATTTGTTCCCATGTTCAGCAACGCAGTAGGCTCCTACGCCAATGAGCAAAAAGAAAAGCGCATGCTAGAACTGAAAGAGAGCCTGATGCGTCAGCGCCCTCGTGCAGCTTCCACTACTGTCAGCGATAGGAAGGCACAGAGTGACCTACGGGAAATTCAGGCTCTCGCTACCCAGTTGGGTGTATCTCCACAAGAAGCTGGTAGCTTGTTCTACTCTCACGATGGCGACAGTTCGCAAGCAGCCGACACTTACAATGAAATGCAACAAACAGGCGGGATTGTAGGAACCGTAATTCCTGACCTACCTCCCGTAGCAGCGCCCGGTGGGGCAGTAGACGATGAAATGTCTGCTATCGTCCCTACGGAGGAAGCAGCAGACGTAGCCGCAGTAGACACAGCTTCCGTGGACGCAGTAACCCCTACCGATAACCTAGAAGAGGCGGACAAAGGGTTCGCATTTGAGCCCTTCCAAGTATCTTCTCTCGGATCAATTCAGGATGATCTTTCTCTGCTAACAGGAGATGAAGGCACTGACGCTAATATTACTGCAGCCTCAGATACTATTGAGGAAGCCATTGAAGTTGCCGATGCTTCGGGCCAGACGACAGCAGTAACCTATGCAGATGTTGTAGCATCCGGGGCAACAGGCCCTGAAGTTGCGCAGATCGTTGCTCAGGGTACTCGTCTAAGTGCTGTGTTTGAGAGCAAGCCCGTATCCGAGATAAAAACTCTAGAGGAAGCACGTACAAATTTAATTATTCTAGATGCTCGTAGGGCTGAAATCGGGGGTGTAGACGAGTTTGACCAAAACTCCCGTCCTATCCTAGAAAAACTTATTTCAGACCTTACTGAGTTACCTGACTTGGGTTCCATGCTTCAAGACAACAGCAGAGACAAGCTACAGGAGTTTGTCTCTAACGGGTATACCCTTTATGTAGGCAAGGTAGATGAACAGCGTCTAAGAGCCCACGTAGCACGGGCGACAGAGCTTCTAAATAGCGCCAGCAGCATGCCTGAAATCCCACAGAGCCTAGACGAGCTTCAGCAGATGCAGGCACGGGTTAGTGCCAACGAGTTCCAAAACGTGCCCACTGAGTGGCTAGAGACCCTCAATAAGTCTACTCGTGCGGCACAGCTACAAGAACGGTACGGCGATAAGCTGTCCGTAGACTACATCATGAGCGATGAGCGTACTCAACGAGAGTTACAGCTTCTAAAATCTGTAGTGACTCAATCTCTAGGGTCAGATCACTATCTACTCGCCGACCTTAACATTGCCCTAGGTACTCCTTTTGTGGAAGCGGTAGAGTTACCTAAACTATCTGACGTAACCATAACAAACTGGCGCTCTCTACAGGCCGAGGCACTCGAACAAGGAGATCCGTATCGGGCAGAACAGATTGGACTGCTCGGAGAGACTTACGATACGGCTGCTAAACAGGGCATTGATATCGCAAGCGTAACGGAAGCAAACTGGATGTCCCTAGCAGCGGCAGCGAGAGCTGGGGGTGAAGTAAGTACAGCAGAAGTAATTGAGCAATTAGGACAGGGGTTTACGGCAGATTCGGCAAAGGAAACAGCAGACGCTAGTGTACCTGAAATAGCGGACGTAACCGCAACAAACTGGCGCTCTCTACAAGCTGCTGCGATAGAGGTAGGTAAAACAGATCTGGCTGCTACTATCGGACAACTTGGCGCTGACTACGATAAGGCTGCTGACGATGGTATTGATATCGCAAGCGTAACTGCCGCAAACTGGCCGTCCAAAGCAGCGGCAGCGAGAGCCGCTGGTGACATCGTAACAGCCGAAGTAATTGAGCAATTAGGAAAGACATACGATAGCCGAGCCGAGGATGCTGATACTTCTGGTAATCTGCCGTTACTCTCCGCTGTACGTAAAGAAAACTGGCGTTCCTTGAGTGCGCAGGCCACCTCTATGGGGGACACAGGGCTAGCTACTAGCATTAATTCCCTAGGCGCTGCTTACGACGCCGCTGCCAAAAGCGGTGATACAAGAACTACGGACCTTCTAGGGGACGTTTCCCAAGTACTCGCCCGAGCAGGTACAGATATTCGTAACACTAACGAAAAGGCGGAAGCCTATATTGGCGCTATCGATTCTGCGTATCGTTTAAATACAATCCTGCAAAACAACCCGGACATCAATTACTTCTTTGGAGGTGCAGTACCTTCGGTAATTATGGGGGCAGTTGGCGAGATTGGTGCTATTGCGTCGCTTGTTAAGGGTAATGACGTAAACTCGGAGGACGCACTTGCGTCTGTGGCTAGCTTTGAACGCAATATGGAAGAGAAGTTCCTTAGCGGTAATATTAGCGAGGATGCCCGATCATACGCCGTATACAAGGCGCAGGAAGCACGTCTCGCCTTCCAGATTGCTCGACTACAGCAGGGCCCTGCAGGGGTAATTTCGAACAAAGACTTCGAGTCTGCTATTGGTCAGGTACGATCTTCCTCTAACTCTAAGACGTTCGAAGCCTCTCTTCGTGGTCTAGTGGGCGCAGAAGAAGTTAAAGTACTGACCTCTGTGGATAATCTACTACGCAATCCGCAAATTCAGATTGCACAACAGTTGCAGGAAGAGCTCGGCCTAGACTTCACCTCGGGAGCCTTACGTACAATGGAAGAGCGTGTCTCTGATGTTGGCGCAGACGCTGCCTTGACATGGATCAAAGGTGGCCCTTCGACAGCACCTGCGCCAATTGTACCAGATACTGCGCCGACTGTCCCACAAGGTGCTATCGACATGCTTAAAGCTAACCCAGACCTGTGGTCCGCCTTTGAGAAAAAGTATGGCGTGTCGGCAGACACGTACCTAGGAGAATAAGATGGCTGAAACCACAAACCCGTTTGATAAATTTGATACAAACCCTTTTGATGAATTTGACGAGGAAGGCGCTGCGGCTGACGTAGAAGAACCTTCCGTACCAGACCCTCGACAAGACGAGTTGAATGCGTATGCAAGTCGGCTTGAAAAGTCGGGCGGGTACGAGATAGCCGACTTTGAGGCGGCGGGCTTCACAGAAGGTGAAATCTCTACGTTTGAAGTAGGGGTCGCAAAAGAGCAGAAGGCGTCTTCTGTTCAGCCCGAGAATGAAGAACCGTTTCAGATTGGGGGGTATTCTACGGATATGCACTCTAAGTTTGATACGTATTCTGAGGCAATGTCTCACTACACCGACGTAGTTTTAACTGATCCTAATGTCAGTCCGCCGCCTCTAGGTGTGGGTTTCGCTATATTTAACAACCCTCAGACTGGACAAAAGGAATACATCACCCCCCCGTCACCTACACTTTTTGGAGACGGTGCAAAAAGTAGTACTTTTGACTTAGCTGCGGTAGGTCTTGCTAACTTTTTAGGTAATGCGATTGAGCTTGGTGGAGCAGTCGCAGAGTATGCTGGCATTGCGGGAGCTACCAAATTTGCAGGAAATGTTCTGCCCGGAGTAGACACCGGACAAAGTGCATTAGATGCCCTTGTAGTTGAAGGCGTACCCATGCTTGTTGCAGGTGGCGGTGTGGGGAATGCAGTTTATCAGACCTTAAAAGCGGCCCCACAGTTACTAAGGGCGTCTGCAGCTTTGATATCAGGCGAAGTAGTTAATGCTAGTGGGGTAGAGAATGAGGCGGGTACTATCGCTATTGGTGACAATGCCCTGTTCCCACTGCTCCGTGGCATTGACATGGGAGATAGCGAAGCAGAGCAGGTTATCGAAGCCCGTATGAACGTCCTATTAGACGGTCTAATGGCAGGTGGGATAGTTAGTGGTGCGGTGAGTGGTGCGATCCAGATTGGGAAACTTGGGCACAACCTCATGGTAGCTCCTATCCTTGACGCAACCTATCGGGCGGAAACAGCGGCAGAGCGTAAGGTATACGAGGCTATTGCCAACGCCATCGTCGGAGTAGACAAAGATGTCCTTGCTGATCCCGTACGCCTATTCGAAGCACGCAATAAGATTGCAGAAATTATTAGGGATAATAAAGAAGTAGTCCTGATACGTCTCAATAACGTGGACGCTGACTACAAAATTACTCTTGATACGATGTCTGCCCTTGAACGGGGACTTTCAGGAGACGACTCTAGCGCAATCATTGCCCAAGTGCAGGGCCTGCGTACTGCAGAACTACTAGCCAACTCCCCCCTTACCCCTGCGGCTGTTCGTCGCCCTATTGCGGCTTTGGACAAGGAGACGGGGGAACTGCTACGTGAAACGGGTGGGGAAACTGCACAGCAGCAGACAGTCACTATGGCAGTCGCTGCAGATGACTTAGCACAGCAGGGACGTGATGAGGTACTAGAGGTGTCTCGCCTGTCTCAGGAGGCGCAGGATGAGTACTACCGTTCAGCTAGCACCCTTATTTCAGATGTAACTAATGATATGGAGCTTAGTGACGAGATCACCCGACTAGCCCGTGCCGTGGGTACAGATATTGATACTACCCGTACGGCTTCCCGTAATCAGATCGTTATTCAGATCCAGAGTGGCTATGAGGCCCTCACACGCCAGAAGAACGAGCTTTACGCTGTAATTCAGGGCGGTGAAGTAGATATCCAAGGTCTTATCGATGTTCTGGATGATCTACCTACAGAGCAGATCACTCAGGCTACACAAACCCTCCGCCAGAGCTCTCCCGTGCGGAACCTACTGTCTACCGCAAAGCGTAGAACTGTGACTGAGCAAGACGCATTGGGTGATATTATCACTCGACCTGAAACTGACGAAGAGCGTATGGGGCGTGTTACCGAATACTTTATGCAAGAACGCCTAGATTTTGGGTTCTTCTACCGCCAAGTTCGTCCTGAGATTAGCCAGCTAGCAAGCGATGCATATAAGACAAACCCAACGGTAGGTCGCAACCTTCGGGGGTTGGTATCCTACATAGATGGACCAATGGTCAGCACTGTTGCAAAGTCCGGCGATGCTGAGGTTGCGCAGGCGGCACGGGACGCCCTGCAGTTCTATTCTGATACATACGCACCTTTGTTCCGTGATGGTAAGCTTGCCGATTACGCAGAGCTACACAGTAACACGATAGGACGCACAGCGGAGGGGTCAGATCTTCCTATTAATGAGGTAGACTACCGTACAGGAACACGAAACCTAATTACAGAAACTATGGCGGAGGGTTCTCCTGCACAAGTTGATCAATTTAAGCGCCTTCTATCTATGCCCGAGGCCGGGGGAGATCCCTCACCACTGGCAGAGTACATGGTAGCTGATACGATTTCGCAAGGGTACAACAGCCTGAGAGCAAGTAGCGGTACTGATGCGGAGCTAGGCGGCTTTGTGTCTACCCTACGGCAGTATGCTGAGGCACTGAATGAGGTGTTTCCCGAACGGGCGGCAGAACTTAACACGTTTATTAAAGGCGTAGAAGATGCCCGGGGTAACCGTACGCTACTCGAATCTCGTATGAAGGAAGCAAAGGATCGGTTACAGTCTACTGTAGAAGATGTGCAGAACAGTGAACTACGTTTCTTCTTCCGCCGTGAGTTTGATAACGTAGAAAACCCCGCTCTCATGAAGATGGCTACGTCGTCTAACCCCCAGCAATCTTTCCGATCCTTAATTCTGTCTAACGAGACAGACCGCCTTGCTGCTATGGACGCCATCATGCAGAGAGTGAGTCAAATAAATGACCCAGCTAGGCAGAAGATTGTAAAAGATGGCATCGAAACAGCTTACCTACGCCTGTTCCGAGATCAAACTTTGAGTACACGAACAGAAGTAGGCGGCAGTAGGGCCGTCCTTCCTACTCGTATTGAGCGGTCTGCCGATGAAATGAATGCAATGTATCAGATGGGTGATGTGATTTACGCAGATCGTCCTGAAATCATGCAAGCAGTCAGGGAAACTTCGGAACTTGCTTCGGGTATCACTAAGTCCCGCAATGCTGTTCCAGTATCTTCGATGTCAGCGACAGCGTTTAACCAGCAAGCAGCTACTGCGACCAGCCGTCTAATTTACCTTACAGTTGGCCCACTGAGTAAAGCAGGTACTCGTATCCGATCTATTATAGGTACAGCGATTGAAGGCGCAGATGGCGCTACGAAGGCGCAGGGTATTAGGGACAAAATTCTAGCAAACCCTAATGAATTTTTACGACTTAGTGAAAAGTATAACCTCCAACCTAACGACGAGGCACTGCAAGCCCTGCTTCTACGGTTTATGTTTGAAGGCGGCGTGAGAACAGCCAACCCTGCTACTAACAGCGAGGAGGACAGCGAAATGGGCATGATCTTCCCTGAATGAAGAAAAGCCCTGCCGTTTCCGACAAGGCTCCCCAAACTTGATTGTACAGTGACCAAACCGTACAGTCATAAACTAATACCTGAACCCTCCCCGGTCAATAGACTTGGGGGGGTTTTTTTATTCCTCGTCCTTATAAACTAGATCCATATAAACAAGGTGTAATGTCATGAGAGGCCAGAATACCGCAGCCATCAGTAGACCAACTGGAGAGTTACCTTCTTCAATGTCAAAGATAGTTAAAACTAAGAGCATCCCTACTAAGTAGAGGCATATGGCTATTGTTAACATCATGTTCTTTCATGCTTTAAGAATGCTTTGATCCAAGTGGCACAGATGTCAGATCGGACAATGTCGTCTTCTGTCATTTCAATAACGGGGAACGGTAGCATCTGAGATTTGATGATCGTGATGATCTTGTGCAGCCCACTATTCTGTTGCAGGTCTGTTTGCTGGACATCACCGTTTACAACCACGCTGGAGTTTTTACCGATGCGTGTCAGGAACATTTTTAGCTGATCATACGTGGTGTTCTGGGCTTCATCTAAGATGATGAATGCGTCATCGAATGTCCTGCCCCGCATTGTTTCGAAGGGCTCAATGACGATGCTGCCGTCTTTCTTCATAGCAGCAACCCGTTGGGGGCCTAGGTGTTTGATTAGCACTTCAATGATAGGAGCCACCCACGGCGACATCTTCTCATCTAGTGTACCGGGGAAGAAGCCTAGTCCCTTCCCTGAGGCCACGTTAGGGCGAGTAATCACAATCGATTTAACGTCTCGTTGATTGTACTTCTTCGCTGCCATTGACGCTGCCATGTACGTCTTACCTGTGCCTGCGCATCCGGTAACGAACACGAGAGGGTCACTATGTAACGCCGTAGCGTATATTTGCTGATTATACGTTTTAGCGCAAATTTCGATTGTTTTAATCTTTTTTGGAGTAGGGACAAAGCCATGTTGAACCTTCTCCACACGGCTGTACCGTTTGGCGTTCTTGCTCATAATACCTGCAATTTTAAGGGGGGGGATATAGCGCTGGGCTATACGTATATTATAACACAAAGGCCGCACCTAGGGAAGGCACGGCCTGATATTTATTCTGAGATAGTTGCAGTAGGTGGGTCACCTTGCTTCTGGTTCATCTCGAAGATGTTCAGCTCAAACAGACCCTTGTTTAGCAGCCAGTGCATCACTGCTACGTTGTTTGCGCTAGATCGTAGTTGGATCTTACCGTCTTTTTCAACACCGATGGTGATGATGGCCTCTAAGTCAGACTGGCCGACTTCATCAAGGACGCTTTGGACTTCTTCTGTCATTGGTTACTCCATTGTATAGACAAATGTGACATCTTCGACAGGCACGTCAAAGAACTTCTCCCCCATCGGTATCTTCCTGTTAGGGACGACAGACACGGGGGCGTTTCGGATAGCCTTACGGCTAATTATGGCGGCATGGGTGAGGCTGTTATTGAAGACCATAAACTTGGTAGGCTTATCCAAGAACTTGGTTTTACGGACGGGCAGGTGGACAGTGTCGTAGGTAAAGGTAGGGCCATGCCAGCCCCGCTTCACTTCAACTTCGACGTAGACCCGCTTGCCGTCTTTCTCAGCGATAAGGTCCACACCGTATACGTCTGGGTTGTCCTCAATCGACCAGCCCTGCCTTACCCAGAAGGATTTTGCATTACTTCGGGCCACTTCGTCGTACTTTTCGTGATCCGCCTTACTAAAACATTTATGCACGGCGACGTACTCCTAGGTTTTCAAAGTAGGCGTCGTTGAAGCCCCTCATCCACTCTTTGTATTTCTGAGTGTCTTGTGTAAAAGGGCAGTCTAGTCTCCCGGCTATGAAGGCTTGATGACCTTCGTAGTAGAGTGGTTTGTACCATTTCTTTTCAGACATAGTTTCTCCAATGTTTTACCGCACCCAAGGGTAGGGTTCTCAGGTGCGGTGGGGATTGCATTACCGGATCGGGCAAGCGCCTGTTGCGCATTCATCG
>TARA_R110001606_G_scaffold104439_1_pt1 | contig 12755 bp, 5 predicted proteins | sample TARA_R110001606 | Tara Oceans TARA_R110001606 (sample SAMEA4398315) | marine metagenome | biome: Polar Biome; feature: [SRF] surface water layer (ENVO:00010504); material: water (ENVO:00002006), including particulate matter (ENVO:01000060) such as... | depth 5 m | reverse complement strand
CAAATGGCTGAAAGACAAGCTGCTTCGTCAATTCAAGATCAAGAAAGAAAAGGTGATGTCATGTCAAGAGACATGGAGAGAAATAAAGTATCTACACTACTTGGTATGTCGCAATCAGAGGTAGGTGCTGCTGGAGAAAAAGTTGCTTCTGCTAACTCTCAAATGTGGTCAGGTATAACTGGAGCTGCTGGAGCTGCTGCTGGAGGTTTAGGTGCAATGAATAAAGCTGGTATGTTTGGTGGTGGTGGTGGAGCTTCTAGCGTGTTAGATGGTGCAACAGTAACGGGTACAGGTCTTGATCTTTCAAATGAGGAATACATGTCTCCAATAGAAATGAAAGGCTCGCCGTTAAAACAAGCTGATCAAACATTAATACGAGGAGCGTATAGAGCCGCTATGGGAGGTCAGGGCCGTGGAAGACAAGATGGTATGGCTCAAGGCATGGACGATCTTGCGAAGATAGCTCAAGAAGGAGTTGCTGAGATGGGTAAGAACAGACAGGCGGCTCAGAAAAAAGGAGATGATCTAGCTCAAGGTATATTAGATACTGGTGGAGCATTGGGTACTGGTTGGTTAGATGCTACGAGAGGACAAGTTGAGGCAATGCATGGTGATTATAAAAATGCAGCAGCATTTAATAAAAAAGGTAAGAAAGCTAAAGGCATGCAAGACTTAAACACTTTATCAGCTGAGATTGCTTCTTTAAAAGATTTAAACACTCAAATAGCTGAATGGCAAGGACCACCTGGTGAAAAAAGTGATTGGAGTAATTCTTTGAATGATGAGAATAGAGGTATTATAAATGCCTTTATGGATAACGATTCTGAAAAAAGAATTAGTACGATTGACGGTAAAAGAGTTTTTGAAGTAAAAACCCCAGCTGGTTGGAAAAATAGTAAGGAAATAGAATCATTAGCTAAGGATAGTAAGCAAGACTATACTAACATGGTTGGTGTTAGAAAACAAGCTATAGATATTGTTGACAAAGCAAAAAACGATGCTAGGGAAAATATTAACAATGGCGTGATTGGCGAGGGTTATAACTTAGTGAAAGCAACGGCAAAAATGGATAACACACTTAAAAATGCTAATCTTAAATCTATGATGCATGACGATGTTTTAGAAAATGGAACACCGTTTATAGATGCTGTTAGTGAAAATCCAGAGATAAAAGGTATGAGTTACGAGGAACTTGGTATGAAGTTAAACGCTGATGGTGTGTTTGAAATTGACACTGATGGAGATGGTGTTGTGGATAGTTCTTTTCAAGACGTAGGGAATGACGGTAAGATTAGTGAGGAAGAAAAGAAAACTTTATTAGAATCGGGACACAAAGATATGATTGTAGATGCTCTTACTAATCCTGAAAACGAGTTTTATAATGAAGAGACAACTAGAGGTATGGTATCATCTTATTTTACTCAGTTTATAAAAAATCAATATGATGATCAGTTTAAAAAATCTGGTGGAAACACTGGTGAAAACTCTGATTACAACGCTAAAGACGAGAAAGGTAGGATTGAAGCTCAAAATCAATATCTCTAAAATAAATAATATAATATGAGTACAGTCCCAAAGGAAGACGAAAAGCTACGTGGAATAGTTGCATCAATGCTAGAGAACAACGAGCCTGATGCCATGATAAAAGATACAGTCGCTAGATACAAGCAAGAAGCTTGGACTAGCCAGCAAGCTCTATTGCAAAAGCAGAAAAACGATTTAGCGCAAAAAAACCAAACAAAAAGCAATACCAACACTGACGCTAACAATACTGTAGACATTGGAGAGAACTATGAACCTGAAGTAGATAATAGTAATAAAAGTGGAGGTGTTACTAAACACTTAGACTTTAATCAGTTTAAAAACACTGGTAACTTTGTTGGAATGAACCAAGATAAAGTTGCTGCAGAACGATTACAAGAATTTTACAAAAACAGTGGTTATAGTTTTGATCACGATGACGATGGAAATTTAACGGTTACTTCTCCAAATAAAGATGCTGAACCTTTTAAAGTTGCAATGCCTAGTGGTGGTCAGAACGAAGACGTTTGGCAAACAGCTTATGATGGTGTTACTAATTACATACAAGAAACTTCAGAGCTAGAAAATAATGATTCTAGTATAAACGATGTTTTAAATGAGTCTAAGCAATACAATGCAACAGATGATCAGTCAGTTGAAAACACTGCTATAGCAGAGGAGTATGTTAACAACCTATTAATCGATGATGAAAAGGCTCCAGAATTAGAAACTTATGATTGGAAAGATGTTCTGTCAGATACTTGGACAGTTACAAAAGATCTTCTTAATCCAAAACACATGCTAGAGACTGATAAAGAGTTTTTAGAACGTACATCTGCTAATATTGCACAAAAAGATATTGACAAGCAAAACGCTTACAATGTTTCTCAAAAAGAATTTAAGTTTAAAGTTCAAAAAAACTTGTTTGAAAAGTCAGGAGGCAAATCAGCTGGTAGCTATAATAGTAATCAAGAGTGGCAAAACTCAACAGAGTTTCAAGAGTTTGTAGATACATTAAGTCAAGAAGACTTACGATCTGGTGCTGTTGAAATGAAAAAATCAGAACTTGATGCTGCCACTAAAAAAGAAAACTTAAGCGAAGCTATCGATGATGAAGGTGTTGGTGAAAGAATTTTTGAAGACATGATTGGAGGAGGTGATAGTGTTATAGGAAAAATGCTGGATCTTGATGGAATGAGTGCTGATCAAAAAGAAAAACTTGATAGAGCTAATGTTGCTAGAAAAGACTTAGACAATAAAATAAACAAACACGTTAACAAGCAAAACCATCACATATCTAGCATGACCAAAGTGTATAGTGAGATGGAAAAAATAGCTGGTCCTGATTGGAGGTCTAGTGAGAAGTTAAGGTTACAACAAATAGACAATGAGTTTAAAATACTGCAGACTGGTAAGTATACAACTCAAGAAGAGGTGGATGCTGCTAATGTCGGTATGGAAACTTTAAAGCTAGAATACGAAGGTATATCTAAGCTTTTCGAACAAGATAAAAGCAGGTATGATAACTTAAAATCAACTTTCGACGAGCATAAAAACAGCTACAATGAAGTGATGGAAGAATCAAAAGGTCTTATAACAACAGACAAGGAGTTAACGGCATACCTAGATACTTTAGGTAGAAGACACGGTGGTATACAACAAGCATCTTCTGCTCTTCAAGTTGCAACATCTGGTTTAGTTGGTGGTCTTCTTGATGGTGTTAATGCCCTTGCTTTTGCACCACTACGTTATGCTGAGGAAAAATACAGCAATGGTGATATACCAGATGGTTTTGCACCTATAATGCAGATTGCTCAAAAGTACGAAAAGCTAAACGACACTTATGGCTCAGGCGCTATCGCCGACCACTTATCTAATGTTAGTAAAAAAATATCTAGTACAACACAGGTTCCAGTAACTTTAGATGATATAAACTTTACCACAAAAGACGGTTTAGAAAGCTTAGGTTCTTGGATGACACACACCACAATGACTCAATTACCTAATGCCGCTATGATGTATGCTACTGGTGGTGCTTCTTTGTATTTAATGAGTGGTTCATCTTTTGGTAATACAATGAGAAGCATGGACGAGGAGATGGAAATGTATGCTAATCTTCCAGAAAACCATCCAATGAAAGATTTTAAATATGGCTTTGCTAATCAATACTCAACGGCTATAATAACTGGTGCTGCAGAGGGTTTATCTGAAAAAATATCATTAGGGTTTGTTGATGACTTGTTTAAAAATCTAGGTAGTAAGAGTGCTATTAAAGATGGTTTTAGAAAGTATGTAATGAAGGAGTATTTCTCGGTAGCTGGTTTATCTAAAAATGTTTACCAAGCTAGTTTAGAAGGTGGAACTGAAGCTATATCTGCGATAACTGGTAATTTAGCAATGAGATACATGTCAGGTGATCCTACTAAAAGTAACATGAATGTTTGGGAGGGAGTTCCTGAATCTTTTATTAGTGGAGCGTATATGCAAGGTGTTGTGTTTAAAGCTCCTATTCTAGCTCAATCTATGTTAGGACCGTTTCAATCCACAGCTTCAACAGATGCTTTGCAAGCAAACGCTAGTGACATATTAAAGTTAGAAAAAGAACTTAACAACCCAAGCTTAACTACAGAGGCTAGAGAGTCAATGGAACAACAGTTAAGAGATAAAGTTGAAAACACTACTACTATATTAAAGAACGATATTGATAATATAGATAAGATGTCTGATCCAGAAAAAGCTGAGTTAGTAAGAATAGCTACTGAAAATGCAAAGCTTGAAAATCAACTAAAAGCTATTAAGAACGATCAAGAGATAGATCCTAAGGTTAAGGAAGAGTTAATAAAACAAATCACTGGGCAAATATCTAAAAACGCTAACAACAGAAACTTAATAGTAGCTCCTTACAACAAGGAGAGAAATACTAAACTACTAGACAAGTCAGTTAAAAAAATAAGAGCAAAGGCTAAGAGAATGTTTCCTAACCTTAAAATAACAGATACAGATGCTGGTACGGCTGAGCAGTTGTTTGAAGATTATAGAAACCAACAGATAGCAAAGTTAGACAACGAGATGACTCAGGTTGAGTCTGATTACAATGATGGTAATATAACACAACAGCAGTACGAGTCTCAAAAAGCTGATATAGAAATGGATCTTTCAGAAGCTCAAAACATAAATGAGTCAGACGCTAAATATGCTAATGGTTTTATTTTAGAAAATGGAGATCCAAATGTTCCAGATGAAATAGTAATAAACAGAGATACAGCTTTAGAAAAAGGAGCTGTTAACGTTGCTTCTCATGAGTTTTTACATAAAGTACTACAAAACACTGTTAAAGACAATCCTCAAGTAGCTAAAATATTAGGCCAATCACTAATGGGTGAATTGGCTAAAATAGATTTAGAGGGTTTACAAAAATCAGCTTACAGAACTAGGTTAGAGCAATATAGAAACGCTCCAGAGAGTATGCAAGCTGAGGAAGTGTTAACCACTTTTGCAGACGCCGTGCAGAGAGGTGATTTGAAAATGAACTCAACTAAGGTTGGTGATGTCGTTAGAAGATCTTTACAAACTCTAGGTATGGATATAAAGTTTAACAATGCTGAAGATGTTTATAACTTCATAGGAGACTATCAGGCTTACGCTAACTCAAACATGTCTATGAACCTTGGTATGGAAAGAGCTGGTAAGAAAGGTTTTAAAATTGGTGGTAAGCTACAAACTCAAGTAGAGAATGCACAAGCAGAAGCTGTTAAAGCGGAGAAAGAAGCTAAGAAAACCAAACAGTCTATAGATGGAGCTTTTGAGAATACAATCCAAGACATGATAGAAAACCCTGAGTATGGAGAAGACGCAAATGCATTTATGATAGCTGAAATGTACAATCCTTTAGATGGTCTTGGAAAAGTTTTACCTGCAGAATTGTTAACTATAGGAGCTAGAAGTATATTAAATAAATTAAAAACATATCAAGACTTACCTCAGTTCGATCAAAAAAGAAAAGAAATAGTAGATGATATATTAAACGACCCTAGTACTAATAGAAGTATAAGATCTATTATAAAGAGTTATGATGTCGACAATACTGATGGGCCTAATGGAGAGCGAGTTCCACTAAGTGGTTACGTAGGGTCTGTACTATCAAAAAGAGGTATATCAGAATCTGTAAACAAACACATAAAGAGTGGTGAAGGTTTTAACAGCGGCGAAGGTGTTGTTGATAACATAGGTGTTGAAGACTCTGTTTACGAAAGTGAACAAAGAACAACTATGATAGATGCTTTAGATAACGACGGTAACCCTATAGTTAGTCTACAAAGTCAAAGTGAAGTTATAGAAGCTATGATGCCTATAATAGGTGTTAAGCTACCTGCTTTGGATGCTGCTACAAGTAAAAATAAAGCTGTTTCACCATTGATAGCATTGTTAAAGAAAGAGTTTGGTGTTAAGAATGGACCAATACACAAAGCTGTATTGAACATGCTAGGTAAAACTCCTACTGAGATTGCTGAATTTCTAAGTAACGAAGATATGAAGCGTGTTATCTTAGCTGTACTACCAACATCTTGGTTGTCTAAGAATATTCCAAACGCAGTTGAGAAGCTAGTGATACAAGAAAATGGTACAAAAAAATGGACTACTGATCACGTTGGTAGAAGCAAAGGTACTCAACCTGGTCAAGTTGATTTCTGGAGATCAACAGAAGATGGACCTTACAAAGGTATGACTGATGGTAAGCAAAAGATCAGGCGTAATGCAAACGCTGTACAAGATGTGAATTTTGGTGATATATTTTTAGATGGCCCAACAGTTACTGATATTAAACGTGGTGATAAATCACAAGGCAAACTTGGTTTAGATGCTATGGCTATGGCTATGGCTCAAGAGCTAGGTATGGAGTCTTTTGACAAAGACTTAGAAAACAATGGACCTTTAACTGAGCTGTTTGAGGGTAGACAACCTCTATTCAACAGAGTACTAGCAGAGAACTATAAGTCTGACATAATAGCTCAAATGGAAAGAGGTACTGTTAAAATGAGTATAGATGGCATTGCTCCTAACCTTAACTCTGAAGATAGAATAGTTGATCTATACACTCAGTTTGTTAACCAATACGATACTAAGAAGGGTAGACAATCTAATCTTACGAATATGATGAATATTCTTGATCCTGAAGCTACAAAATTTATGATGGCTAGTGGTTTGTTTAACTTTTTAAACTCTAATTCAGAACAAAAGTTTGTTAAACCTTTAACTCAGTTTTTACAAAACACAGATAGTTGGTTGTTAGATAGTTTTGTTAACGACAGTGCTGAGATATCTAGAGCTAAAAAAGCAAAGGCATATATTTCTATAATGAATCAGTTACCACCATCTTTAGTTAAAAAGCTAGGTAAGGGGTTTTTTGGAGTCACTGGTACTAGTGAGAGATACGGAGGACTTGGCGCTATCAAACCTACCTCTAAAAACTATACGCAGTTTGCAGTTGATGTTAACGACGCTTACCTTAAAAGAATTGCTGAGGTAGACGACTCTGGTTTGGATTGGATTGATGATGTACATGTATATAACACTGATGGTGGTATAATAAGAAACATTAGTGATAAGATATTATCAGAACATAAACCAGGTAAAGAAGGTAGGGATAGTAAAATTGATAGAATTGAAAATGAATATGGTGACGAGATTCAAAGAGCTAACATAGCAAACCCAAAAGCTATGGCTTACTTACTAGAGCAAACAGTTGCCGCTGCCTTAAAGTTTCCACCTGGTGTAGATCGTAATAACATTATATATGGAGCTATTAAAATGCTTCAAGAAGCAACTAGCAACACGTTGGGCACAAGAGGTCTTATAACTTACGACGCATTAGAGGTTCATGGTGCTTCTATGGCGGTATATAAGTATAGAGGAAAGTATACTAACGGAGCAACTATTAAAAACAAAGCAGCGTTACTTGCTGATGGTAGTTTAGAGATAAATACAGAGCACCCTTATTATAAAGACGCTTTTAATTCACACCCTAACGATCTTGTTAAACAAGCAGATGTTATAAAACAAAAGCTAGAACATCAAGATGTATCTGCTAATGTTAATAGAGAAAATGCTAAGTCTATATTAAATCATTTTGAGTTATTACAAAACGACGTTTATAGTTCTTTGCAAGCTGATATCCTTGAAAACCTTAACAATGAAATATTGTATAACACTTTCCAGTTTGCAGGAGTTTCTAATGTTAAGTTAAATTCAGATATACAAGATAAAGCTTTAACTTCTACTAGTCCTGACGCTTTTGGTAGACTACTACTAACATCGTTAGCTAAAGGTGTTTCGGTTATGGTTCCTACTAATAGTTTTGCTAAAAATGGTTTAAGCGATTTAATATCTGAAAGAATAAACAAGTCTGTGAAAATGCTTGCTCCAACACCTGTTAAAGTGGTGATGGATAACAAGCTTAGAGATAAGGCTACTGTTCTAGGTAGAACAACTAAGTTTTCAAAAGACTCTAAAGGTATTACAGTTTTAGATTTTGATGATACACTAGCTACTAGTAATTCTTTAATACTATATACAAAGGTTGACGGAACAACAGGAACATTAACACCATCTCAGTATGCTAAAGACTATCAGTCTATGTTGGGTGAAGGAACTGTATTTGACTTCTCTCAGTTTAACGAGGTTATAGATGGTAAGACAGCTCCTTTGTTTCAAAAAGCAATGAAACTACAAGGTAAGTTTGGTCCCGCTAATATGTTTGTGTTAACAGCTAGACCTTCTGAATCTGCTCCAGCTATATTTGCTTTCTTACAAGCTAACGGTTTAAATATACCTTTACAGAATATAACTGGTTTAGCTAACTCTACAGCTGAAGCCAAAGCACTGTGGATTGCCAGTAAAGTTGTTGATGGTTATAATGACTTCTACTTCGCCGATGATGCTATACAAAATGTAGAAGCCGTAGATAATATATTAGAACAGTTTGATGTCAAACGTAAGGTTCAACAAGCTAAAGTTAATTTCAGTAAAGATGCTGACACTGTGTTTAATGATATATTAGAAGAGTCATCTGGTATTGAGTCTGAGAAAGTATTCTCAAGAGCAAAAGCTAGTCAAAGAGGTAAGGGTAAAGGTGTTTACCAATTGTTTATACCAGCTTCTGCTGAAGATTTTAAAGGTTTGTTATACAAACTACTATCTAAAGGAAAGCTTGGTGAAAAACAAATGAAATGGCTTCAAGAGAATTTAATAGATCCATTTGCTAGAGGTATTAGAGAACTAGATGGTTATACTAGAAACTTGACTAATGAGTATCAAGCTTTGTTAAAAGCAAATCCTCAGGTTAGAAAAGCTTTAGGTAACATACTTGGTAATACTGAGTTTACTTTAGACCAAGGTATAAGAGTTTACTTATGGAACAAAGCTGGAATAGAAGTACCAGGTTTATCTAAAGCAGATCTTGCTGAAATAATCAAAGCTGTAGAGTCAAACCCTCAAGCTGTTAAGTTTGCTAATGATTTAAATGCTATATCGAAAAAAGGTTATTCAACTCCTAGTGACTATTGGATGACAGAGTCTATAAAATCTGACTTAACAGAGATGATAGATGATCTTAGAGCAGACTTTTTAGCTGAGTGGATAGAAAAGAAAAACGAAGTATTTTCTGATAAAAACATGAACAAACTAGAGGCTATACATGGTCCAAAGTATGTTGAAGCTCTTAGAGATATATTGTACAGAATGGAAAATGGTACTAACAGAAGTTTTGGTAGCAATAGACTTGTAAATGGTTTTGCTAACTGGATAAACAACTCTGTTGGTGCTATAATGTTTTTTAACATGCGATCTGCTGTTCTTCAAACATTGTCTACTGTTAACTTTTTAAACTGGGAAGAAAATAACTTGATGGCTGCTGCTAAAGCTTTTGCCAACCAAAAACAATACTGGAGTGATTTCTTAACGTTATGGAACTCTGATATGTTGGTTCAAAGAAGAAGTGGTTTAAGAACTGGTGTTAGCCAACAGGAATTATCGGCGGCTGTTAAAGGTGCTAAAAACCCTGTAAAAGCAGTATTCCAATACTTATTAAAACTAGGTTTTACTCCTACACAAATTGCGGATAGCTTTGCTATAGCTTCTGGTGGTGCTACTTTCTACCGTAACAGATTAGAGATGTATAAAAAGCAAGGCATGGATCAGAAGCAAGCTGAAGAATCTGCTTTTAACGACTTTCAAAACATTGCTGAAGAAACTCAACAGTCCTCTAGACCAGATATGGTATCACAGCAACAAGCTTCTGTGTTAGGTAGGTTTATACTTGCTTTTCAAAACACACCAATGCAGTATGCTAGGTTAACTAAAAAAGCTTTACTAGATTTGATAGCTGGTAGAGGTAGTGTAAAAGCTAACGTGTCAAGAATAATATACTACGGAGCTGTACAGAATCTAATATTTGCAAGTTTACAAAAAGCATTGTTTGCGTTTGCTTTTGATGATGATGACGAAGAGGATAAGAAAAAACAAAGAACTAAAGAAACTAGTTTGCTTAATGGTATGCTAGACTCGTTCTTAAGAGGTATGGGTATTGGAGGTGCTATAGTTGCAACTTCAAAAAACATGATAATCAAATTCTTACAAGAAGAGAAGAAAGATTTTAGAGGTGACGACGCTAAGGTTTTGATTGAGATGTTAAACTTATCACCTACTGTTGGTTCTAAGATTAGAAAAATGCATACAGCTTTAAAAACTTGGAAGTTTAAAAAAGAAGTTATAAAAGAAATGGATGTGTTTGATATTGACAATCCAATATGGCAAGCTATTGGTAATGTTATCTCTTCTACTACAAACGTTCCTTTAGATAGAGCTGTGCAAAAGGTTATAAACATTAAGCAAGCTTTAAATGAAGAAAACCAAACTTGGCAAAGAATAGCTTTGATATTAGGTTGGAATACTTGGGACTTAGATGTTAAGCAACAAGATATTGAAAACGCTAAAGAGAAGATTAAAATTAGAAAAGATATACAAAAGAAAAATAAACAAAAGACTAGAAACGAAGAAGATAAAAAGAAAAGAGAAAAAGAAAGAAAAGAGAAAGATGCTAGGTCTGTGCAATGTGCTTCGCTTACAGATAAAGGTAAGGGCAGAAGATGCAGAAACAAAACAGAAAATAAATCTGGAAAATGCTATGCTCACCAGTAAAATAAATTATTTACAAGTGATTTTAAATATATGAAGAAAATAATAGTAATCTTACTAGCATGTGTGGTCTCAGTGAATGCAAATGCTCAGTTAGATTTAAAAAAATACTTTAAGTTTGCCACGTTTTATGGCGCTGCAAGCGGTGGTACATCTATATCAGATGTAGAAACGTTTTCCGTGACCAATGGCTTACAAGTGTCCACTGTAAAAACACCTTTTGATTACAACATCGCTTTTGGTGTTCGTAAAATAGCTAGGTTTGGATATGAAAATAGAGCAAATACATTTTATGATGGAACAGAAGACTCTTGGGCTGATGGCGCAAATATTGGTAAAGTTAAAGGACTCGAGTTTTTATTTGAAATCGATTATACTAGGGAGCAAGGCGTTAGATATGTTGATCAACATCACTTCATTAGATATGTACAAGATTTATATATCGTTAAGGGTGAGTATCTTGAAGATGGTTTCGCAGATATAAAGTACGTAGAGATGTCAGAGAGATATAGATGCAAGGTCAATAACAAACTTTCTTTTAACGTTGGAGCTGCTCAGAGATTAGCAGAACCTTATGGTTATGACCCGTTAGAAGAGTGGAGGTTAAGCAGTGGGGATATTCATTATACTTATCTAGCTCTACAAGAGGGTTACAATGTTAACGTGGCTGAGTCTGAATACATGGACCCAGATGGTAATATAGTAGCAACGTCAGTTGAGGTTTGGGAAGAAGTTGTTATACCTGTAATGCTTGCTGGTTACACTGAAAGAAAAAGAAGCGAACTAGATTTAGTGGTTCAACACTCTCTTGTTGCTGGTTTTGACTACTACCACTATACTAAAGCTTTTTGGATGCACACTTGGGCTAACGTTATGCCGTATCACTTAGACGATGGTAACGATTACTCTTATCACAAGTACGAGGGTAAGCAGTGGTTGGATTATAATGGTGGTGTAATATTTGGAGCAAAAATTAACAAAAGACTAGGAGTATTTACAGAAGGAAAATATAACAAGTACTGGAATAGAAAATGGTACGATTTTAAATTAGGAGTTAATTACATAATAAGATAATGGCGAAAGAACTAAATGAGAACACAGGGTTTAATGTAAGTATTAAAACAATGATAGCTGTTGGCTTCGCCATGGCGGGTGTTATTGGTATGTGGTTTGCTTTACAAGCTGATATAGCAGAAGCTAGAGAGTTACCAAAACCAGACGTAACAAAAATGGAGTTTCAGATGAAGGATGCCAATATACGACTATCTATTGAAAATACAGAAAAAACTGTAGAAGATCTTAAAATAGCTATTAGACGTATGGAAGACAAAATAGATCGACTAAGATAAATTAAATGAAAAAAATAATACTACTACTATTAATATGCAGCTCAACCGCTTCAGCACAAATAGTGGTAACACACTTCAACGCAGATTGGAATGATCCAAATAAAGTAGCTTACATAGGTAAACTTACCGACTGTGAGATAGTATACGTGGACATAGCGAAAGCTCCTAAATTACAAACTAAACACGAGATAGTGGTTGTACCAACAGTTGTTATATATAAAGATGGTGAAGAAGTAAAAAGGTTTCAAGCTGACATATCATTTAGTATGAAAGCTACAAGAAAAGAAATGCAAGCGGTTATAGATGAATTATTAATGAGCGATTTTTAACATGGCATATAAAATGAATGGGCCGAGCTTGTACTCGCCACTAAAACAAGATGTAAAGAAGTCTATTGGTAAAGGAAAGAACTTTAATAAAGTAGCTGAGGACAAAAGTGCTACTGGAGCCGCGGCTGGTGGAGGCATGACACAGAAAGGTGTTAACTCTTACAAAGCTAAAAACCCAGGTAGCAAACTACAAACAGCTGTTACCGGTAAACCTAAGGCTGGTAGTAAAGATGCTGGTAGGAGAAAATCATTTTGTGCTAGATCTAAGAGTTGGAATGGAGAGAGAGGTATAGCCGCTAGAAAAAGATGGAATTGTTAAAACAAATTAATTATATGAAAAAATTACTATTACTTATATTATTAT
>TARA_R110001606_G_scaffold20870_2_pt1 | contig 12765 bp, 10 predicted proteins | sample TARA_R110001606 | Tara Oceans TARA_R110001606 (sample SAMEA4398315) | marine metagenome | biome: Polar Biome; feature: [SRF] surface water layer (ENVO:00010504); material: water (ENVO:00002006), including particulate matter (ENVO:01000060) such as... | depth 5 m | reverse complement strand
CCGGGATCGCCGTGCCGTTGTAGAGCAGTCCCACCGGTGCTGCGATCAGCACCGCCGCCAGCGTCGAGATCGCCGCGACGATGGATGCAGCCATGCCGGCGATATGGCCCATGCGCTGCAGCGCCAGCGCGTTCAGGTTGCCGAAGGTCACCCCGGCCATGAAGAACACGCTGACCGCCCAGAAGAAGAAAACCGGGAATTCCAATCCCTGCGGCAGCACGCCGGACAGGATCAGCGTCAGCGCCAGTCCCGACACGATGGTCTGCATCACATAGGCCCATTTCGCGATCCGCCGCATGCCGAAGCGCATCACGAAGGTCGCGTTCAGCACTGTTCCCGACCCCGACAGCAGCGCCATGGCGGCGAACCAAAGGTGGAAGTTCTCTCCCTTGCCGTAGGTTTCGCCGAAGAGCTGCTGGGCCGAGGACAGCAGGCCGAACATCTGCCCGAAGCCGAGCGTCAGGATCAGCGTCGCCAGCATCACCTGGCGGTCGGACAGGACCTCGCGCGCGGCGGCATAGAGGGTGCCGATGCGCAGGGGACGGCGGGCGGCGGGGGGCAACGTCTCTGCCTGGCGGATGTTCAGCCACAATGCGCCGATCAAAGCGAAGGCGATAAAGGCCAGGAACACCCCGTGCCAGTCCGAGATCGCGATGATCCCCGCACCAAGCGTCGGCGCCACAGCCGGGATCATGATGAAGATCATCATGACGAAGCTGCTGATCCGGGCCATCTCGCGCCCTTCATAGAGGTCGCGGACCAGGGCCAGGCCCACGATGCGCGGACCCGCGGCGCCCAGGCCCTGCACGAAGCGCGCGACCAGCAGCAGCTCCAGCGAATCGGCATAGATCGCGGCGATGGTCGCGGCGATGTAGATGCCAAAGCCGATGGTGATCGTGCGCTTGCGGCCAAGCGCGTCGGATAGCGGGCCCGCGAACAGCGTGCCAAGTCCCATCCCGGCCACGAAGGTGGTCAGGATCAGCTGGGCGCGGTTCACGTTGTCGGGCGTCAGGTCCGCCGCGATGTCAGGCAATGCAGGCAGCATCGCGTCGATGGAAAAGGCGATGGTGGCGAAAAGGAATGCCAGCATCGCGATGAATTCGGGCAGGGGCAGGCGCTGCTGTTGCGCAAGCCCGGGGTGGGAAACGTCTGTCATGGGGTCACCGGTTGGGTCAGACCCTCAGATAGGCCCATCTTGCAGAGTCTGCAAGTTGACGCTAACGGGATGCTGCCATGATCTCGTCGATGACGCTCTGCCACAATTCAGCGGGCTGGGCGCCGCTGACCGCATGGGCATCCGCGACGATGAAGGTCGGGACCGACGAGATCCCGCGCTGTCGGGCGTGCGATTCGCGACGGGCGACCTCGTCGCGGTCGGCGTCGCTGGCCAGCAGGCGCGCGGTCAGGGCAGGGTCCATGCCGGCCGCCCCGGCGATCGCCGACAGGACGGACGCATCGCCGATGTCCTGGGCATCCTGCCAATGCGCCCGCAGCAGGCCGGCCATCACCCGGCCTTGTGCACCTTCCAGCCCGGCCCAGTGCATCAGGCGATGCGCATCGGTCGTGTCGGGTTCGCGCGGCGAGGGGTTCAGCGTCAGGCCGAGGGCCGCGGCGCGTTCCGCCAGCGCGCGCGCGGCGGCATCGACCTGATCGCCCAGCTTGGCCCGCAGATAGGCCACGCGGTCCATCCCTTCGGGCGGCATGGCGGGGTTCAGGCGGAACGGGTGCCAGGTGATCGCGAAGGGATGATCGGGGCGGCTTTCCAGGGCGCGATCCAGTTCGACCTTGCCGATCAGGCACCAGGGGCAGACGGGATCGGCGAAGATGTCCAGGCGGGTCATGGTCGGTCCTTGCGATGCGCCTCGCGCAGGGCGCGGCGGTTGATCTTGCCGGTGGGCGTGCGCGGCAGCGCGTCCAACGGGATCCACGCGCGGGGCTGCTTGTAGCGGGCAAGGCCGGCCTCGGCCAGAGCCTGCATCTGGTCAGGCGTCGCGGCACCGGTCCAGAAGGCCGCGACGATGCTGACCCCCGGCGCGGTGGGCAGTTCCGCCACCGCCACGTCACCCGCATGGGGATGGCTGGCCAGGTGATCCTCGATCTCGGGCGGGGCGACGCGAAAGCCGCCGGCATTCATGATGTCGTCGGCCCGCCCCAGCAGCGTGATCGCGCCGCGATCATCGGCCTGCGCCATGTCGCCGGTCACGAACCAGTCGCCGCGAAAGCAGGCGCGCGTCGCGTCGGGATCGTCCAGATAGCCCAGGAACAGGCCCGGATCGTCGCGCCGGACCGCCAGCGCGCCCGGCTGTCCCGGCGGCAGGGGGCCATCGTCGCCCAGGATCGCGACATGACGGCCGGGCTGCGGAAAGCCCGCCGTGCCGTGGGGCGCGGGCCGGGACGGGCTGCCCGAAAGGAAGGTCGAGATTTCGGAGGCGCCCATCGCCTCGTGCAGGTCGGTGCCGGTGCGGGCGGTCCAGGCGGTGCGCAGGCCGGGGTCCAACCGCTCTCCGGCGGCCAGGGCGTGGCGGAGGGTGGCAATCGGCGGCCAGTCCGCGCGCAGCATCCGGCGAAAGACACCGGGCGCCCCGGCCAGGATCGTCGCGCCGTGACGCGCGGCCAGCAGGGGGATGCGTTCGATCGGGCTGCCGTCGGCGGGGATCAATGCCGTCGCCCCCAGGGTCCACGGGTCCAGCAGCCCGGTGCCAAGGGTGAATGTCCAGTTGAACGCCCCGGCATGCAGCAGGCGATCGTCGGCGCGCAGCCCGTACCAGCCCGCCATCATCGCCTGCCGCGCCAGGATCGCGCGATGCGCGTGTATGACGGCCCGGGGCTGGCCAGAACTGCCCGAGGTGAAGACGATATAGGCCAAGCGATCCGCGGACCCTTGGGCGAAATCGGCCGGGGGAAGCGTGGCAATGCCGTCAAGGTCGCCCTCGGTCAGGACGGGGGCGGGATGGTCGGGCAGGGGCACGCCCGCGCCGGCCACGATCATCGCGGGTGCGATGCGGGCAGCGATGCGCGTGATCTCGGCCCCGGTCAGCTGGGCCGAGGTCGGCACCGGGATCACCCCCGCAGCGATGGCCCCCAGATAGGCGATGGGAAAGGCCGGGCGGTTCGCCAGCCGCATCAGCAGCCGGTCGCCCGGGCGCAGGCCCGCGCGTGTCAGGCCCGTGGCCGTGCCCAGCACTGCGCGGCGCAGATCGCCGTGGGTCCAGACCTGCGCGTCGTCAGGGCCCATGACGACCAAGGCCTGGTGGTCCGGGACAGCCTGCCCCGCCCGCAGCACATGTTCGGCCAGGTTCATTCCTGCGTCCTGCCTGTCGCCCAATAAAAAACGGCCCGCGCGAACGGGCCGTCCGGATCACGCGCGATGGCGGATCAGAGCAGTTTCAGATCGCTGGCCGAGGCGCGGCCATCACGGCCGGACTGCAGCTCGAATGCGATCTTCTGGTTGTCCTGAAGGCCCGTCAGCCCGGCACGCTCCACGGCCGAGATGTGCACGAACACGTCCTTGCCGCCGTCATCGGGCGCGATGAAGCCGAAGCCCTTGGTCGAGTTGAACCATTTTACCGTTCCGGTCGCCATAACCGTATTCTCCTTCAAGTCATCCCGACGCAGGATTGCGCCAGGCCGTGCAGCCCGCTTTCGGTCTTCCGGCTGCCCAAGAGGGAGGCGGTAGAAAGTCTTCGCTCACGCGACTGAGAGGATGCCCGAATCGTTGCAAAACGCAAGAGTCAAACGCGGCCCCGTGGTGCCGCGTTTGACGCAGGCGGGGTTCAGCGCAGGTCCGGGGGCGTGGCCTCGGCCGCCAGATCGGCCACGACCTGGTCCAAGGTCACGGTGCGACTGCCCTGCGCGTCCAGGCGGCGCAGCGAGACGGTGCGGTCCTCGACCTCCTTCATGCCGATGGCCAGGATCGCCGGAACGCGGCCGACCGAATGTTCGCGGACCTTGTAGTTGATCTTTTCGTTACGGATGTCGGCCTCGGCGCGGATGCCCTGCGCACGCAGCGCGGCCACGACCTCGTGCACATAGGCGTCCGCATCCGACACGATCGAGGCCACGACCACCTGACGCGGCGCCAGCCAGAAGGGCAGCTTGCCCGCGCTGTCCTCGATCAGGATGCCGATGAAGCGCTCGAAGCTGCCCAGCACCGCGCGGTGCAGCATGATGGGCCGGTGCTTGTGCCCGTCGGCACCGACATATTCAGCATCCAGACGTTCCGGCAGGTTGGGGTCCACCTGCAGCGTGCCGCATTGCCAGTCGCGACCGATGGCATCGGTCAGCACGAATTCCAGCTTCGGCCCGTAGAACGCGCCCTCGCCGGGGAACACGGTATAGTCATGGCCCGCGGCCTTGCAGGCGTTGCCCAGGGCGGCCTCGGCCCGGTCCCAGCTTTCCTCGGTGCCGATGCGCTTTTCGGGGCGCGTCGACAGCTTGATCCGCCAGCCCTCGAAGCCCAGATCGGCATAGATCCCGGCCAGGAAGTCGATGAACTTCTTGGTCTCGGCTTCGATCTGGTCCTCGGTGCAGAAGATGTGGGCGTCGTCCTGGGTGAAGCCGCGCACGCGCATAATGCCGTGCAGCGCGCCCGAGGGTTCATAGCGGTTGCAGGACCCGAACTCGGCCATGCGCAGCGGCAGGTCGCGATAGGATTTCAGGCCGTGGTTGAAGATCTGAACGTGGCACGGGCAGTTCATCGGCTTCAGGGCGTTGATCGTCTTGGTCTTGGCATGCTCCTCGTCAACCTCGACGATGAACATGTTTTCCTGATAGTTCTCCCAGTGCCCTGATTCTTCCCACAATTTCCGGCTGACGACCTGGGGCGTGTTGACCTCGACATAGCCGTCGGCGCGCTGCTTGCGGCGCATGTAGTCCTGCAGCGTGGTATAGATGTTCCAGCCGTTCGGGTGCCAGAACACCTGGCCCGGCGCCTCCTCCTGCATGTGATACAGGTCCATCTCGCGGCCCAGCTTGCGGTGGTCGCGCTTGGCGGCCTCCTCCAGCATCGTCATGTGCGCCTTAAGGTCGTCGCGGTTGCGGAAGGCCACGCCATAGATGCGCTGCAGCATGGGTCGCGTCGCGTCGCCCAACCAGTAGGCCCCGGCGATATGGGTCAGCTTGAAGGCATCGGCAGGCAGCTGGCCGGTATTCTGCAGGTGCGGACCGCGGCACAGGTCCTGCCAGTCGCCGTGCCAGTACATGCGCAGGTCCTGGCCCTCGGGGATGCGGTCGATCAGCTCCAGCTTGAAGGGCTCGTTCGCCGCCTTGTAATGGGCAATCGCGCGGTCGCGGTCCCAGATCTCGGTGCGGACGGGTTCGCGGGCGTTGATGATCTCCTTCATCTTGGCCTCGATCGCGCCCAGGTCGTCGGGAGTGAAGGGTTCGGCCCGGTCGAAATCATAGAACCAGCCGTGGTCGCGGACCGGGCCGATGGTGACCTTGACGTCGGGCCAGATCGCCTGGACCGCACGGGCCATCACATGGGCGAAATCGTGGCGGATCAGTTCCAGCGCCTGCGCCTCGTCCTTCATCGAATGAATGGCGATCTGGCCGCTGGCGGTGATCGGCCAAGCCAGGTCGATGTGGCTGCCGTCCAGGCTGGCGGAAATGGCGCGCTTGGCAAGGCTGGGCGCGATGCTCTCGGCGACCTCGGCGGCGGTCACGCCGGCGGGATAGTCGCGCGCATTGCCATCGGGAAAGGTGAGGGTGATCTGGGACATGTTGTCCTCCTCGTCGGTTTGGCGCCCACGGAACGCCCGGTTGCGGGTTATGGTCGGGCAGGCATGGACGTGCCCGCGCGATTAGTCAAGATTACGGCAACACACGGGAAGCCAGCATGAGCCACCACAGCGATTTCGAGGAGCAACTGTTCGAGCGTCTGGTCGAGGACGCCGACAGCGACGGCGGCCTGTCCGACGCCCAGAGCCGGGTCGAGCCGCGCAACTTCCTGCGCCACATCCTGTCTCTGGCGGCGTCGAAACTGGCCGACGGGCTGGTCGACGCGAAACTGGTTCTGTCCTGGCTGCTGACCCATCTGGGGGCGGGGGCGGGCGTGATCGGCTTGCTGGTTCCGGTCCGCGAGGCCGGGTCGCTGCTGCCGCAACTGTTCACCGCAGGGGCCATCGGCGCATTGCCGCGACGCAAATGGGCCTGGGCCGTGGGCAGCGTCGTGCAGGGTCTGGCGGCGCTGGCCATCGCGGGCATCGCCCTGACGATGGAGGGGCCGGCCGCGGGCGGGGCCATCATCGCGGCCCTGGCGGTACTGGCTCTGGCGCGATCGGTCTGTTCGGCCAGCTACAAGGATGTCTTGGGCAAGACGGTTGGCAAGTCGCGGCGCGGCGCGGCCACGGGTTTCGCCAGCAGCGTGGGCGCCGCGGGGGTCATCGTCTTTGCCGGCCTGCTGCTGTGGCAGCCGCTGGATCGGGCGGTGCTGGTTATCGGCGCGGTGGCGCTGGCGGGCGTCGCCTGGATCCTGGGCGGCGCGATCTTTGCGACCTTGGACGAGGAGGCGCAGCCGCGTGAGGAGGTGCTGAGCCTGTCGCAATCCATCGGCCAGCTGCGTCTGGTGCGCGAGGATGGACAGTTGGCCCGGTTCATCGTCGCGCGGTCGCTGCTGGTAGGATCGGCCTTGGCGCCGCCCTATCTGCTGGTGCTGGCCGCGGCGGGGCAGGGAGACCGTCAGCTGGGCCTTCTGGTGCTGGCATCGGCGCTGGCATCCCTGCTGTCGTCCTGGGTCTGGGGGCGGATGTCGGACCGGTCGGCCCGCCGGGTGCTGATCTGGTCGGGCGTCGCGGGGGCAATCGCCCTGGGTGCGGCCCTGGTTCTGGCGGCGGTGGGGCTGGCACAGGTGACGGGCGCGATCGCGGTGGTTCTGTTCGGCCTGATGATCGCCTATCACGGCGTGCGGCAGGGGCGGACGACCTATCTGGTCGACATGGCGCCCGATGATCAGCGCGCCGCCTATACCGCGGTGTCGAACCTGGTGGTCGGTGTCGTCCTGCTGGTGGCCGGCGCCGCCTCTGCGGGGCTGGCGGTGCTGGGCGCGCACTGGGCGGTGGCCGCCTTCGCCGCGGCGTCGGCCCTGGGGGCCTGGGTCGCATGGGGATTGGACGAGGTGAGCGAATGACGGATTATCTGACGACGGAGACGGGACGGCGCATCGCCTACGATCGCCTGGAAGGGCAGGGCCCCGGCATCGTGTTCCTGGGCGGGTTCCGGTCCGACATGCAGGGGTCGAAGGCAGTCCATCTGCGGGACTGGGCGGCGGCGCAGGGGCGTGCCTTTTTGCGGTTCGATTATTCCGGGCACGGCGCCAGCGATGGCGTGTTCGAGGAGGGCTGCATCGGGGATTGGGCCGCCGATGCCCGTGCAGCGATCGAGGCGCTGACACAGGGCCCGCAGGTTATGGTCGGATCGTCGATGGGCGGGTGGATCAGCCTGCTGATGGCGCGAACGATTCCGGACCGCTTTGCCGGGCTTGTCACGATTGCCGCGGCCCCAGATTTCACCGAACGCGGGTTCTGGGCCGGGTTTTCACCCGGCCAACGCGAGGCGCTGATGCGCGACGGCCGCGTTGCCCTGCCAAGCGAGTACGGAGAGCCGCTGGTCCTGACGCGACGGTTGATCGAGGATGGCCGCGACCAACTGGTCCTGAACCAGCCGCTTTCGCTGCCTTTTTCGGCGCGGATGCTGCAGGGGACAGCGGATGCGGATGTGCCGGTGTCCTGGGCGATGGACCTGCTGGACCACGCGTCGGGCGAGGATCTGCGGCTGACCCTGGTCAAGGGGGCCGATCACCGGTTCTCCTCGCCCGACTGTCTGGACCTGATCGTCGCGACGATCGAGGAGATCGTTCAGAACGTCAAGGAATAGTGGTCGCCCATGTCGGGCTTGTCGCCGGTGATCTTGGATTTGGCGATCTGGTACAGGAAAGCCATGCTGCCGCCGGTGGCCCAAACCTCCGCCTCGGTCAGGTCAAGGCGCAGCAGCTGGACGTCGGGGTCCTGCTTGCCATCCTCAAACCAGCTGGAGGCGACTGCGTTCCACAACTCGTCCAGCTTGGCGCGGTTGTCGGACAGGGACAGGGTGCCGTGGATGCGGGCGTAAAGGCCCTGGCCGCCATCGCTGACCACATGCATCGCATCCTGCGGACCCGATGCCACGCTGCGGGCCAGGTCGGTGTCCTTGGCGGTGATGAACCACAGCACGCCGACCTTGCGGTCGGTGTAATGCGACATCGGAACAAGCCGCGAATCCTGGGTCACACCCAGCATGCCGCTGTTGATGTCGTCCAGACGGCTCCAGAACTGGTGATTGTGGTCGGTCATCCTGCGATCCTTTCGTGCCGCATCAGGCGGCGATCGCGGGATAAACAACGATCCGCGGGACCGGGTTCCCCCGTCCCGCGGGACTGGCGTCAGACCGCGACGTTGTCCGAATGGACCGGATCGTTGACGCCGCAATCGGCGGCCGCGCCGCCGGCCCGACGCTTGCGCCGTGGCTTGACGCTGTCCGGAAGGGCTGCGTTTTCGTCAATGAAGTCAAGAACCAGCGGGCGGATGTTCAGGCGCCACGACTTGCCTGCAAAGATGCCGTAATGGCCGGCGCCCGGTTCAAGATGCTGAACCTTCCTGGCATCGGGCACGCCGGTGCACAGTTCCAGCGCCGCGACGCATTGGCCCGGCGCCGAGATGTCGTCATTCGCCCCCTCGACCGTCATCACGGCGACGTCGGTGATCTTGCCGATATCGACGGGACGGCCGTCGACGGTGAAACGGTTCTGCGCGATCTCGAGGTTCTTGAAGATGCGTTCGACGGTCGACAGGTAGAATTCAGCCGTCATGTCCATGACCGCCAGGTATTCGTCATAGAACTTGTTGTGCTTGTCGCCTTCACTGGCGGTGCCGCGCGCCTCGGCATAGATCTGTTCGATGAAGGCGCGGGTATGGGTCTGCATGTTCATGGTGATGAACGACGACAGCTGCGCCAGCCCAGGATAGACCATGCGCCCGGCACCGCGATACTTGAAGCCCACGGACTGGATCGCCAGATGCTCCAACTCACCCATGGTGATGCGGTTGCCGAAATCGGTGACCTCGGTCGCGGCCGCATCGGGGTCGACGGGGCCGCCGATCAGGGTCAGGGTGCGCGGCTGCGCGGCCGGCTCCTCCTCCGCCAGGATGGCTGTCGCGACCAGGGCCAGGGGCGCCGGCTGACACACCGCAATGACATTCACGTCGGGGCCCAGGTGACGAATGAAGTCGACCAGGTAGCGGGTATAATCCTCGACGTCGAACTTGCCCTCGCTGACCGGAATGTCGCGGGCATTGTGCCAATCGGTCACGTAGAGTTCGCAATCGTTCAGAAGCGACAGCACGGTCGAGCGCATCAGGGTCGCGTAGTGACCCGACATCGGCGCGACCAGCAAGACCTTGCGGGGCAGGGGGTCGCGACGGGCGACGCGGAAATGGATCAGGTCGCCGAAGGCCCGGCGCAAGACCGGCTCGACATAGACGACGTGGTCCTGCCCGTCCTCTCCGGCGATAGGGGGGATCTCCCAGTCGGGCTTGATCACCATGCGTGCGAAGCTGCGTTCGGTGACACGGCCCCAGGCCCCCAGCATCCGGAACGCGGGATGCGGGACCAGCGCGAAGGCGGGATAGGCCCCGATCGCGCGGGCGGTCGCGCCCATCCATTCGTTCGTGTTCCGAATCGTCTCCATCGCGTCATAGGACACGATGCCGCGAAGACCTTTGACCGACATGTAACCCCACAATTGCTGCGCCGCGGCACATGATCTGCGCGCGACGGGGCGGCGGGAACGGGGTCAGAAGCCGGGTTTACGCCTTGCCTGCCCTGCGCATATCATGACCGTATAAGTAGGGGGGATTACGGATCATGGCAAGACAGCCGGACAAGACGGGTAAAAATGTTGCCAAATCACGTGGGAAACCGGCAACAACCGCAAAGGCGCGCGCGAAGCCCAAGCCCCAGGCCAAGACCCCGGAGGTCGAGGTGAAAACGCCCCAGGCCAAGGTGGAGGCCGCTGAACCCAAGATCGAGACGCCCCAGGTCCAGGGCACGTCGCCCGAGGCCGAAGCTAAGGTCGCGGCGCCCAAGCCCGCCCCCGCCGCCCACAAGCTGGCCGAGAACATCGAGCGGATCGAGACCCTGGGCCACCGCCTCATGGCCGCGCTGGCCGATCGAAACCTGCCCAATCCCGGCGTCGAGGGGCCGGGCGCCGAGCTGTACCTGACCGCCGCGAACGCGTTCCTGAAGACGCTGGCGGAACATCCCGCCAAGATGATCGAGACGCAGGTCACCTTCTGGGGTCAGACCCTGTCGAACTATGCCCGCGCGCAGAAGGCGCTGGCCACCGGGCAGCTGACCGCCCCCGAGGATGACAGCCCCGCCGATCGCCGCTTTGCCAACCCGCTGTGGCAGACCCATCCCTATTTCAACCTGATCAAGAAGCAGTACCTGACCAATGTGCGCGCGCTGAAGGATGCGACGGCAACGCTGGATCTGCCCGACGATGTGACCCGCAAGCGTGTCCACTGGATGACCGCGCAGATCATCGACATGATGGCGCCCACCAACTTTCTTGCGACCAATCCCGACGCGCTGGAGAAGGCCGTCGAGACCGAGGGCGAAAGCCTGGTCAAGGGGCTAGAGAACCTGGTTCGCGATGTCGAGCAGCATGGCGGAGAGATGATCGTGTCCCTGGCCGATCGCCGCGCCTTCACGGTCGGAGAGAACATCGGCACCGCGCCCGGCACCGTCGTCTATCGCGCGCCGCTGTTCGAGCTGATCCAGTACGCGCCCACGACGCCCAAGGCGCATGCGCTGCCCTTGGTGATCTTTCCGCCCTGGATCAACAAGTTCTACATTCTGGACCTGAAGCCCCAGAACAGTCTGATCCGCTGGCTGGTGGATCAGGGTCAGACGCTGTTCGTCGTCAGTTGGAAGAACCCCGATGCCAGCCTGTCCGACACCGGCATGGAGGAGTACGTCCAGGCCTACCTGGACGCGATGGACCAGGTGCAGGCCCTGACGGGACAGGCGCGGCTGAACGCGGTCGGCTATTGCATCGCGGGCACCACGCTGTCGCTGACGCTGGCGCTGCTGAAGCAGAAGGGCGATCGCCGCGTGAACTCGGCCACGCTGCTGACCACGCTGACGGACTTTTCCGACCAGGGCGAATTCACCAGCTTCCTGCAGGACGATTTCGTCGGCGGCATCGAGGCCGAGGTCCAGCGCCACGGCCTGCTGCGGGCGCAGCTGATGTCGCGCACCATGAGCTTCCTGCGCGCCAACGACCTGGTCTGGGGCCCTGCCATCCGCAGCTACATGATGGGAGAGACGCCGCCGGCCTTCGATCTGCTGTTCTGGAACGGCGACAGCACCAACCTTCCTGGACGCATGGCGATACAGTACCTGCGCGGCCTGTGCCAGAAGAACGCCTTTGCCGAGGAGGGGTTCGAACTGCTGGGCCACCGCCTGCACCTGTCCGACGTCACGGTGCCCCTGTGTTCGGTCGCCTGCGAGGGTGACCACATCGCACCCTGGAAGGATTGCTGGCGCGGGGTGGCGCAGATGGGATCAAAGGACAAGACCTTCATCCTGTCGCAATCGGGGCATGTGGCGGGCATCGTGAACCCGCCCACGCGGCAGAAATACGGCCACTACCTCAGCGATCACGGCTTTGGCGGCACGCATCAGGACTGGAAGGACGCGGCCGCGTTCCAGCAGTCCAGCTGGTGGCCGACCTGGGGTGCATGGCTGGCCGAGCGGGCTGGTCCGATGGTGCCCGCCCGCGACCCCGGAGCGGGTCTTGATCCCGCCCCTGGCCGCTATGTCCACGAGCGCGCAGGCTGAAGCGGGGCTGGCGCACAGGACTTTCCAAGGGCTTGCGCCGGCCCGCCGGATTTTCGCCGCGCCGCAGAAAAAATACTTGAAATGCTGCGGTGCAGCATTCATATTGGTGGCATGGAATGGATCGCAGCGACCCGTTCCCTCTGTCTCTCGGTCGCTGCATCACAGGAGTGAACGACATGGCAAAGACCCCCGATATGACCAAGACGATGCAGGACATGATGGCGAACTTTCCCATCGATACCAGCTCGATGCAGGACGCGATGAAGTCGCAGTCGATGATGGGCGAGAAGCTGGCCCGCGTCGCGCTGAGCGCCGCCGAGCGTTCGACCGAGATCTCGGCCCGCTGGGCCAAGGACTCGATCTCGCGCATGGGCGAGCTGGCTGCCGTCAAGCAGGACCCGTCCGAATACGCCAAGGCAATGAGCGATTTCGCCTCGGCCGCAGCCGAAATGGCCGCCGAGCACATGGCTGCCTATGCCGAAGTCGCCAAGAAGGTCCAGATGGACACCGTCGACCTGATGCTGACCGCCGGCAAGGACATGGCGTCGGATGCGCAGAAGGTGGCTGAAAAGGCCGCCCGTGACACCCAGACCGCCGTCAAGAAGGCCGCCACGGCGACCGCCGACAAGTGATCGCCTGATCACCGGAAACGACCGGGCAGGGGCGACTTCGGTCGCCCCTGTTCGCATTTGCGCGCCGGGGCTTTTTCCTTTGCGTTTTGCGGGTGCAGAATTCATCATGGCGGCCAGGATGAATTCAAGGAACCCAGGATGGCCGCATCGACTGCGCCGCTGCTGATCAAGCGTTATGCCAGCCGCCGCCTCTATAACACGCAGACCAGCGACTATGTCACGCTGGAGGATATCGCGGGCTTCATCCGCGATGGCC
>TARA_R110001606_G_scaffold20752_6_pt1 | contig 12770 bp, 9 predicted proteins | sample TARA_R110001606 | Tara Oceans TARA_R110001606 (sample SAMEA4398315) | marine metagenome | biome: Polar Biome; feature: [SRF] surface water layer (ENVO:00010504); material: water (ENVO:00002006), including particulate matter (ENVO:01000060) such as... | depth 5 m | reverse complement strand
CTATTCTGATGCCTTTTGGGCAGACTTCTTCGGCGAACACCAAATTATCCCGCCGAACAGATAACCGTCATCTTCGCAGCGGCTCTTGACGTAATTTTCTACAATTTCTGTTCTGATGCCGCGACTTTCAAAGAGCTGCGCATAAATCTCCGCTGCGTCGGATTGACTATTGGATTGAGAATCTCCCTTAATTACTGAATCCCAGTAATATGAAAGCTCAATAACCGGGTAGTCCTTGAGGTTATCCACAGCGACAGATTGCTTGTAGCCATGAAACATTTGGCGGGCGCTGCCAATTGTTCCCGCCAGGACACATCCAATAAATGATAGCAGCGCGATGATTGACATGACCCGCGCAAAGAGGGAAAGAATTCCTTTGCCAGTGAGGAAAATTGGAGTAGCTGCGAACATTACAGCACTGAGCCAAATGAACGGAATATATCTAGCCCACCAGGATTCCGGAAAGAACATTGAAGAGACGAACAATATTGCGGCAAATGCGGCCATTGCATCACCTTCACGGCGCCAGCTATACAATGATTTGTTTCGAGCAGCCTGACGGGAACCTAGATACGCAAGAATTGAGGCTACCAGTGCCAGGCTAAAAAAGGGCCCAAATCCGCCGCGCCGGGTGTCGAACTGGAGAAGCTTGAACTCTGATAGTGAAAAAGCACCGGGTATTTTGAGCTCAACTGGAGCGTCAATCGGATAGGAGCTATCTTCGGTACGTGAGAAAATGCCATAAACGAATTTTAATGGCACCGGAAGTGGAATGACATTTGACGGGGAATTGCCATCCATTATTCTGTCGACAGACGGATAAAGTAGTTCTCCGTGATCGACAACATTCGTGACGTAGGGTTTGTATCCGACGAAGATAACACCGAGAATGAATGCAAAGCCAAATAGAAATCCCTTTTTTCCGATCCAGTAAAACACTCGCCGAAAAATCGTCTCGTCCGCGTTCTGGCGGACAATATCGAATACAAAACCACCGAAGACGATAAGCGGTGTGTAATAAAGGGCTGCCGTTTTGGTGTTGACCATTAGAATGATACAGCAGATAGCGCTCCATCTGGCAAGACGGTTTGGAGAAGTTGCATCCATCACCAAGAATAACACAAGGGCGGTGCCGAACAGATAAAGCGGACCATCCACATAATGTGTCATGAGTTGTCCGAAAACCACTGGGTTGGCGACAGTAATGCCTGCAAAAAGCAAAGCCTGAATATGCGGAAACTGCCGTTCTTGCTTCGTAAGAACTCCCAGAAAGAAGCCATATGCAAGCAAGGCGACGGCGGCTGTCAGGCCACTCGACAGAGCCTGCCCCGACATCAATATACCGGTTAACGCCACAACATATGATTGTAGCGTCCAGTATCCGTTGGGATACGAATCGACCCAAATATTATTATGCGGGGACAAAAAAGGATTCCAGCCGGACCCAATGTCCCATATCGCGCTCAAATGATAGGAATAACCATCATAACCCGGATCGAAGAGGGAGCGGGTTGCCAGACTCCACACAAAAATAATGGAGAAAAATACGACAACAGCAAATAATGCTGGAGAAAGACCGCTTTTTCCTTTTAGTGCAAATATAACGATAAGAACGAGAAGGATAGATACCGATACGAATAAGACGGGAGAGCTATAGCCAGTAGGTGCTAACCGGCTAAGGGTAAGGAGAAACGCCAGAAACAAAAATATTGACGAAGCGCCAATGTTCGCAAATCTTGTCATGGCAAGTAAACCCTCAAAACTAAACTGTTATTGCTCATGGCTTCTCCAGCCAAAAAATAGAGGTCGGAGTTCTATAAGCGGCCTTCTATTTGGTGAAATTTTTAACGCACAAGACTAGTCTTAAGAAGGTTAATGTTAGACTAATGGGAATGCCGAACAATTGAAAGCAAGTTAGTTCAGTGTAACTTTAATATGAAACTAGATATTTAATAGCGGCATTGTCTTATGCAAAATGTGCCCCCGTAGTGAGGATGGAATTTATAGTTGAAGCGCCAACTAAATTATTTAGATCGACAGTTTTGCCCGAAACTATGGTTTGATTGCCTGCCAGATTATTCTTTTGCTTTTGGCGGTATTTTATCCACCGTTGCCGGCACGCACCAAAAGATAAGTCCTTCCAACCAGCCCGCGCTGTAACAACCATCAAGTTTCCAAGGCGGCTCTTCTCCCGTGAAGCGCATATTAACGCCTTTTCTGCTAAATAATTTGCTCCATACTTGGGCGGCGTCAGAAATAGATTTTGATTGATCGTCAAGAGTTATCCGGTTGTTTCCGTAAGCATACATTTCAATTTCCGGAAAATCCTTCATAGCTTCAACGGCGCTTGTATATCTTTCCACTCTCACTAACTGCCGGGCTGCACCAGTAAGACCTGCCAATATACTCAAGAGAAACGACAGTAAGGCCAACAACTGAAGTGCCCGCAAAAATACCAGAGTTAGTCCTTGGCATTTCAGGAAAAATGTCGCCACAAAAAATAAAACGACACTGAGCCACGCGAAGGGAATATATCTTGCCCACCATGATTCAGGAAAAAACATGGACATAACGAGCAGTATTGCGGCAAATGCGGCTAACCCGTCGCCCTTGTTTTGTTTTGAAATCCTGGTATTGGACGTACATGCAATCCGGCAGCTAATATATGCGATTATCGATGTCAAAAGCGCAAGGCTGAAGAAAGGGCCAAAGCCGCCCCTACGGGTGTCGAAGCGGAGATATTTGAACTCATCAAAATTGAAAGTACCGGGAATTTTGAGGTAAAACTGAGAATCATAAGGGAAAGGCCAGCGTGTCGGCCCGGTTTCGCTAAAAACACCGTAGAAGAATTTCATCGGCGTCGGAACGTTTTGAACATTGTTTGGTATGTTATACCTCATGATTTCGTCAACCGCCGGATATAGAAGTGCGAGATGGTCTTGGAGGTTGGTAATATAGGGTTTGTAGCCAATAACAATTGCCGCCAGAATACTGATAGCTCCGTAAATAGTTCCTTTAGATAAAATCCAGCTCAAGGCGTGGTTGATGAGGCTCCTATCTGACTTGTTGACAATTAGATCCATTAAAAATCCGCCAAAGACGATCACGGGTACGTAATATAGAGCTGCCGTTTTTGTGTTTATGAGCAAGATTATGCAGCTGACAACTCCTAGTCTGGCGAGACCGTCGGATTTGAGCACGTCCGACATAAGAAATATGACAAGGGCGCAACCCATTATATATAGAGGGGCGTCTGTGTAATGGGTCAAGATCTGCGTTAGTACAATCGGATTTCCCACGATAATACCCGCGAGAATCAATGAAATCAGGTTCAGGTGCTTCGGGAAGATGCTGGATAGCTGCACTCTGAAGAAATCGAAAATGAGAATGGCGGCAGTTACCATGAGGCTAACCATGAGGGATTGGCCCGAAAGCAGATTTCCGGTCAAGGCAACAATATAGGATTGCAAAACCCAGTAACCATTTGGATAGGAGTCAACCCAAATATTGTTATGCGGCGATACGAGCGGGTTCCAGCCATCCGCCAAATCCCATATTGCAGTCAGGTGATAGGCATATTCATCATCTCCAGGCGAATACAATGGGGATGTGGCATAGGACCACAGTAATATGAAAAGGAAAAAAAGAAGAATAGAAATTAGCGCGGTTTTTACGGATAAGAGACCGCCATGAAAATAAGCCACGATAAGCGTTAGTATCGAAGCAATGATGATATCAACGGCGGGCGGAACATTTTCCCACATAGTCATCCTGCTGATAATTAGCAGGATCGCTAAAAACAGGAAAATTGAAGATACACCGACGTTAAAAAAGCGGGTTGTCAGCTGAGAACTTTCTTGTTGCAACTTTATTTACCCCGAAATACCTATCATTATAAAACATAGTGCGATCAAGTAACGATTGATCTTCCGCTCCGCAGTTTAAAGTTCGACTCACTAACAAAAGCGGACTGATTTTTGTTTACGTCTATTCGTTTTGTGACGTTGAACCTTCCGCCTTCGGGATACACCATTGCACCCCACCAAAGAAATAGCCGGAATTACTACATTTTTCGGGATCGAATTCGCCTGCTATCACAGTGTTTATGCCCTGATTTCTAAGTATTTCAGCATAAACCGTGTCCGCGTCTGACTGCGATTTGGATTGAAAATCCGAAAACACCCGAACATCCTGTATCTCAAAGAGTTCCACCACTGGCGCGGATTTCATCTGCTCCAGGGAAGCAAACCGTTCATAGGTTTTTATATGTTGTCTCGCCGACCCCAAAGCACCGGACAGAACGCAGCCAATTAGAGAGAGCAAGGTGACGGCTATTACTATCGCCAGAAAATTTGAGGTCTTCCTGATGCTTGGAACAAAGAAAAGGGTTGATACAACAAACAGAATAGGCGTCAGCCAGAGAAAGGGGACATATCTGGCCCACCACGGCTCCGGAAAGAATGCTGTGATGCCAAGCAGTATCAGCCCCAAGATCGCGATGCCGTCACCTTCACGCGTCGCCGGGGTCGATGCTCCTCTTGCGATAGCCATGCGGCCTATCAGATAGACGAGAAAAGAACCTATGAGCGCAAGGCTGAACAGGGGGCCAAATCCGCCTCTCCTTGTGTCGAAGTCTGGCGCAATAAATTCCCGAAGCTCGAAGGTTCCCGGGATCTTGAGGTGGATCGGCGCTTCAGTGGGAATGCCATATCTATTATGTTCCGTGCGGGCGAAAACCCCATATAGGAACTTGAGTGGGCTAGGCATGGGATTCTGAACGTTAACGGGAGTATTCTCATCCATGATCCGGTCCGAATTTGGATAGAGTAACGTCTCGTGATCCAGAATATTAGTCACGTAGGGTCTGTATCCAACAATCAAAATGGCAAAAATGCCCGCCACGGCATAAAGGATTCCCTTCGACCTAATCCAGTCGAAAATACGTTTAATAAAGGCGCTTTCTCTGTTTCCCAGATAGATTTCTACTATAAATCCACCGAAAATTATAAGTGGAGTAAAATATAGCGCGCTGGTTTTCGTATTTATCGCCAAAATAATACAGCTGACGGCTGCCCACCGCGAAACCCAGCTCTTGCGATGCATGTCTGCTATCAGCAAAAGCAGTAGTGAGGTTCCAAATAAATATAAGGGCGCGTCAACGTAGTGGGTTTGAACTTGCGTTACTACGGCTGGATTACAGACAACCAATGCAGCAAAGAACAGGCTGATGATATTCTGATGAGACGGCAGCAAAGGACCGACACGCTCAAAGAAAAACGCATAAGCCTGCACTGCAAGCACCACCATAAGACCAACGATAAGGCTCTGGCCGGACAACGGTAAACCTGTCGTGGATACAATAAAACCTTCTAGCGCCCAGTATCCCGTGGGGTACGAGTCTACCCATATATTGTTGTGCGGGGACAAAATCGGGTTCCATCCGGCAGCCAGGTCCCAAATTGCTGTGAGATGGTAGGCAAACCCGTCATGACCGGATGGATAAAAAACAATTGTCGTGAATCCCCATGCTGCCAATATCAGGCAAAATCCAAAAATTGCGGAAAAGGCTATGATGGAAGGTTTAGGTCCGTCAATCACTCGGACGATAATGGTGACAAGCAACGCAGATACAATCACCAGCAGGATTGGTGGAACGAAGCCCTGTAGTGGAATTCTACTCAACACCAGAAGAATTGCCATGAAGATGAGTGTGGAGGATGCAGCCAGATTGGCAATTCTTGACATTTACGACATTTCCTTCGTAACCGATACTCTTACAGTTTTGGGCAGTTGCGCTGTTTGAGTCCAAAGGTGCCCGTATTGCGCTCACTCTTTCGATCAAGCGGATATTGCCTACCATATAATGGTTAACAAAACTATTAATGTTGATGAATGTTTGCGAAGGATAACAACCCGCTGAGATGTCTGGAACAGAAAGATAGGCTTATGATGATTCCCTGCGCCACAATGAAATAACTAGCCCAGTGATCACAAGGCCGGCGCCAGCTAAATCCTCGAATGAAAGGGGCTGGGCGATGAAAATTGCCCCTAGTATTGCGGCAACGACCGGGCTGAGACCCAGGAACACAGTAACATTCGAGGCGGGAATATGGGAAAGCGCAAAAAGCCAGCAAAAATAGCCAACTGCACTCGAAAACCCAATGAATAGAAGAATAAACCATGTATTCATGGAAAATCCGGATATTGCGTCAATCATGCCTTCCATAATGGCGAGCCCGAACAGGAAGACAACGGCGGAGCCCATAGCCATCGTACTGATTTGAAGCGTCGGATATCGCGGCATGTAGGCGCTGAAAAGAACGGAGCAGAGCGCCCCGACCAAAGCGCTTGAAAAGGCGGCGCCGATACCCAGCCAGCCCGCGGCATTGATCTCTCCCGTGAAGGCACTCGCGCCAACCGCAAAACCGACCCCGACAAGGGTTAGCAAAATGCCGATTATCTTACGATATGTGAAGGCTTCGCGCCCAAGCAGAATTGCAATCGCCATTGTCAGCAAAGGCAGGCTCGCGAATATCAGAACAGCCAGCCCTGCGGCGATATAGATGACGGAGAAATTCAGCAGAATGATCAGCACGGCAAACTGAAAAACACCGAATAGTACAATGCCGACCATAGCGCGCGGGGTAACTCTGATCCAGGTAATTCGTAGTGCAAGCGGCAGGAGAAGCAGCACCCCGATAAAGTAGCGGACAAATGCAATAGTTACCGGACCGATGTCTCCGACAATAGATCCGGTGGCAACTGTCGCTGCGCCGACAACAACGCCGCTGCCGGCGGCAGCAATCAGCGCCAGCTGTTCGCGCGTCATAGTTTCAGATCCCAGTTTTGTCCGACAAGATCCTGGCCGAAACTGTGATGGGGTTCTTCATCCATGAGGTTGAATCCTGCTTGCTCATATATATGGATTGCCGCATGGAGAATACTATTCGTCCAGAGTGTAAGTGTTTTGTATTTTTTCCTGCGCGCAAAGGAGATGCATTCATCAACCAGTTTTCGCCCTACCCCGAGACCGCGTGCGGTTGGCTCGACATAGAGCAATCGCAGTTGTGCTGTCGTCCTGTTCTTTTTTACCAGAAAGACAGAGCCAAGAATTTCGCCATTTCTCTCGGCGATCCAGCATTGCTCATACGCGGGATTATGCTCTTGCAGAAAATCACCGGCCACTTTTGCCACCAGACCTTCAAAACTCTCATCAAATCCGTATTCTTGTGCATAGAGGGCACCATGGCGGTGTATAACCCAGCCAATATCTCCCGGATGGTGTGCCCGGATGACGATCGGGTTAGCGTTCTCTGTTTCGGCATCCAGTATAGAGAGAATCTCCTTCATGGAAGCAACGAGACGTGCCTGTACATTGTCTGAGAGAGGGGCGAGCATTGCGGCGACTTCATCACGAGAGGCTTTGATATAGGGTGCGAAGACGCGTCTGCCTTCTTCGGTCAAGGCAAGAACGCGTTGTCGTCCATCTGTTTCGCTCCTGATGGTTTCCAGCAGTCCGGCAGCTTTGAATTTCTTAAGCAGGCGGCTGAGATATGCTGGATCAAGTGACAGACTTTTCACCAGGTCTCCTGCCGTTAGCTTCTCCCCGAAATTCAGCTCATAGAGGATGCGCATTTCAGTTAGCGAAAAAGGGCTTTTGAGGAGGCCTTCATTAAGCGCTCCCACCTGTTTGGTGTAAAACCGGTTGAATTCTCTGATTGCATCGATGCGGGTTTCAGATACAGCCATAATGCCCTCCGTTTATTGTTATAACACAATAAAATAATGGACTTTGTCAACTAAATATAAAGAGAGTTTAGTCAGCGAGGGCGAATGGCGCGAGGCCCTCGCGGAATTGCACGATAAATTCCTGCATCAAAAGAGATCGTGGATGGAATTTGGGGTATAGAATATCAAGCTGGAAAGGGAGCTGCGGTTCAAATGTGCGGGTTACCAGCCCGCGCCCGACATATTCAGCCGCATCAATCGAACTGACGATGGCAACGCCAGCTTCCTGTTCTGCCAGCAGGCAGGCTGTTGCGAACTGACGAACTTCCACCCGATGGTTCAGGACGGCGCCTGCCGCGTCGAAGGCGGATTTTACGGCGTGGTAAAAGCGGTTTTGCCGGTCTTGGACGATCATTGGAATGCCATCAAGGTCTCTGGCCGTAATCCCTTGCTTACTGGCGAGCGGATGGCGGCTGGAAAGTGCGCAAACAGTCCGGATATTGACCGATTCATGATTGACGGCGCTATGCCCTTCAAACTCATCTGCGATTCCAATGTCATATTGTTGTGCGGCGATCCATTCGCGCACCCGCGCGGAACTTCGGGTCTGGATAGACATGGTAACGTCTGGACGTTCCGCCAGGAATTCTGCCACAACTTTTGGCAAGAGGGATGTTGCAAAGCCTGGAAGACAGGCAATCCGGAGATGACCGGCCTTCTGGTTGCGAATATCCGCTGCAAGCTGCGCAACGTGATCCAGATTGGTAATTGCACGATCAACTTCACTATAAAGGAATTCTGCTTCCGATGTGGGGTGAAGCCGTCCCTGCCGCCTGTCAAAGAGAGGGATATTAAGGGCTTTTTCCAGGCTGGCGATTAATCGACTAACGGCGGGTTGAGAAATGTTGAGAATTTTTGCCGCCGATGTGACGCCCCCCGCAATCATGACAGCCCGAAATGCTTCAAGTTGTCTTAGACGATTCATGCCCTCAGCCCCTCTTCATTCGGCGCACCCATAATACAATGTTATGGAGATATTCAGGAAGATTATCATTAATCCCGCAAATTGTGGAATCCTGAAATAGATTTTGACACTGTCATTAAACCGTCATTGAAGGTCGGGCAAATACCTATACTCTATTGGGAGGGGACGGGTTGCCTCCTGACAGAAAGAAATCAGATTCGGGCATCGTCAAAGGCGATGTTTTATAAACAACCTATAGGGAAACATTATGTCTATATTCAAAAAACTAGTTCTACCGGCGGCGTTGGCCGCCTTTATGAGCGGAACCGGTGTCGCGTCGGCGGTTACCGAGATTCAATGGTGGCACGCGATGGGTGGCACCAATGGTGAACGGGTCAACAAGATTGCGGAAGACTTCAACGCGACTCAATCCGACTATAAAGTCGTTCCCACCTTCAAGGGCAACTATACGGAAACCATGACCGCGGCCATTGCAGCCTTCCGGGCCAAGAAGCAACCGCATATCGTCCAGGTTTTCGAAGTTGGTACGGCGACAATGATGGCGGCGAAAGGCGCTGTCTATCCGGTTGAGGAAATGATGAATGATGCCGGTGAGCCGTTCGACAAATCAGTCTACCTGCCGGCCGTGATCAGCTATTATCAGACATCGGACGGTGAACTGTTATCGATGCCGTTTAACAGCTCCACTCCTGTCATGTGGTACAACAGGGACGCACTGGATAAAGCGGGTGTGACCAAGATCCCGGAGACTTGGCCGGAAGTGAAGGATGCGTCCGACAAGCTGCTAGCTGCGGGCTATAAATGCGGTTTCTCCTTCGGCTGGCAGTCCTGGGTGATGGTCGAAAACTTTAGTGCCTGGCACAACATTCCCATGGGCACGGAAGAAAACGGCTTCAAAGGCACTAACACCAGATTTGAATTCAACAACGATACCGTCAAGATGCATATGACGAACCTGCAGAACTGGCACAAGGACAAGCTGTTCCAGTATGGAGGTCGTCGCGGCGATAGCCTGCCGATGTTTACCAATGGCGAATGTGGCATGTGGATGAACTCTTCGGCCTATTACGGGTCGATCAAGAGCCAGGCCAAATTCAATTTCGGTCAGACAATGCTTCCATATTATCCGGATGTCATTGAGAAGCCGCAAAACTCCATCATTGGCGGCGCGACCTTATGGGTACTGCGCGGCAAGCCGGACGATGAGTATAAGGGGGTTGCCCAGTTCATGACCTATCTTTCTTCATCTGAAGTGCAGGCATGGTGGCATCAGGAAACCGGCTATGTTCCGATCACGACTCCGGCGTATGAATTGTCCAAAGAACAGGGCTTTTACAAGGAAAACCCGGGTACGGATACCGCAATCAAGCAATTGAGCCTGAACACGCCGACACCGAATTCCCGCGGAATCCGGTTTGGTAATTTCGTCCAGATTCGTGACGTCATTAATGAAGAAATGGAAGCAATCTGGAATGAGAGTAAAACCCCGTCGGAAGCTATGGACGAGGCTGTAAAACGCGGTGATGTCCTCCTCCGTAAATTTGAAGATGCAAACGGATCTTAACGTTTGATTTTCTGATTGAGACCGCCGCAGCGCTTCCTCCCGCTGCGGCGGCATCATCGGAGGGGTAACAGTTCATGTTAAAGAATGTTCACTTCGGGCCGTCTGTGCTGCCGTTCCTGCTGGTCCTGCCTCAGATTGTAGTCACGCTCGTATTCTTTATCTGGCCCGCAAGCCAGGCGCTCTATCAATCGGTTTTGATTGAAGATCCATTTGGTCTGAAAACCGAATTTGTCTGGTTCAAAAATTTTGAGGAACTGTTTAAAGACCCGCTGTATTGGAGCTCATTCGAGATCACAGTGGTCTTTTCCTTCCTTGTCGCCTTCCTGTCCATGTCCTTTGCGCTGGTTCTCGCTCTTTTCGCGGATCGTGTTATCAAGGGGACGGGTGCTTACCGAACGTTATTGATCTGGCCCTATGCTGTGGCGCCCGTGACCGCCGGCGCCCTCTGGGTCTTTATGTTTAATCCCACACTCGGCATTGTCAGCTATGCTCTTTCCGCGCTTGGGTATGACTGGAATCACCAACTGAACGGTGGGCAGGCGATGGCACTTGTCGTAATGGCCTCAGCCTGGAAGCAGGTGGCCTATAATTTTCTTTTCTTTCTGGCGGGTCTGCAATCGATTCCCAAATCTTTGATTGAGGCGGCGGCGATAGATGGCGCCGGGCCGATGCGTCGGACAATTGATATTATTCTGCCGCTTTTGTCGCCGACGACCTTCTTCCTGCTGGTGATTAATATTGTTTATGCCTTTTTCGAAACTTTCGGCGTTATCCATGTGGTGACTGCAGGGGGGCCTGCGGGTGCGACGAATATTTTGGTCTACAAAGTCTTTAGTGATGGCTTTGTTGGGCTGGATCTCGGAGGTTCGGCGGCGCAATCGGTCATCCTGATGATTATCGTGATTGGGCTGACGGTTGCTCAGTTCAAGTATATCGAGAAGAAGGTGGCGTACTGATGGTTGAAAACAGACCGCTACTGACGATTTTCTCTCATATTATGCTGATTTTCGGGGTCGCCATGATCGCATTCCCGATCTGGATCATGTTCGTCGCCGCTAGTCACCCGGAAATCCGTATGACACAGATTCCGCTGCCTCTGATGCCCGGCGGACATTTCTTTGAAAATCTGGATATCGCCTTGAACAAGGGACTTTCCGGGCAGAGCGGTGAAGGTGTCGCCAGGATGCTTTTCAACAGCCTTGTTATGGCGTTAATGATCTCAGTCGGTAAAATTGTAATTTCGCTGCTGTCCGCCTTCGCTATCGTTTATTTCCGCTTTCCTTTCCGCATGTTTTTCTTCTGGATGATCTTCATTACGCTGATGCTGCCGGTAGAGGTGCGGATTTTGCCGACCTATGAGGTCGTTGCCAATCTCGGAATGCTGGATAGTTATTGGGGTTTATCCATTCCGCTGATAGCTTCGGCAACCGCTACTTTTATGTTCCGGCAGGTGTTCTTAACCATTCCCGATGAGTTGCTGGAAGCGGCGCGTATTGATGGCGCCGGTCCCATGCGGTTTTTCTGGGATATTCTGATCCCGATGTCGCGAACAAATATAGCAGCGCTTTTCGTTATCCTGTTCATATACGGCTGGAATCAGTATCTGTGGCCGCTTCTGATTACGTCGGAACCCCAGATGTATACAGTGGTGATGGGAATCAAGCAGATGCTGGAGGCGGCGGAGCAGGCGCCTGAATGGAATGTCATTATGATGACCGCGCTTCTGGCGATGCTGCCGCCAATTTGTGTGGTTATTTTCATGCAAAGTCTCTTCGTCAGGGGTCTGACGGAAACAGAAAAGTAAGTTTAAGGAAAACAGGAAGATGGCACGGGTCATTCTAGAAGGGTTGCGCAAGACCTATCCAAATGGGTTCAAGGCTATTCATGGTGTGGATGTGAGCATTGAGGAGGGCGAGTTTCTCGTTCTTGTCGGGCCTTCCGGCTGCGGAAAATCGACGCTCCTTCGGATGATTGCCGGGCTTGAATCTATTACGGAAGGACAATTGCGCATCGGCGACCGGGTGGTGAACAATCTGGAGCCATCGGAACGGGATATCGCCATGGTGTTCCAGAATTACGCTTTGTATCCGCATATGAGCGTATACAAGAATATGGCATATGGCCTTAAGATCATGGGTCTTCCCAAGTCCGAGATTGACGAGCGCGTAAAAAAAGCGGCGGCTATTCTGGAACTCACGGATGAACAGCTCACCCGTAAACCGAAACAGCTGAGCGGCGGTCAACGCCAACGCGTTGCGATGGGCCGGGCGATCGTTCGTGAGCCGAGCGTCTTTTTATTTGATGAGCCGCTTTCTAATCTGGACGCCAAGCTTCGTGTCCAGATGCGCCTTGAGATAAAATCCCTTCAGGCAAATCTTGGGATCACCAGTATTTATGTTACCCACGATCAGGTCGAGGCAATGACGCTTGGTCAACGTTTGATGGTATTGAACGCTGGCAATGTGGAGCAACTCGGTACGCCAATTGAGCTAT
>TARA_R110001606_G_scaffold90964_1_pt1 | contig 12798 bp, 9 predicted proteins | sample TARA_R110001606 | Tara Oceans TARA_R110001606 (sample SAMEA4398315) | marine metagenome | biome: Polar Biome; feature: [SRF] surface water layer (ENVO:00010504); material: water (ENVO:00002006), including particulate matter (ENVO:01000060) such as... | depth 5 m | reverse complement strand
ATCTGCAAATTTATCAAAACCGGCAGTATGATTAAGAGAACTTACTGGGTCATCCCAAGTCTTATAAGGAATTCTAGATTTGAGTGAATATGAGAAGTTCTGATAGTACTCATTGTTGGGAATGACTTGCAAATTGTCGTTCAAGAAGCCAGAATTTGATTGCCAACCCGAAATAAATGTTGTTCCTGCACCAATACCGATAGTTGAGTTAAAATCAATCTTAGATTTAACTCTAGACTTGATTTGAGAGGTTTCGGACTCAATAATACTACCAACTTCGAAATCTGAATTAGTAGAAACGAACAAATATTCACTAACCGGATCCCATCTCTCCACTATGCCTACACTATCATCATTTGAAACCTTTTCTCCATCAAAGAAATTAGAAATTTTAAGTTTAATGTCAAAGATTGGGAAATATGTCTTTGGAGTTACTTTTGCTGCAGCAAAAGTTATTATTTCTCCAGGAAATTCTCCATCACCAAGATAATCCGAAAGATCATATTCGACATAAGAACCAGATCCACCAAGATTGCTATCAGTTGCAGTTAGACTGAATAATGCATAGTCATAATTTTCTGAATTATAACCTGTTCCTGTAGTATTGAACCCAATTGCAATATTTTCGACAATTACTGTCTCACCAACTTTAAATGGCCAGTCTTGTGGATCACTAAACTGTTTAGATAGTGATAGTCTTACAATTTTTGATGCAGAGTTGTAAGTAATAGAACTAATACTAAATCCATTTGAATTATTAATAGGAATAATTTCCGGCCGGGTATTGTTCAATGAGATAGTGTTCTCTACAATAGTAACTTCGGTGTCATCCAACTCATAATCTAATTTTACATCAGTTATTTGTAGTTTTGATACACCATCAACTACGACAAGCCCAGGAGCCTCGTAATAATTCAAACCACCAGAACTAATACCAATAGAATCAAACGACGCCAAAGGTTCTATTCTCAAAATCTCTGGTAAGTTCCCAGAAGCATTCAGAGTTGTGTCAGATGGATAACCAAAACCAATGTAGTTAACTTTCGTTGATATAATATTACCAATTGTAGTGCTCGATGGTTGTATTAGAGCACCAGTGCCAGTAGAACTTCTTACCGAAGTAAATCCAGGAAGAGATCTGTAACCTCTACCACCATTCAATATGGTCAATCTCGAAATATGACCAACTGTATTAGAAGAATTTGTAGTGTAACTAAGAATTGCATTGGTTGTATTGTATGAATCATTAGTATCTCTACTGTAAGGTATGTTATAGTCGAAAGTCATAGATGTTACACCTACAACACTGTAACTACCATCAAATTTATTATCAGTGATATTGATTTGGTTGTTATTATAAACTGAAGTGTCAGTATATTTTCTTATCTTTACTGGAAGATTGATGTCAATATTATCAGACTCAAAGTTGTACCACAAATTAGTAGGAATATTTTCACTAACATAAAGAGTTAAGTTTGCATCAGTATCAATACCAACAGTTCCAGATTTAGTAACTTCAAATGAATTCGAATTTTTTGCAATCCAGAATTTATTTTTATATGACAAGTCACTATACACAAACATATCAAATGCAGCAAATTTGGCACCAGCATTAGTAAATGATAAAGAATTGTCAGAAAGATTAAATTTTAAATTCTGATTTTTTTGAACTTTGATTGCGGGATTAACCCTAGAAATTGTTGTAGTATGTGCAGTTCCAATATTGATAAATATTGGGTTTTCTTTTCCTAATTCAGAAGCATACTCAACTAGTTTAATCTGATTATTCTTAAAGACATAAACATAATAAAGACCTTTGTTAGAAAGACTGGGATCAGGTATTATTGAACTATAGATGACCTTATCGCCGATTTGATACTTATTATCAGGAACAGTAAACGTATTAGATACCGTATTAATTCCTACTGGTTCAATAGTATCGGGATCAAATACTATTCTTCGGTTATACTCATCATAAATGACTGATATTTCTACAGTCGTAGTTGGGTTTACGTCATTAGTAATTCTATCGCCAGGTTTTATACCATGAGTACTTGCAGTAGAAACAGTGACAATATTTTTAGAAAATCTACTACTTAATACTGATGGAATATTAGTTTTAAAACTATGGTAACTACCGAGACCAACCGAATTGGTAAAGTAAAGAAGACCACCTGACCCACTAGTAACTCCAACATACTCTCCAGAAATACTATCAATACCAACACGAACTGTTGCAATACCAAGTATGTCCTTATTAATAGGAACTGCAAAAAGATTTCTATTAGATTCTAGTGGGAATATATTGGAACTAGTAATACCACTCCAGGCACTAATAGTTGTTCCGCCATTAGTGTAATAGACGATGGGGGTGTTCAATCCCAATCTATGATCTGGGATATAGATTTGTTGTTGATCAACTCTAAACTGGGTTTGGCCTACCCCTGGATTAGCAAAAACTAATGTTGTTGCAGTACCAACAGTTTCAGTACCAAGACCTATTGACTCGTTTGGTTCAAAATAAAGTTGTCTATTAGTTATTAGTTCTTTTGTAGTAACAATACCTGTTGCAGTAAATGATAGTTTTCTGGGATCATTTCGAACTAATTTGCCAGCATTATGTACAACAGCAAAAGTATTATCGTAACCTCTTAAAACTCGAATTCTGCTCGAAGTTTTATCGATGTTTAGAACTTTAAGTTTTTCAGAGTCAATTCTTAAAATATCATCTGGTGCTACAATAGATTCGTCAAGTGAACCAGAAACATACACATAGGTCACAATACCCGTTACAGGTCCTGTAGAGATACCTAAAGAAGTATACCATCTGTCACTACTCACACCAACACTGTAAGAACCCTGTAGGTTCTTATACGTCTTAGAGAGACCATCGATGAAGATGATGTTACCCGGAAGAAAATTATGTGGTACCGAAGTTAGACCAACAAATTGATTAGAATCAGTATTTGAATAGATCTCAACATCTTCAATAGAGGTTGTTGCAAGACTTACTGCATCTACTTTTTTACCACCAACCTGCGAAACCTTAACATTTAAATTACTACCACTAGTTTTAGTGTTATTAAATATAACCCTATCATTAACTCGGTAACCACTACCGCGGTCAAAGATTGTAACGGAGTCAACGGATCCCGAGGATGTTGCAGTAACATCAATAGTTTGTTTTCTTACCGGATTAGAGTTGAAAATATAATCATATCCACTCTGGCCACCATTTGTATAGTAATACTTAGTATTTCTAAACCAACCTTTACCTTCAATATCGTAATCAGTCTGATTAGACCTTGCTAGGAAGTTGAATGCAATAGGTGTTGACTTATAAGTGTCGCCAATTGCATATGGAAATACTGGTCTTCTATACTTATTGAAAGGACCACTAGAATCATTTCCTTCCGAGATAGTGCAGAAGTACGCGTATATCCCATTTGGATAATCCGGTGTTACGCAGAATCTTCCATTATGAATATCTAGATCACCATCTCCAGTAAAGATATAGTCATTGGCAAAAAATCCATTCGGGAATGAACTATACGGAGGTCTACCCTTTTGAACTTTTTGTAATTTATAACTAGATGTTACTCGTGAAATGTCACCAGTGCCGTCAATATTCTTAAATCCGTATGGTCCATAGATTGGATTTCCATCATAAGCCCATCCAACAATAGGTGAGTGGTAAGTGTTGTTAACTTCTCCACCAGTCTGTGGATCAAAACTTAAATCAAACGTACCGTACAGTTGATTATTTTTATCAAATCCATTGATTACATTCAAAGATCTGCGAAGAGCCCTAGGTAGATACGTAGCACAATACTGTAGTGACTTATTGGAAAGATTTTCTTCAATAACACCATCATCATCGAGTATATTATTGAAATTCTTTTCAAACAGGTTTATATTCCAAGCCTGAATATTTGCATTTACTCTAGCACCACCACCAGATGGTATTACATTAACCGAAGTTTTGCCAAAAGCATAACCAGTACCACCTTTTGATATAATTATATTTTTAATAGAACCATTTTCAATAATTGGAATTAGAACTGCATAGTTACCAGTATCACTAACAATCTGCAAATCTGGTGGAGAATTATACCCACTACCCGGAGTATTAACAACAACTTCTACAATTTCTCCATTATTGACGATAGGAGTCAATTTTGCTTTAGTTCCGGCAGCAAATGTAATTTCTGGTTGTCTTACAAAATCGACAATATCCGAAGAACCATAACCAACACCATTTAAAGTTAAGTCAATAGTCTCGATAGACCCTCTAAAAATTGGTTGGAGTTTGGCATCATACAAAAGAATATTACCGATGAACGGATCATCACTAATCAACCAGTTAGAACCCTCATTTACCTCTACAAAGAATTGATCTTGTACTGAACCGTTATTTGTAATCTCTGCTTCAGTATCTGTCCATGCAAGAACGAACACAGGAGTCGTAATATTTTCTTCAATCGGGGATTCGATTATAAAGAGTTCCTGATAATCTTCAACAAATGTCTTATCGTAAGATGCTGCTGCACCTTCAACTATTACTACAATTGGTGGATAGTTGAAAGAACCCAATCCTTCATTACCAAAGTTAATGATAATACCATTGTCAAAGTAATAATCTGTTGCAACGGGATCTACTCCAACCTTTGTCAATGAGAACGCATCGTCATTAACTTTAACGACATAGTAATCGGCAGTTTCGGTCAAACCAATAACCCTATCTCCAGTCTCAGGTCTTGTATATCTTACAATTTCTTTTGATTCATAACCGTGTTTTACAATCTCTACTTGATTAGATACAGTATTAACACCTACGGTAGGAATCGTTCTTCTTTTATTTTCGTAATTTTGTCCTGGATTAGTAATTACGACAGAAGATACAACTTGTTTTAGATCTGACGCAACAAAGTATTGTGTGCCGGAACCATATTTCCTAAGATTGACCGTGTTAATACCAACAAATGCATCACCCTCAGTAATATGAAGTTTAATTGCAGTTTGACTAGCAACTCGAGCATAGTACGATCCCCCAGTAGTAAGTCCCGTAATAATTTCGGTTCCTCTTGGTTCATAGATTATCCGTTCACCATCTAAAAACTTATGGTCGCTTGGGAAAGTGATTGTATTACTGACGAGATTGACTTGATTAGGAAAATCTGCAAAGAATGAATTTTCATGTTTGATTGAAATCATTCTTGGTTCAGCTTGAGCACCAAACCCATTACCACCACTAATAGAGATTGTGGGAGGTTCGTAATAACCAAGACCAGGATTTATGACATCAAGTCTTATAAGTGATCCTTTTACATTACAGAATCCGGTGGCACCATATCCAACTTCGTCCTTAATTACCAATAATGGAGGATTAATAATGTCATATCCATCACCACCGGCAGTCATGGACAGATTATTGATTGCTCCATAATAAACACTACTTTGTGCCTTGTAGTTTAATAGTTCAACACCATTGACAAACATACCGATATGACCGGCTCTAGTATTATAATTCTTATCATCATTGATTGGTGTTAAAATCTGTCTATACAGACCTTGAGGTTCTATGGCTTTATCGTAGAAATCTAGATAAGCAATAGATGCATTGACTACAGAACCATTGAATGTGATATAGATTTTTCTAGATAAGTCTGCTTTACTTCTAGAAAGCTTAATAGTCTCCTCATCAACTCTAAAAACAAAATACGATGCCGATGGCATAGTCTCAAAACCATTTCCTGCAGAGGTAAAATACACTGCATCACCAGTATAATACCCATGATCGGGTCTTGACGTGGGGTTAATCGGTAATTTTAGTTCATCTGTCGAAAGAAGATTTGCACTAAAAGTTATTTTCTTATCATATGGATCAGTTTCAATGTTATCATACTTTGCAATAGAGTTAGATGCAATAATTAGATCATCATTATACTTAGAATATGTGTTCTGAACGTTCGCAATATAACTATTCAGGTAAGGATATGTCTGAGACTCGCCCCTCAATGTCTGATTTTCGATTACAAACTGACCTTTTAGATTAATTTGCTGCGAAAAAGTTACTCTAATTTCTTGCGAAGAAAGAACTCTAGAAACCGTACCAAAAATAGAGTAAGTTCCATCGAAATTCTCATATCTTACGGTATAACCCTCTCTTAAAAAGTGGTCTTTTGCAAATTTGAATTCATATACAAAGGCATTTGCATCAATAACACTAGATTCTATAACATCCCAGTTAGTTTTTACATTTAAGACGTAATTATTTGCCTTTTTTGTCTCGGACTCCCATCCAAGAGACTTCAGTTCTATAGTATCGTGCGGTTTGTAGTAATAATTTGGTCCATTGGGGATAAAATCCTTCACTGCGGCAGTAAATCTGACTCTTACTTGATTAGTGGTGTCAATACCTACGTATGCATACGAATACGTATCTAAAGTCAGGTTAGTTTTCTTTACAATTTTGCCAATAACTCCACTTGTATTGAAAAATTGATTTAAAGTCTTACCACTATATGCAACAGATACCTCATTATCGTCAATATCTAATATACTAAGACTACCAAATTCGGGAAATCCAATTGTAGAGTCAACATCAATGATAGTTGAACCAACACTTACATCATTTAGGACTTTTGTGAGTGGATTTGGCTTGAATTGTCCGTAGATAGAACCACTTACATCACTATCTCGGGCAAAACCGGAGTCAATACTAATCTGATAGAACTGAAAATTCTCATAAGGTATCTGTTGAACATTAGTAACAGACCCTCTAGCACCAGTTAGGTCTTGATATATCGTAAGATTCTTTAAATCAAGAGGATCACCCTGAAGTTGTTCTACAATAAAGTCCTTAGTGACCTTATAATTTGCATTAGATGGAGTAAAAAGGAACTTTGATGGACGAATAAGTTCTACATCTTCTCCATATAGTGCTCGGAAGAGTATTTCGTAAGATTGTTCCGTACCTTTTGACTTATAAAAACTGTCAGAGTTTATTATAAAGTTTCTTTTATCTAATCCCGTATAGAAATTTCTATCAGTAAACCCCGGAGTTACCTGTCTTTTGAGTTTAGTGAGAAATTCTTTGAGAAAAAGTATATTTAAATTCCTAACAGTCGCATCTGCAGAGTGAGATTCCGCGATTGTTGAAGAAAATGTCAGTTCATCGGGTGAACCAGAAGTAATGTATGTTGTAACTCCACTAAAACCTCTAGAACATTCTACAAAGGTATTTGAAGTTTTGGATTGATAGAATATAATTTCATTATCAATTTGAATGATACCATTATTATCAGAAAATCCTTCAGTAGAACTTACAACGATAGTATCATCAGTAGTATTTAATGAACCAATAAGTTTAGTAGAATCAACAACATCACATAATTGATCTACTTTTACGTACTGATCAATATTATTGAGGACATCAATAGGACCACTTTCAAATTCCTGAGAGATGTAATATTGTTTAATGAAATCGCCTAGTAGAGGAAAGTCTTCCCTAACATACCTAGGGAGTTGACTTTCAACGATTTCTTGAAATTTAACTCTATCTACTGTCATTTGTATTCTGACTTCTTATTAGTAAGATGGTGATGAACTGGCTCTTCTACTTATAGTAGATGCTCTACTCGCCGTATTATAAGGAGTAGATGGTGTAGGTTGTGTAGATGTAGAATCTACTTCAGTTTGAAATATGGACTGACCCCTAACTAAAACGTTAGAACCGTAACTAGAGGAAACAATATAGTTGGTTCCTGATACATCATTTCCAGAAGAAATATTGTCAGCAACAACGTTAACTACTGTATTATTTACATCCAATTGTAGATAGAGATCTTGAAGACCAATCACGTCATTTGAGTATGGAGATGCAGAAACTTCGATTAGAGGAGTTCCTCTATTGACTAGTGTTGATATAATATTAATTGGGTTAAGTCTAATCTCACCCTTAACATAATCAATTGTACCTACATTCTGTCTTACGATATATGGTTCTGACGAAGATTTCAGTTTGAATAGAAATACAGTTCCTTTACTTAAATTACCAACCGGACTATCACCGAGGTATACAGTTCCACTAATACCACTGACAGTAAAACCGGATGATTTGATATTGTACCCAACGAGATTTCCATTAAAGTTTGCACCATGTCCGTGGTTTCTTATATAGAACCGATTACCGAAGCATAATTCATACTCAGCAAAAGTATTCAATTGGGTATTGATGTCTCTTCTGATATCAATATTTGTAATGTTTGACATTACTGATTCATGACTTTGATCAATTACCTTTTGGAATCGGGAGTATTTGAATCTTCCACCAAACTTATTGACATCTGACGATTCAGAATACTTAACAATATTGGTTGTAGTTAGGTTTTGAACGAATGATGCAGTTGGTGCCAGATTGGAATCATAGTATACCTTACAGTTTGGTTCAATATACAAATACTTTAGATCAACAATCTCAGATAAAATACCAGCAACAGAGTATTTCCTCATCTGTTGTTGTAAGTTTTGTTTGATGTCACTTGATAAGAAGACACCATTATATGGTTTAATACTTACAAATACCTTACCGTATGAAGGTGGAGTCAAATCCTCACCACCAAACGCTGAAACTGATTCTGCCTCAGGGTAAATTTGTGGAATTAATGCTTCATAATCAGCAGCAGTAACAGCTCTATTCTGTGATGCATAGATTTGAGGTGCATACTTCTTGACAGAATCAATAGATTCGATTGGTTTACCACCACCAGAAGATACTTCAGTGGTTACAATCGATACTCCAGAACTAATCGTATCTCCAGAACTAGACTTTAGATTACCTATAAATGCAAATTTATTAATATTATTCGCAGACTCTCCATTGGTAATGACATAACTTGCTTCAACAAAATTATTATTATCTAACTTGACACCAAATATACCATCACCAAATAATAATTCGTATCTTTCTTGCCCAATCTCTTGAATAAAGTATGCTCTAGTAGATGCGGTAACATCAAATAAGCTATTGAATAGTTCGAACTTTCTGGTTACAGTCGATTCTTGCGTATCTCTTACAACAACCGATAACAGATCAGTATCAATACCAGAGTTAGGTAATACAAATTTCTGATTTACATTAGCACTATCGACAGTAAATGTTTGTGTAACATATGTTCCTTCATATATCTCGATATTATAGAAGTCTGCAAATCCCGAAGAGTTAACTGGGACCGTAATATCATTTGGAATTGAGAATATAAAATTCTTCGTATTATTCACACCAACTGACCTAGATGCCATCACTGCACCAGCCTTAAGTGTTACTGCTACAGCTGTGGTGTTTGAAACATTTACTGCAAAAGAAACTGTTGCAGCAGAAGCTTTCTTGGACCGCGGTACATACCCTATATTACGTGCTAGAGACACCACATTCTCTCTTAACGTGGCACTATCAATGAATACCTCATTAGATACCATATTGGCATTGTATGAGGTTATATACGTATTGTAAGCTAACGTATCAAGAATAGTTGACAGATTAGATCCCTCAAAATCATAGTCCGTGAAATTTGAATTCGCACGGAGATAATCCTTGATGGAAGTCTTTATCTGATCAAAATCTAAGTTGCTAAAATTTACTAAGGGCATTTACCTAGTGGGCTGTAATGCGAATGATAATTGTTGTCGAGGAAGATCGATACCTACAATGTCATACTTAAGAGTTACTTCAAAGATGTTATCGTCAAAATTTGGATTGACGATAACCGCGGTTAAACGGACTCTAGGTTCAAAGTTATTAACTGTGTTCCTAATTTCAGATTCAATTGAACTGGCAGTAAGTCTATCTAAATTTTCAAATAGTAGTTTAGTTACATTACAACCAATATTAGGTTGAAATGGTTTCTCACCAGGTAAGGTAAAAATTAAGTTACGAATTGATCGTGCAATAGCATTCTCGTTTCTCAACGCAATTAAATCGAGATTTAATGGATTGATCTTGAATGATGCACTTACATCTTTAAAACCTTGACTGACTCTTTGGACAGGCACGTGATCTTTCTACAACAATTATGAGTTATTTATTACACCAAACCTAAACTTTTAATCAATCAATGTTTGCTTGTTATCTGTAGAGTCTTCATTCTCCCAAAAGTCTTTAAAGTCAACTTCAGATGCTTCATAAAATCCATCCTCACGAACCCTCTTGGTATTCTTTGGTGTCTTCTGATCGTTATTAATCTCTCTTAGAAAATTCTTATCCATCTATAATAAACCCCAATCTCTTGTAGTTACTTTGTTCTATGTAGTCCGATACATCATCTCCTTCCCATACTGGAGTGATTGAGTCGCCACCATAATTAAAATTAGGATTACCTCTTAAATGTATCTCAATTAACCTACCATCAATATACTCACAATTTAACCAATCATATCTCTGACTAACTTCCTCAAACACTTTGGGTAATGGTATCACTCTATCTACCTTATACCACTTCTTCCACTTGTATAGAGGGTCCTGGGGGTCTCTCACACCCTTTACAGTTAGTTCTTGTTGTCCCTTGTAATAATCAACTGATATATGTTCTCCTTCAAATACTTCACACCAAAACTCAGCTGGATGTAGATGTTCAGTATCACCTTCAAGATATTCAATACGAGCATGACGACTCATACCCATGAAATTAATACATGGTCGAACAATATAAAAATCGGGTCTAGGTACGGCGAGACCAGCTGGTCCACACTCGTATCCTAATACCCGACTCACTTGTAACTTATTATAGACCCACAGATCATATGAATGAGTTGATACCCATTCATATTCTGTACTATACCTATCCTCTTCCTTGTCCACTTTAATGATCCGTTAGATATTCATTATGAACCCATACTTCCTGGGATTGAAGATTTACAATTAAACAACTTATTTTTTTTTAGGTTTGGCAGATTTTTTAGGAGTCGAAATGTTTTTACAACGTTTGTCTGGCGCAGATTTGCCATTTTTATGTACCCAACGTCCCATTATCCTTTTCCTTGTCCACGATAACGTTTTCCTTTGTTATTACGACTAGTAGATGCATACTTAGTATGAGAACCACAACCCTGTCGTGTCTTCTTTGGTTGAGACTCAATCATCGTTTGTCCTGATAGTGACTTTCGAATCTTTGCCATAATCTAATTCTCCGTATAAAGTGATTCTAATTGAGTTTGATTTTGTAGATGTTGTCGGTATTGCTCCAAATACTTATCACTATTGGTTTCAGTGATAAGTGTCATCTTTGAAGCAAATTCCTTTGATTGATCAACCTTAAATTGATTTGCCATTAGTACCTTAGATAACTCGGGTTTTCTCATGACCAACACGAATACGTGGATCACACCAAATCTCATATCCTGATTCAATTGCATCAAGACAGAATGAAACATCCTCTCCACACATATCTTGAACAGCACCACTCTCAAAGACTTGCATCTTCGGAGCAAACCATGGATACGTCATACCCTTATTCTCAAAAACACCCTTCTGAATTAATACCCATCCGAATCCAGTATAGTCTACAGTAAATGGCTTCTTACGCTTACTAATACCATCTACCATCTCATGATTCATCACTCCACCATTATTACGGAAATCATCTTCCTCTAACCAATGTGCAACAGAGGTTGTCCGCCCGTCTTCCGTAGAATACCAACCGGCACTAATAGGACGCTCCGTTCCATTAGCATCTAATGCTACATCACATAATTGCCAGAACTTCTCCGTGTTGAATATAATATCACTGTCAATCCATAACTGATAATCATAGGTTAACTTACCATCCCATGGAATTTGGTCAGGCCCTCTCAATACATTGGCCCCTAGGCATTTGCACCGAGCAAAGTTGACCATACTCGAATAGTCTTGACTAATCTGTATACTCATCTGGTTTTGTACAAGATCAAAACATAACTGTACAAAATTCTTCATGAATGCATAACTACATCCACGCCCAGGTAGACAAAATACAATTGCCTTCCCCTTCATTCTTTCTTTGATTGCATCAAAATCCCACTCAGGTCCTTCTTCCTTTTTCTTTGGTGTTGATGCTTTCACCGTAAATCCTTTAGCCATGAATTAGAATCACTCCATTTCAACTTTCATTATACTTCGATATTTAGTGTCTGTCAACCTCGAAAGACCTTCGGTCTTCCTCACCTTTCAGGTTAATTTGAGGTATCTGACAAATTACTGATATCCTCTCTTTCATGTAGTATTTCCACTACCTCATATGAGAGATCCTCAGCTACATAGTCAGTCTTTAATAGTCCTACTATTACATTTAAACAATCCCAGTTATACTTAAACTTCTCCTGGTCTAATGAAGGCATGATACATTCATTCTTCAAATATATGTGATATAACTTCGAAATACTCATAAGGACTTTCTATGCGCGGGTCTATAGGGGATTTTTTTATATAGAACTTTTTTTTTATTCTGCAATATATCAAGGCCGGATTGTCACCTTTGTAGGTTAGTCAAGCCGCAATTTCTTTAAGGGGGGACGCTATGCGGTCATAAGGATAACATCGAAAAACGTTAAACACTGTCGCTAGCACTATAACACTGTTGCCCTAATCTGTCAACCCTTACTGTGACATAAGGGCTGACTCTATATGTTAATTATCCGTAAATCTTCTTATGTACTTGACAATCAATCCACTCTAGTAAATCACATGCATCAACGCGTTGTTGCGGTTGATATGATGAAACAAAGGAGCTCTCTAAGTTAAACCCGATTGAAACATTACGAGCT
>TARA_R110001606_G_scaffold222699_1_pt1 | contig 12802 bp, 10 predicted proteins | sample TARA_R110001606 | Tara Oceans TARA_R110001606 (sample SAMEA4398315) | marine metagenome | biome: Polar Biome; feature: [SRF] surface water layer (ENVO:00010504); material: water (ENVO:00002006), including particulate matter (ENVO:01000060) such as... | depth 5 m | reverse complement strand
CTTGCAGTGAGGGCAGTGGGAGTGCGGCAAAATCAGGTTGTAGGTCGCCTGCTCCGCCTGTGGCGGGTCCAGCTCCAGCATCTCACGGCTTTGCTGCAGCCATTGCGCCTCCATCATTCTGGGCAGCCGATAGATGACCACGTTGAGGAAGCTGCCGACTATCAGGCCCAGCATACCCGCGAGCAAAATAAAGGCCAGCGCGTGGCTGGCCAAGTAATCGATAATTTGCATGCGTTAGACGACGTTGCCGAGCTGAAAGATGGGGAGATACATGGCAATGATTAAGCCGCCGACCAAAACACCCAGAACCGCCATGATAAGTGGCTCGAGCAAAGTTGTTAGATTGTCTACTTTGTTATCGACTTCTGCCTCGTAATAATCAGCGACTTTCTCAAGCATGCCATCCAAGTTACCCGATTCTTCACCGATGCCAGCCATCTGTACCGCTAAAGAAGGAAAGACGGCCGTTGTTCGCATAGAGAAGTTCAGCTGCGAACCAGCAGATACATCTTCTTTGATTTTCATTACCGCGTTGTAAAAAACGACGTTACCTGCGGCGCCAGCAACGGAGTCCAATGCTTCAACCAAGGGAACGCCCGCTGCAAAGGTGGTGGACAGTGTGCGCGCAAAACGTGCAACGGCCGCCTGATAAAATATGTCGCCAACGACCGGGGCCTTCAGTAATGCACGATCTTCAGCATCCCTGAGCTTTTTCGACTTCTGATGCATCTGCCCATATACGTAACCGCCTGCGATCAAGCCTATCAGGATGATGAACCACCACGACTGCAGCCATTCAGAAAGAGCAATTACAAAAAGCGTAAAGCTGGGTAGTTCTGCGCCAAAACCGGCAAAAACTTCTTGAAAACTCGGTACTACTTTAAGAAGCATGATAGCTGTAACGATTACGGCAACTACCACCACCGAGACAGGATAGGTCATTGCTTTTTTTATCTTGGCTTTCAGCGCTTCGGTTTTTTCTTTGTACGTTGCAATGCGGTCTAGGAGAGATTCGAGCCGGCCAGACTGTTCGCCTGATTCGACTAAATTGCAGAAAAGATCATCAAAATATTTTGGGTGCTGGCGTATCGCGTCGGCCAGAGTGCGGCCTGCCGCGACTTCAACTTTTATTTCGTTGACCAGTTGCGCCATATTGGGGTTTTCGGAGCCTTCAGCGATAATATCGAAAGCCTGAATAATAGGTACGCCAGATTCCATCATCGTCGATAGCTGGCGAGTAAAAAAAGCGATATCAAGCGGTTTGATCTTTTTTGCACGCTTGCCGAACAGCACTGTTTTCTTGTTGATCTTGGTTACAAGAATGCCCTGCTTGCGCAGTTGGGTTTTAGCCAGTGCAGCGTTCGTGCCTTGTATTTCGCCAGTGATTTTGGTTCCTTTGCGATCTTTACCCTCCCACCTGAAAGGATAAAGCTTCTCTTCCTTGGCCTTTTTCTTGGCAGCTGCAGGATTCTTTTTTTGTGCTGCTTGTTGCGCCATGACTTAGTCCTTGGTCACACGGTTAACTTCGGCTAGGCTGGTAACGCCCTGCTCGGCTTTCATCAGAGCAGATTGCCTCAAACTTCTAAAGCCTTCACTCTGGGCTACATCGGAGATCTGAATAGAGTTGCCGTCTTCCATGATAATGCGTTGCATTGCTGGAGTGATTTTGACGACCTCGTAAATACCAACACGTCCTTTATAACCATCTTTACAATTTTCGCAACCCACAGGTCCGAAAATTGTAACCCCTGCATCTATTTTTTCTGGCGTGAAGCCTTCTTCCAGCAATGTGTCACGCGGAACCTCGAGTGGCGCTTTGCAAGTTTTGCACAGACGGCGGGCCAAGCGCTGGGCAATGATCAGGTTGACCGAGGTCGCAATATTGAAGGACGGAACACCCATGTTGCGAAGGCGGGTCAGGGTTTCCGCAGCACTGTTGGTGTGCAGTGTAGACATCACCATGTGGCCGGTCTGCGCTGCTTTAATTGAAATCTCTGCGGTTTCGAGGTCACGAATCTCACCGACCATGATGATGTCGGGATCTTGTCGAAGAAAGGCGCGCAAAGCTTTTGCGAAATCCATGCCCTGTTTAGGGTTCACGTTTACCTGGTTAATGCCTTCAAGGTTGATCTCTACAGGGTCTTCCGCCGTGGAGATATTTCGCTCAACGGTATTCAGGATGTTGAGGCCTGTATAAAGAGATACTGTCTTACCTGAGCCTGTTGGTCCGGTCACCAGAATCATGCCTTGCGGTCTTTCTAGAGCAGCCAAAAACATTTTTTTCTGATCATCTTCATACCCTAGTGCGTCGATGCCCATCTTGGCGCTTTCAGAGTCAAGAATACGCAAAACGACTTTCTCCCCCCAGAGTGTGGGTAACGTATTGACGCGAAAGTCGATGGCTTTGCTTTTGGATATCTTCATTTTTATCCGGCCATCTTGCGGCTTACGCCGCTCTGCCATATCCATCGAAGACATGACTTTCAAACGAGCCGCTAGTCGCACACCCAGCTGTTGAGGCGGTTTAGCGACCTCATGCAATATGCCATCCGTTCGGAAGCGAACACGATAGGTTTTTTCATAGGGTTCAAAGTGCAGGTCTGAAGAACCCATTTTGACTGCGTCAAGCAACATCTTGTTTACGAACCGGACAATAGGGGCGTCGTCCGAGTCGTCTCCTCCCGCGTCTTTGTTGTCGTCTTCCGTCACTGCTTGAATGTCCAAGTCATCCAAGTCTGAATCAGCCATGTCGCTCAGGCCACCTGTGGGGCCGTCTAGATATTTCTCTATTGCTGCATGAAGTTTGTCATCTTCGACAATAACGGCATCTGTTGTCAGGCCGGTATTGAACTGAATATCGGTTAGTGCTTGTTGATTGGTGGGGTCAGATATCGCCAAGTAAAGGCGCGAGCCCCGCTTGAACAAGGGCAGTACGTTGTGTTGTCTGATGAGTTTTTCACTGACCAGCTCTTTAGGTTGCAGGTCTTTGTCAATTGCTGAAATGTCAAAGTAGGGATAGCCGAACTCTTCAGCGCAGACCATTGCCAGCTTATCGGAGCTAGCTAGCTTCTTTTGAACCAGATAGGTTATGAAGGGGATTCTATCTTGAGTGGCTTGCTGGCTGGCTTTGCTCGCCGTCTGAGCATCTAGCAGTTCTTCCTGGACGATCCTTCTGGCTAGACCGGAGAGAGCGGGGGTATCCATAGGTAAAATAGGTCCCAATACGTAGAAGACGAGGGCTTACAAGCCCCAGATATGATTGTTTACTATAGTACAGCAAGGCATGGCGTTACAAAGCAACATAGAAAAAACGAGGTGCTTCAGAGTGTGTGACGAATATGGTCACATATTGTCTTTATTCGTCTCTTCTGTTGGTCTTGATTGTTACTTGGCATTGCTGGATCTCTCAAGTCGCGACTGGGCGGTGTGTTTAACCCGTGGCATAGGGAAAAAAGTGCGGGAAAAATGGGCTTGCGTATGATGTGGCACGTATCCTGCTTGTATGATTGCAGCCCAATGGCTATTTCACATATAAACGGAGTTGAGAAATGAAAGCTCAAATGCAGAAAGGTTTTACATTGATCGAACTGATGATCGTAGTTGCGATCATCGGTATCCTGGCAGCTATTGCTCTGCCTGCGTACTCAGATTACCAGGCTAAGTCTAAGGTGACTGCTGGCTTGGCAGAAATTTCCGGTGGTAAAACAGCGTTCGAACTTGCAGTAAATGAAGGTAAAACCCCAACGCGAGCATTGGTTGGTCTGCAAGCAACTACTAATAACTGTGGTATTGCTGTGGATGGCGCCTCTATCGTCTGCACCGTGGACAATGCCCCAAAACAGGTTGATGGTAGTAAAGTTACTCTGGCACGTGATGCTTCTACCGGTCGTTGGACTTGCGCCTACAGCGGCGACGACAAGTATGAGCCTACTGGTTGCACAAACTGATCTGATTTGAAGTTTGTTAAAAGCCGCTATGAAAATAGCGGCTTTTCTTTTTGTGTATAGGGTTAATTGATAATGGCCTCTCGTAAGACGTTAGCTTACCTGTTTTTTGTTTGTGTTCTTTTGGCAACCTACGCCATTTATATTCAAGGGGTTAGTGGCTCTCTCTATTACGATGATTTCAGGCCTCTTTCCGGGCTGTCCAGCATAGATGGTGCTCAGTCCATGCTGGTATATGTGCTGGGAGAGATTTCCGGGCCTTTAGGTCGGCCCGTCAGCATGATCAGCTTTCTGGTCAATCAGCACGATTGGCCAAACAATATTGAAAGCATTTTGCATTTCAATATTGTGCTTCATTGCATCAACGCGCTCTTGGTTTTCATTTTATGTGACTTGCTAGTTAAGTTAAGCCGAGAGGATAGTAAGTGCCCCGAGTGGCTAGCCCTCGCTGCTGCAGCGCTTTGGATGCTGTCACCGCTTCTAATATCCACCTCCCTGATCGCCGTCCAGCGTATGGCGAGCCTATCTGCTTTTTTCGTGTTGTCAGGCCTGATTAGCTACTTGCTATGTTTTTTTCTGTCCGAGCGCAAGCCTAAACGTTGCCTCGCTTTACAAGCTGGCGCGATAGGTTTTTTCACTTTGTTGGCTATGCTCAGTAAAGAAAATGGTGTGCTTTTGCCTGTATTTGCTCTGGTTATCGAGGTCACGCTTATACAGTCCGTTACATCGGCTAGTAAATTTCGTAATTTACGAGTTGTAGCTTTTGGGCTCTGCCTGTTTGCCATACTCGGGTTTTTAGCTTTTCGACTGATGGGGGCAGACGAAAGCTACCTGCACCGTTCTTTCAGCCTGGCTGAACGGATAATGACACAGCCTGTTATTTTGTTCGATTATCTGCGGCTTGCGTTTATTCCAGACATATTTTCCTACAGTCCTTTTCATGATAATTATCAATATTATACGTCTTTTCTGCAGTGGCCGGTCGCACTCGCAATGCTGGCACTAGTTGTTCTGTTTGGCTTGGCGATTATGTTGAGGAAGAAGAACAGCCTTTTTTCGTTTGCGGTATTGTGGTTCTTGGCGGCGCATCTTTTAGAATCCAGCGTGATTAATCTGGAGCTTTTCTTTGAGCACAGAAACTACGTTGCGTTGATTGGACCTTGTTTGGCAATGGCTGTTGCTCTTAGCTCCGTTCCGTCACGTTATCGAAAGGTATCCTGCATTATTTTTGTACTTTACCTCGGTTTGTTGGGGTTCAGTAGCTACCAGGTTGCGTCTATCTGGGGCGACCAGCCAGTAGCAGGCAAAATTTGGTTTGACCACTCTAAAGGATCTGCACGCGCTGCTGAGCATTATGCAATCCAATTATTGGAAGCGGGTGAGTCCGAAAAGGCCTACCTGGTGTTGCAGCAGCAAGCGGAGCAATGCTTGGAGTGTGTTGGTAGTCAAGCCCAAGCCATGCAGCTGGCATGCAGGTTTGACGATCAAGATAAGGTTGATTTGTATAATAAAAGAATAACGCAGTCCCGCGAGTATTCGAGAAGCGTTGATACTGCTCCATCCTCTTTGGCTGCGATTATAAAAGATGTGGTAGCGGACGATTGTTCACAGATAACGCTGGAGCAACTGAAGCGCTTGAATTTAGCTATCTTGCCCTATAAGCAAGGAGGAGGGCGCCTAGCGGTGTTGGTTAATTTGCACCAAATTGCGCTTGCTGAAAATGATACTGCAGCCAACATTTATTATTTGCAGCAGGCTTGGCATGTTGAGCGTGACGGTGCGATTGGTCAAATCCTAGTTGGTAACCTTCTCAAAGTTGGCAAATTGAAAGAAGCTAAGCTATTTGTCGATAACAAGATGTGCGCGAGCCTACCCATTTTACCGACGCTTCAAAAAAAGGAGTTAGCGCGTTGTGAGCTAGCCAGTCGTTGGGTGTCTGAAGCGATGGAAGAACATCAGGATAAACCAGAATGAACAACCACTTGTCTATTGTGCTTCCCGCAAAAAACGAAGCAGCTGCCATTGGCGATACGATTACCAGAGTTCGCCAGTGCTATCCAGATGCTGAGGTACTAGTCGTTAACGACGGCTCTACCGACAACACAGCAGAAGTTGCCGAGATGGCCGGTGCACGTGTTTTGCATCACCTTTATAGTAAGGGTAACGGCGCTGCGATCAAGACCGGTGCACGTGAAGCCAGTGGCGACGTTATTATATTTATGGATTCTGATGGTCAGCACGACGCCGGAGATATCAGCCGACTTTTGCACCGTCTGGAGCAAGGACACGACATGGTCGTAGGAGCGCGTCAGCCTGGGTCTCAAGCGAGTGTCGGGCGAGGCTTGGCAAACAGCTTTTATAATAGGCTGGCAACCTATATGACTGGCCATCGGGTTGAGGATCTTACCTCCGGCTTTAGGGCAGTGCGTGCATCGAAGTTTCGGGAGTTTCTTTACCTACTACCCAACGGCTTCTCCTACCCCACTACTAGCACGATGGCATTTTTTCGTGCGGGTTACTCCGTGGCCTATGAGCCGATACATGCCGCACAACGCATAGGCAAAAGCCACATAAAGCTGCTGAAGGATGGAATGCGGTTTTTACTGATAATTTTTAAGATCGGGACTTTGTACTCGCCGCTGAAGTTATTCGCTCCTATATCGGCATCGGCATTCGCTTTGGCCAGCTTATGGTACGGCTTTACACTGACGACAGAGGGGCGCTTTACAAATATGAGTGCTCTACTATATACCGGCAGTGTTATGGTTTTTCTAATGGGGTTGATTTCAGAGCAAATTACGGCGCTTATGTATAAAGACAGTGAATAGTCGTCATAGCTTAGGTTGTGTAGGGCTTGATTTCGGCTTTAGATATACTGAATCTTGACGCAATATGGTCTTCAGCTAGATCGCGCCTTTTTTCTAGCAGCACAAGGCGCTCTACATGTCTGCAGTTTAGTAAAGATAAGGCATAGTATGTTTAAAGGCCCTATAGCTCTCGGGACACTTCGTACCAGTTTTGTTTTGGGACTGCGCCTGGTTGTTCAAACCGGGACCTTGCTTCTGGTTTCGTACATATTAGAGCCTGCAGCATTTGGTTTATTCGCCGGCGCTGCATCGGTGTCAGTATTGCTGGGCACTTTATCTACCTTTGGTATCAATTTTCTTCTGCTAAGCGAGCTATCAAGGGATTCAGCTAATAGGAACAAGGTTTTATCTTACGCTATCCCGACTACACTGGTATTCGGCTGTCTAGTTTTTTTTGTTTATCAGGGGTTTGTTTTTTTCCTGCTAAATGATGAGAAAACGGTACTGTTCCTATTTTTTGCTATAGGCATGACTGAGATTTTTATTCAGCCTCTGTTTAGCCTAATGGCTACGGAGCAGCATGGAATAGGTCGCATTGCACGTTCACAGCTAGTAGGTGTCTTGCCCTTAGCGCTTCGTTTTTTAAGTGTTTCATTAGTTTTGATCAGCAAGGTGCAAGATCCGTTATATTGGTACGCTTGCGGGTATTTTTTTGCTTCAGTTATTTCATTAGTAATCGGGCGCTGGACGTTGACCCAGTCTTGGCCAGCGTTAAAAGATTGGCGTCTAGCTCGAGTATCAGAGCTCAAGCAGGCTGCTGGGTTTGCGGTGATTAATTTTAGCAATATAGGCTCTTTGGAGTTGGATAAAGCATTGGCACTAAATTATCTGCCGTTAGCTAGCGCAGGTATATATGCCGTGTCAGTTCGTGTGATTAGTTCTGTAACCCTACCTGTTACAGCGCTAGTTCTCGCTGCGCTTCCCCGTCTATTTCGAGAAGGTGCTCAGGCATCTAGGCCTAGCGGTAGGTTGTTTGTCTGGCTGTTTTCCGCCACGCTTTTTTATAGCGTGGCATTGGCGACTATAGTTTATTTTTTTTCCCCATTTTTAAAGTTAATATTTGAGTTCGGTTATTTTGAGATCGTTGATGTTGTACAAGCTCTGTGTTGGGTTATTCCCGGAATCGCTCTTCGGTTAGTTTCCGGTAGTATAATTATTTCCTTGGGATTGCCTTGGACTCGAGCCGTGTATGAGATTTGTGGAATTGTCGTGCTCGCAGTTCTCACAGTATTTCTAGCTCCAGTGCTGGGGGTTGATGGTATGGTGCTGGCTCTGATTGTGGCAGAGTGGAGCATGGCTATATCAGGCTTTTTGCTATGCTTTAGATACAGTAGACAGCTCAAGAGGTAATGATGCTATTTGAAATCTTAAAAAAATTCCCAGTTAAATTTTATTTTCTCAAGAAAGTATATGTTTTATTTGTTAATCTGGTGAGCCCATTTTCAAGCTCATCAGAGTACTGGGATTCAAGGTATTTAAAGGGCGGGAATTCAGGTTCTGGATCATATAGTAAGTTCGCAGAGTTCAAGTCAGAGGTCGTCAATGATTTTATCGAGAGTAATAGGGTTGATTCGGTTGTTGAGTTTGGCTCTGGGGATGGCAATCAACTTAAGTTAATGAACTATAAAAGCTATGTGGGTTTTGATGTTAGTGAAACGGCGGTTGAGGTCTGTCGACAAATTTTCAATAACGATTTGACTAAGCGCTTTGCTCTAACCAGTGAATATGCAGGCGAAAAAGCGGACCTCTCTGTCTCGTTAGATGTTATATATCACTTGGTTGAGGACTCTGTTTTTGAAGAGTACATGAGTAGGCTTTTTTCTTCGGCTGAACGATTTGTGATTATTTATTCTTCAAATACTGAAGAGTGTATTGATGAAGTTAGCCTGCCACATGTTAAGCATAGGAGATTTTCCAATTGGGTTGAGCAAAACTGTCCAGAGTGGGTGGTTGCGTCGTATGTTCCAAACAAGTATCCCTATCTAGCTGGTGATGATGGTTCGTTTGCAGATTTTTATATTTATATGAGGTGATCTGTTCTTCTCGGGTTTGTCGTTTGGGTTTGGAGATGGTTTGATCTCCGCAAGGTTCAAATCTCCCTCTATCGTTTGGTTGTGGTTTTTATTTTAGTCTCTGTTGAAAAAAACTGGGAGATTTTTCTTCCGAAAACCTCCCAGGTAAATTCTTTTGAAAAGTCTACCATTTCTTTATTGTCTAGCGGTTCAATTAGCGCTTTTAAGACGTGCTTTATCAGTTCTTCATAGTTGTTTTTTTCTACCAAGTAACCGGATTTCTTATCACTGACTGCATCCACAATTCCGCCAGTAGAGAAAGCTACCGTGGCTAGGCCGTGTGCGGCCGCTTCGATAGCCACCATTCCAAAACCTTCGGGATCATTTGGAATGTGGCGCACAGGAAAAACATGGACGTCAGCCACCTCGTAAGCGGTGGCTAGTTTTATTTTATCGGTAATGACACCCAAGAACTTTATGCTATCGGCTACGCCACTTTTTTTTGCTTGGTTCTGAATGCTATCTATTGTCTGAATATTGGCCCCTAAGGAATTTTTTGGTTCCTCGCCGATTACAAGCAGTATTGTGTTTGGCTCGATTTTTAATATGGCCGGCAACGCAAGCTCAACAAACTCGCGCAGGCCTTTTCGGGTTGTCAGGCGTCCGACTGATAGTAGTACCTTCTTTCCTACTAAGCCGTATTCTGCTCTAAAGGCTTGGATATTCTCAGGTGGCTGTGGTTTATCTGGTAGTTTCACGCCCGGATAAATGATCGCGACTTTACTCTCGCTAACGCCAGCGGCTAGTGCTAGTTTTTGGGTGGGCGAACTGTTTACCATGACGTAGCCTAATCTTTTGAATACCGGGGCCCATAGTTTTTGATAGATTGTGTGCTTCACAGTAATGTCAAAGCCATGTAAGTAGGCTGCGGACTCTGCGCTGCACACTTTGCTAATGCCCCAGGCTAAAGGAGCTGTAAGTCCGCTTCCTGCTAAAATTAAGTTCGGTCGCCATACTAGGGCCACCCAAAGGGCTTTGAAAAATGCAGTAACCATGAAAAGGGGCAGAGGGCTAAGTGGAGCTTCAAATATTACTATATCTGACGGATTTACCGCTGCAGCACCTTTGGGACCAATAATTTTCACATCGGCATATTTTGATAGCTCTTGGGCCATATGGATGTTCAGTCGCTCCATTCCCCCGACCAACGGTGGTAGGTTACGTGTGATGATTAGAATCCTTTTTTTTGGCATTGTCCCATCAGCTTTTCTCAACGATATTTGAATGTTATCAATACTTCGGGCTGTGATATTGGTCATTTAACTATATAGTACGCTACAGCGTACGCTTAAAGTTTCTCTGCTGGCAGATGGTTTAGCTGCGATGAACTATCTCCGCGTCAATGCTTACTTTAACTGCAGTCGGGTTGTATTTCTTGCTCGCGTGCATCAAAAAACCGTATGTCATATGTTCCCAGTTTGGCCAGACATGGCTAAGCGTCCAAGCGCATAAATTGCACAGCGTTATAGCAAAGAGAGCAAAAGGTATAAGTGCGAACTTACGCCATCCCGTTTTGCTTGCTACACCTCCGGCGATCGCTAGACTGAATAATAGGCCGGCAGTTCTAATGGAGTGCTCGGCACTATGAATAAAGTTTACTTCCAATCCTGATTGTTCTGCCGCGCGCTTTAAGCCGAACTCTGTGAATCGCTGAAAGTCAAAAGGCGCGTCATGTAGCGGATAGAGGAATGGCATACTAATCCATGCTTTTCCTTCGGTTTTTAATACCCTCGATATTTCACTAAAGACTTGGAAAGGATCTGGGACGTGCTCTATTACTTCCAGGCAAATGATGGCGTCGAACCGCTCGCTCGCGAACGGAAGTTGAGCGGCATCTGCAAATACAGTAGGTTTGGCGTTGTATAGTTCACTACCTGTGGCGGGATAGTCTAGTGCAATATATTCAGCGCTTTTTTGCAGTTTCCTCTCAATCCATCGGTCGGCTGATCCAATGTCTAGCACTAATCCGCTAATCGCTTCTATGCCTAAAGGTAACTTCCGTTGACCCAAAAGCCATTGCGGATGAACAGGCAATCGCTTAAACGACTTTGCCAGCTCTTGGAGTGAAGGCATAAAAGGCTGCTCCTGAAGGGTTTAACAGTGATCTGGAATAGGCTAACTAATTTGCGATGTCACTATTTTCGATGAGGGGGCTCTAATCAGCACTAGCCTCGAAGGATCTCATGATTTTTATGGGATGCTCAGGCATTGATCACGTTTTTTCCGCTCAGGCGCCCACGAGTGTCAATCACTAATTGGGCATGCTGTTTCAGGTGTTCATAGTCAACGTCATCATGGTCTGTAGCGAGAACTACGCAGTCAAATCTTGCTACGTTGTCTGCACTTAATACTACTGATTCTAAATCAAAATAGTGATCTCGCTTTTGCGGGAAAACCGGCACATGTGGATCTGAGTAGGCAACTTTGGCTCCTTTATCCTGTAGCTGAGACATTATTTCTACTGCTGGTGATTCGCGCGTGTCATCAATGTTCTTCTTGTAGGCAAGGCCGAGAACCAAAATGTTACTGCCTTTTACTGCTTTGCTGTAGTCGTTAAGCGCGTCGGCGACTTTCTGAACAACCCAACGCGGCATATAGTGGTTTATCTCGCCAGCTAGCTCGATGAAGCGGGTGTTGATCCCGTATTCCTTAGCTTTCCACGTTAAGTAAAATGGGTCGATAGGAATGCAGTGCCCTCCAAGCCCAGGGCCAGGTCTATAGGGTACGAAGCCGAAAGGCTTGGTCGCTGCGGCCTTTATTACTTCGTGAATATTGATTCCCATCTTGTCGGCGACTATCTTCATTTCGTTGACTAGCCCGATATTGACTGCTCGGTGAATGTTCTCCAGCAGTTTGGTCATTTCGGCAACGCGGGTATCGCTGACAGGCACCATGGTTTCAATCGCGTTGGCATAAAGCGCGGTGCCCAGGGCTAGACACTTATCGGTCATGCCGCCAATCACCTTTGGGATCTCTGAGGTAGTGTAGTTTGCGTTGCCTGGGTCTTCACGCTCAGGGGAGTAGACTAATGCGCAATTTATGCCTGGAGTAAAACCACGCTCGGAAAGTTTGGGGGCCAAGATTTCTTCTGTTGTTCCGGGCCAGGTAGTGCTTTCTAGGCTCATTAGCTGCCCAGCTTGAAAGTACGGGAGAATGCTCTCTACGGTATTGGTTACGTAGCTCAGATCTGGCTGGTGGTGGTTATCAAGTGGGGTAGGCACACAGATGATTTGCGCGTCCACCTCGGCTGTACTGGAAAAGTCGCTGGTCGCTTCAAAGCCATGGCTTAGTGCTTGGCCTATTTGTAATGTGGTAATACGCTCAATATAGCTCCCACCACTATTAAGCTTTGCGATCTTTTTGTCGTCTATATCGAACCCTATAACCCTGATGCCGACTTCTGCGAAGCGCAAGGCTAGTGGCAGCCCTACGTAGCCTAGGCCATAAATTCCTACTATGCATTTACGGTTCTCGATCCGGTTACGAAGCTCCGTCAGGCAGTCTTCATTTATCTCGTCTTGGGGAGCAGTTAGGGGCATTAGGTGAATAGTCCTTGTTATTGGAAGTGCGCTAGTAGTTGATGATTGCAAATGCCCCTTAAGTGAGCAAGCAGCATCGTCTGGTAAGTACGAAGGTTTAGTGCTGTCTTTGCAACGCGCCTTCTAGCTCCGTCTCCCCCTCCCGCCACAACCGCCACTCTCCCGGCTCATAAGCAGTCCACTGTTCATTATTCGTCAGCGGCTCAGTCGCAATAACAGTTACCACGTCTGCTGAAGTCGTGTGCTCAGTAAAATCGATACTCACCTCTACATCACTCAGATGCGCAGCGCCGAAGGGTGCGCGGCGGGTGATCCAGTGGAGTTTGCTGGTGCAGAGGGTATAAAGCCAGTCGCCGTTGCTGAGCATGATGTTGCATACT
>TARA_R110001606_G_scaffold12592_1_pt1 | contig 12802 bp, 9 predicted proteins | sample TARA_R110001606 | Tara Oceans TARA_R110001606 (sample SAMEA4398315) | marine metagenome | biome: Polar Biome; feature: [SRF] surface water layer (ENVO:00010504); material: water (ENVO:00002006), including particulate matter (ENVO:01000060) such as... | depth 5 m | reverse complement strand
CGTCGATAAATCGAACACCCCCACATACTTCCCCATTTACGCGATGCGTTAATGCTACAAAATAATGAGGGCATTTAACTACGTTAATGCATCATTATTTTGTGAAGGGAAGTATGAAGATGAATAAAGGCATCTTAATTTTACGTAGCAAGAAAATTGAGAGAAATACATGATGTGATTCGGACTTACTTTGACGCATTTAAAAGCTAGACATGAATACAGGCTGGCAGGCTACTAAGTGCCAACAGCGGTCATCCATCCAGCGGATTGAATGCCTGCTTTAGGTATCAACAAAAGTCGAAGCCTCAAATACTGCAGTTTTTGGGCTTATTAGACGTTAAGTGAGGTGTGTAGGATTCAATCTGCAGTTAAAGGGGCAACCCAGCGATTATCTTAAAAGTAGTCTAGTCATTAACTAAAAATGATGGCCAAGTGACGTCTGGAATTCCCTTAAGTTTTGGTTCCGCGAAATAGAAACCCTGAATTTGTGTAATACCTGCAGAAATTAGCCATCTTAAATCTTGTTCGTTATCTACACCTTCAGCAATCACTTCTATTCCTAGACGGGATGTTACGTAGATGATTGCCCCCACTATTGCTTGACGAGGGCCATGATTCGCCACACCGAGAATGATACTTCTATCAATTTTAAGCTTATGTGGTTGAAAATCAGCTAATAGAGATAGACCTGCATAACCAGCTCCAAAATCATCTATAGCGAGCCTCATTCCATTTGCTCTAATCAAATTGGCTAATTTATTGAACTCATTATGGTTATCTATCGCTTCTTGCTCAGTGATTTCAATAATCACATTATCCGGATTCAAACCCAAATACTGGGCATGCTGGCTAATTATTTTCACTGAATTAGGATATTCTAATAAAGATATTGGCAATAAGTTGATCGACATAAATCCATCGAACTTCATTTCACTGAACATTTCAAGTGCTGTCAGTTTTGAGTCAACATCGAGTTGATGTAACTGAGAGGGAGTAAGCCTCTCGAATACTTCGTAAGGGGAGCATCCATCAGCTCCGCGAATAAGTGCCTCGAGAGAGGTAATCTGCATTAACTCAAGATCGACGATCGGCTGAAATGCAAAGTTGTGGGGATAGTTTTTACGAACGTGTAATTGCTTAGCTTTTACTGGTAGCGGATTTCTCTTGGTTGTTGTTAATTTTTCTTTATTAAGCGCCCATGCTCCGTCAATAAAGGCTTTCGCAATTAATCTTGATCTAGATACAGAACCTCCCTCGTGGTATTGCTCAAGAACTTCAGCAAGACGCTCTGCTTCGTCGATTATTTTAGCCATCGATTGAGGTCTTTTTAAAAGAAGTTGCATGGACCAATGTTCATACTCACGCTTTGGAATCGGTTCTTTTAGCAAAATAACCACTTCGCTGTGCCGAATATCATGTTGTATGGAGGTCATTAATTTAGATATAACGCTAAATCTACCTTCAAGAATCTGAAGAAAATGATCGCCATCGAAAATTAGCAACCCGGTTATATCTAGTAGCTTATTAGCATCCTGAATAATAGATAGAAATTCCTCTATCTTGGACTCATGAAATTCTTTAGAGACATTACTTTTATATATAAGCTGGTATAACTGCATTTGAGCCACCGAGTTGTCATGTTCTCTGAAACTTCACGTCAAAAGTCAATAAGTTAACGCATAATCACTATTAACAATCTCATGAAATTGGTAAATTATCAAGGGACTCTATTACTGATGCCTAATAATCTAAATGTCTGCTATGGGTTGTGGATTGTGAAGCGACCTTCGATCACTTCGTCGCTAACGTGCCACAAGCGGTCATTCGTTTAACGCCGTGCTCATCGGTAAATGGTGAGCACAGCGAGTAATTTATCCGAGTGCAGCGCCTTGTTAGGCATGAGCTAACTTAAGCCCAACAATGCCTGCACAAATTAGCCCCAAACTCACAAGCTTAAGAGTATCAGTGGATTCACCAAACAGAAATATACCTAAAACAGCTGTACCAACAGCACCAATACCTACCCATATTGCGTAGGCCGTCCCGACAGGTAATGTTTTCAACGCCCAACCCAACAAAAGAAAACTTGCGACAAGTGCGAATACTGTTCCAACGGTAGGCCAAAGTTTCGTAAAGCCTTCCGTGTACTTTAATCCAATAGCCCAGCAAACTTCAAAGAAACCCGCAACAAATAAAATGACCCAGCTCATAAACACCTCTCAATTAGTTATGGGGCCGTCCCCTAATGAAATTTGAGTGGTGAGGCCGTCCTCACTTCAAGTGCCTAACTTGTTGCTAATGAGAATATAAATCCCCAGTAATACTCATAGAGTATAGTGACTATAATTCCCTCTAATCAAACAATCAAACAATCAAGCCAAAAGCGTGATTTATAAGTCCAACGGTTAATTTTCCTATGTTAAATGATCTATGGGTCGAAAGTCGTTAGATTGACCTCTCACTTAAACAAAGAACATGTCTAATTACCACCCAATGCTTTGTACAAACTAATTTTGTTCACCATTTCCATCTTCTTGAGCTGAACTAGTTCCTGGTCAACCTCATAGACATTGCGTTGTGCATCCATAAGTTCTAAATAATTGGCAACACCGAGATCATAGCGCCGAGTGACTAATCTAAGCCGCACATAATCAGATTCAGCAATCCTAGTTTGTAAAATCACCTCGTTCTCTATTTTCCCTTTAATCGCTAATACATCGGCCACCTCACGAAATGCGATCTGAATTGTTTTTTCGTATTCAGCAATCGCAACATCTTTGCGTACTTCAGCCAAGTCTAGATTAGCTTGATTTCTCCCATTATTAAATATTGGTAATAGTAGTTGTGGGTTAAAGCTCCATGTTTCATTACTATTTCCATCAAATAAATTTAAAAGATCATTATTGACTAATCCAACATTGGTAGTTAACTGAATACGTGGAAAAAATGCCGCGCGTGCTGCACCAATATTGGCATTGGCCGCGATTAGTTTATGCTCAGCAGCTCTAACATCTGGTCGCATTTGTAATAAGTCTGATGGTATACCTACTTTTGCAGTGCTTATTTCTACGTTTCCAATATTTTTCACTAAAGAAATTTCTTTAGATTGATCACCGAGTAACAATTTTAGCCCGTTTAATCCTTGTTCATACTCTCTTTCGATTGTAGATAAGCTAACCAATGATGTATCCACTTGCATCTCAGCAGTTTTAAATTCCAGTAAGCTATCAAGCCCTACATCCAATCTTCGTTTAATTCGACCTAACGATTCGCGACGAGATCTTAACGTTTCTATTGTCAGTTGCTTTCTTTCATTAAGAGCCAGCACACTGATATAAGAATTAGCTAATTCAGCAATCAGGCTAATTTGCACATTATTTCGAGCTTCTTCAGTAGAAAGAAACTCCTCAAGTGCTACGTTTGAAAGACTCTTAACCCTGCCAAAAAAATCTAATTCATAATCACTGAGTCCCAAACCTATTTGGTAAAACTCCGTTCTGGTTTTCTGTCCTTCTGCAATGGCGGATTGCCCTTTTTCAGAGCTCAACGATCCATTAACAGTTGGAAGTCTATCTGCTTTTTGAATGCCATAAACTGAACGCGCTTCTTCAATCCGCAACATTGCAATTCTTAAATCGCGATTATTACGCAGTGTTTGTTCTATTAATGATTGTAAATCAGGATCCGTAAAATATTCACGCCAGCCCGCAGCTAAACTTAAGTCCTCGCCTTTTGTTTCATGCGTATACTTTTCTGGTAACGGCGGTACTGGTCGCATGTATTCAGGAGTCAAGCTACAGGCACTCAAACTAAGTAGTATAAAAACCATGACGAGACTACGATTAAAGTGGTCACTCATTATTTTTCTTCCTTCACAATGGATTTATCTTCACGTTTGATATAACGCCCAATAATGACAAAGAAAAGCGGCACAAAGAAAATGGCAAGTACAGTTGCCGAAATAATGCCTCCTAATACGCTTGTTCCAATGGCAGATTGCGCTCCCGAAGCAGCGCCTGTTGCCATCGCCAAGGGAAGCACACCAACGCCGAATGCTAATGACGTCATAATGATTGGGCGTAAACGCTGCCTAGCGGCCATTAACGTCGCTTCGACAATATCCATTCCATCGGCATAAAGATCTTTGGCAAACTCTACAATCAAAATTGCATTCTTCGCTGAAAGCCCAATAGTTGCTATCAAGCCCACCTTAAAATAGATATCATTCGGCATGTCTCGCAACGTTACACCAAGTAATGCACCGAATATGCCTAAAGGTACAACCAGAATGACAGATAAAGGAATCAGCCAACTTTCATACAATGCCGCTAAGGCCAAGAATACAATCAAAATTGAAACAGCAAAAAGTATCGATGCCTGGCTGCCTGATTTCTGTTCTTCATAGGATTGTCCTGCCCATTGAAAACCAATGCCACTACCTAGTTTTTCTGCCAAACGTTGAATTTCATTCATCGCCTCACCGCTACTTTTTCCAGGTGCTGCATTGCCGTTAATCGTAAATGCTGGATACCCATTAAACCTCGATAACTGAGGTGCGCCTGTTGTCCACTCCATTTCAACAAATGATGATAGCGTCACTAAGTGGCCGCTGTTACTGCGTACCTTTAAGTCTTTCAGGTCATCGAAAGACTGACGACTGACTCCTTGCGCTTGCAACACTACGCGCCGAATTTGATTTTTATATACAAAATCCCCGATATAGTCAGAACCAAACATTATTGCTAAAGTATTGTTAATCTCATCCATGCTTACCCCCAAAGTGTTTGCTTTTCGGCGATCGATGTCGAGCTTAATCATAGGAGATTCAGGTAAACCTGCGAAGATAGTATTGGCCAATATTGGGCTTTTTTCACTCTCTTCTAATAAAGTGTCTCTTGCTTTAACGAGCGCTTCTATGCCAACGTTTCCGCGATCTTGTAGTCGTAAATCAAACCCATTTGTTGATCCTAACTCAGGCAGTGGCGGTGAGTTCATGGCATAAACAGACAAGTTAGTTATGCCATAAAACTGAGTGTTAACACGATCAACAATCGCTTGAACATTCTGATTATCAGCCGTTCTATCACCCCAGTCTTTCAGCGTTACAAATAGCATTCCACTACTCGAGCTACTACCAAAAATACTAAAACCGCCTACTTCAAAGACATATTCCACAGGCTCATTTTGTTGAAGATACTCGCTAACATCACCTAACTTATCCATAGTCTCACTCATCGTTGAGCCTTGCGGAAGACTCACTACAACCATGAAATTCCCCTGATCTTCATCAGGCAGGAATGCGGTAGGTAAATTTACAAAAAGGTAACCCACTACAGCTAATATACCGCCATACACCAACATCCAGCGTATAGGTCTACGTAGAATTTTTCCTACTCTATTTTGATAATGATGTGTAACCCTCGTGAATTTCTGGTTAAACCATTTAAAGAATTTCCATTGCTCATCTGCATGATTCTTAATAGGTTTCAATAGCGTGGCACACAAAGCTGGCGTAAGTGATAGTGCAAGTAAAGCAGAGAAAGCGATTGAAACGGATAATGACATCGCAAACTGTCTATAGATATTACCGACTGCACCACTAAAAAAGGCCATTGGAATAAAAACGGATACAAGCACGACTGTTATGCCTACAACAGCACCACTAATTTGCTTCATTGCTTTAACTGTGGCTTCGTAAGGACTAATTTCATCCTCGGCCATAATGCGTTCAACATTTTCTACTACAACAATTGCATCATCCACAACAATGCCAATCGCCAGCACCATACCAAACATAGTGAGCACGTTAATAGAATAACCTAAAGCATACATCACGCTAAAGGTGCCCAGTAATGCAATGGGTACAACAATCGTTGGAATTAGCGTTGCCCGCAGGTTTTGCAGGAACAAATACATCACCAAAAATACAAGTGCAATCGCCTCAATTAAAGTAGTGATAACTTTTTTAATAGAAATAGATACGAATGCAGAGCTATCGTATGAGATCTGATAACTCACACCCTTTGGAAAATATTGTTGAAGCTCATCGAGTGATGCTCTTATCCGTTTAACGGTTGCAACAGCATTAGAACCTGGCGCCATTTTAATGGCCATAGCAGCAGTATTCTTACTGTTCAATTTGGTAGCAAACGAATAATCACTGCTGCCCAGTTCGACTTTGGCCAAGTCTTTAATCAACAACGATGAACCATCTTTGTTTGTTCTAAGAGGAATTTCACCAAATTCTTCAGGAGTCGTAAGATTAGAATCTGATACGATTGAAGTACTGATAGGAGCATTATCAGGCACGTCACCCGTGCCAATTTCACCAACAGTAATGCGTGCATTATAGCTACGTAGGGCCGCTGCGATATCGGATGCAGTAACATTAAGCGCTGCCATTTTTTTGGGATCTGGCCAAATTCGCATCGCATATTCAGGGCTAAAGGCTTGTACTTTCCCAACCCCTTCAACTCGTCGCAACGTTTGTATGATCTGCGCCGATGCCAGTTCACCTAAATCAATTTCGCTTAAATGACCATCATCTGAAGCAACTGAAACGATAAGCTGGAAGCTATCGGCAGACTTTTCTACTGAAATACCATTTCGACGTACAACCTCAGGCAATCTTACTTCTACAACTTTTAGTCGATTTTGAACATCAACAGCCGCTAAATCTGGATTTACACCCTGCTTAAACGTCATGCTAATTGACGCGGCTCCTTGACTGCTGCTGGCTGATATATACATTAATCCTGCAACACCGTTCATTTCACGTTCAATGATCGAAGTAACGGTTTCTTCTATTACACGCGCTGATGCTCCAGGATAACCCACTGTCACATTCACAACAGGAGGCGCAATGTCAGGATACTGCGCAATAGGTAAAGCCTTAATCGAGATTAAACCAAATAAGATGATAAGTAGTGATATTACCCACGCAAACACGGGGCGATCAATAAAAAAACGTGCCATAAATTTCCTTAGTTAAATTTTGACTTACTTGTTTGTTAACATCACTGGTTTGACTTTTGTTCCTGGCACCAAGGTAGATAGATCGCTGACAATGACACGATCACCAGCTGTTAAACCTTCGGTTACTACCCACTCTTTACCTTTCATGATTTTTGTTTCAACATTCACAACGGTTACTTTATCGTCACTGTCTAATACCATGACCTGTGCGGACTTTGATGTTCTAATTAATGCATCTCTTGGAATTAATATTGAATTAGAAACGATAGCTTGCTCTAAGGCCACCTGAACATAAGCGCCTGGCAACAGCTCTCTATTAGGGTTGTTAAATATTGCACGCATTTCTACCGCATCGGTATGGGGATTCACGGAAAGATCAGTGAAGGAAAGTTTGCCTGTTTGTTGGTATTCGCTTCCATCGGGCATTATCATCCTGACATTCACTTGTTCTTTTTCAATCTCTGTCACCTCGCCTGATTTAATTTGCTTTTGTAGCCAAAATACATTCGATGCAGGTTGAGAAAAGTTAACGTAGATAGGATCTATTTGTTCTATATTAGTAAGGGGTGTTGATGCATCCTGCCCGACAAACGCACCTTCAGTCACCAGCGCACGCCTGGCCACCCCGCTAATCGGTGCAGTTACTGTTGCATAGCCCAACTCTAGTTTTGCCTTGTTGAGTTTAGCTTTTGCAGACAACACAGCAGCTTTTGCTGCCAGTTCTTCTGACGCGGCTACTTGGTAGTCACGCTGGCTAACCGAGTGGTCGGAGACTAAGTCTTTATATCGCTCTAGCTTATCCATAGAATTAACATGATTCGCTTCTGCAACTGCAAGAGCCGCCGCCATTTCATCTCTAACTGCCGCCAATAACTCAGGATTAATCATAAAAAGGGCCGTACCTTTTTTAACATCCTGACCTTCTTGATATAGCCTTTCCGTAACAATTCCTGCTACTCGGGCACGCACCTCTGCCTGGCGATACGCCTCAAGTCTACCTGGAACCTCAATCTGTATTGAAGCAGGCGCTTCTATCGCGGTAATAATCTGAACTTCAGTCAGCATCGTGGCTTCTTGTGCATAATCTTCTGATTTTTGTTTAGAACATGCGACTAACACTATAACCAAGATAAATGAGGTGAAGATAGGTGAAAATTTTAAATTAAAACGCATAACAAAAGATTCCAAAGATGTAGTGGGCAGCAATGATAATTACTTTTAATTAATTAATCAACCGTGACTGATTAATTAATTAAAGTGTATACTAATTTATTTAAAAGTAATTAGGAAATTGTTTTGGCTCGGAAAACGAAGGAAGACTCTCAGCTAACACGAGATTTAATATTAGATGCTGCTGAGCACGTCATTGTCGAAAAAGGTATGAGCCATACTACGATGGCTAATATTGCACAAGCGTGCAATTTGTCTAGGGGTGCGGTTTATGGCCATTATAAAGGCAAGGTCGAATTAGCTATTGCAATGGCAAACCGCGCCTTGGAAGATATAACTTTAATACCAAAAGAACACAATGAATCAGCACTAACTTATCTTAAAAGATACTGTTTGAACGAACTTCATTGTTATGCAGATCCAGGCTCTCTGCAACGGACTTATTTCATTTTATATGTACGTGCCGATGATACGCCTGAGCTAATTAAAATTAGACAAGAATTAGAAAAAAGCAGAGCGAAGGTAATTGAAGACAGCATTAGAGAAGCCGTTATTGATGGTGAACTTAATCAAAATATCGATATTAAGCTCACCACACTTTATATACAGTCTCTTATTGATGGGATTTTCTCTGTTATTTTCTTAACTGAGTGGCGTGAAGGCAACAAATGGGAGATTGCTGAAAAACTTTGTGCCCTTGGATTTGATGGGGTAGTGTCTATGTCTACTACACAAAATTAGTAACGGTGGCTCGAGATTGAACATACAAAGTATTCTCTGGTGAAATAAACTTTCAAACATCTAGCCAACAAATAAACATTTAAAAACTACTGTCGATGACCTCTATCGGCGCTTCGCAGATATTTAATGAGCAACTTGAAATCATCATTAAAACACTGACGTTAAGTGAAGAAATAAAACAGAATGCGAGGGCCGTAATGGCATTTCCCACTGGTTCGTATTCGAACAGACACGTATGAATGCCTGTTTCAATATAATTTAATAGTCTACTTTTATGCCAAAAGAGGAATGTTAGATGCAGCTAATGCAATAGCGCATCCGCTAACTCTCAGTTTCCAAAGCGAGGCATGAGTAGTGACATTAAAGATAACCAGCCATATTTTGTTCTCATCGATTAACGTGCATCACGTTAAACCAATCGTATAAAAGTACTCTAAACCATTTATTGATTCTTGATAAAGTCGTAAGTCTGCCTGTGTTTCCAACTGTTGTTATCGTACTGGACGCCGATACCGCTTTCAGTAATTGGGAGAGGCGAGAAAAACACGGGGGTTCAATGTCTTTCCGTCTCAATAATATGCCTGATATTTGCTTCAATTTTCTGGCGTAACCACTGACTAGCTGGATTGTCTTTTATCTGACTTCGGCTGACATTCTAAATCTATCCTAACATACGTTGTTTTAGCTTTTCATACGGCGTATTTCCCATGTGAGCCGAGTGAGGTCTTAGAAAATTATAATAATCTTCCCATTGGGCTAATTTCTTATGCAGATCGACATCATCGGTGTAATCTAGCATTTGGTAAAATTCACGCTTATCGGTTAAATGAGAGCGTTCTACTTTGCCATTTAAACGTGGCGTCCCAGGTTTGATATAAACATGTTCCATGCCCAAGTCCACAACGTGCCAATGAAATTTTGTATGAAACTCATGACCGTTATCGGTACGAATCGTTTTTATTCTAAAAGGAAATTTTTTAACCACATAATTAATGAAATCAATCGAACTTGATTGCGTATGGGCTTCATAGATTTTAAGTGCTCTAATACGCGTACAGTCATCAATAGCGGTGTATTGGAACTTCTTGATGCGATGGCCCTGTTTATCGTTAAAAAATAAAAACTTAACATCCACCTGAACATGATGACCAGGGACTTTCTTCTCATATCGTTTAAACTGAGTACGCGAACGCTTTTTAATGTTTTCAGGGAGTCTATTGAGTTTATTTCTGAGTAATACACGATAACAGCCATTACGAGATATTTTAATGTCATGATAACGCTGTAAGTGCCAAACGATCATATCGGGTCCGAAATGATAGGTCGTCCTTAGATGTATTATTTTTTCTTCAATCGCTTGTGGTATGCGTAGCTTATGATTCTCAGGGCAGGGTCGACTATCAATTAAGCCCTCATCGCCATCGGCTAAATAAGCCCTTTTCCACGAATAAAATGTTTCTCGACAAATTCCAAAATAACGGCACGTTTTTGAAATGTTGCCAATTTCTTTAGCGTAATTTAAAACCTTTAACTTTTTAGCGATATCACGTTGAGCTTGCTGATTCATAGTTCTCGACTCCTATGCATTTGAAAACAGTATAAACTGTCTACCGAAGTCGAGATTTTTATACCGTATTGTACACCTGAGATAGCAAACAACATGATTAGTCGTGTAGTAACAGGAGGTTAACTGTAATACTGTTAGTATAGTAATAATATTATTACTACTAATTAGCTAAGGCTTCCAGTAAAAATAACGATAAGGTGCTATTCCAAAAATGAACTGATTTTATTCGTTTCAAGTAGTGCCAAGTAGCAATATCACTACTTGGCACTACTTGAAAATGAAAAGCACCTAAATTAAAGCAGCATGGGAATAAAATAGTTATAAACTTTAAAAGTGTGAGTTATAAACTTAATAAGTTTATAGGGGATGATGCTCTGATACCGTATTACGCTGTACTTTGCGTTGTGTTGCGGCTTTACAATTCACGCAAGTTCAGGAAGCTTGAAGCGGTAAATGGGGCACTGCATCTTTATGAGGCCAGCCCTGCCATGAATCCAAAATACTCTTCGAGCATCTCAAGCAATATGTAGTTTATTTCTGATCTATTCGCGACCTGTGCTGCTGCAGCACCAAACCTATATTTCTGCCCACTCGGCCCAGCCAATACCCATGCGCTTCTTCATACTCTTCAGTGGACGTAAAGTTTGACGGTTCAGGGGGGGGTGAGAACCGCCTCTTTATATCATCTGGCAAGCTGTTCCAGCTCCAACCCCCACCTTGATTGGCAGAAGATGTTGGAGGCACAGGTCGACGCTTAGGTACAATTTCATCTTGTGTGCCAGTTGCGAAATCAGCCTGCTTCTCTACTTCTCTAGCCAAGTCATTCTTATCGTCACTTTCAGAAGTACTGGGGAAACAAGGTACGAGCTCGACAATACTCCCTCTCTCGCAGTAAACGATAGCATATTGCTGAAATACGCAACCAATTGCTGCGGCCACCTCAGCACTAAGGTCAAGAACAGCAAAACTTTCTTCGCTCCACTTGTCATCCTTACTAGTTCCTTTGGCATGGAACCAGCGGTTTCCACGTACATTTAATACATTTTCAAGCAACGATTGACGCTTGATATTGTCTTCGTTACTGGTAGCTTTGGCAGAATAAGGATTCCAAGCGGTGATAATGGAGATGGATTGAGAAGCTAAGGTTTCCAGAGATCTTGTAAGCGTATCCGGCATAGTTTTGGATACGTTCAACACATGTGTATCACTATTCAACGTAACTACATAATCCGTTTCGACGAAGGCTTCCATAAGTGTCACGGGTATATCTCTCAGCCTTTGGACGAGAGCATTGGCATCCCGACCTAATGCTTGAGCATCCATGCCTAGCATGGCTTCGATTCCAATCATTCGCAACATCTCATCGTCAGCGGTCATAGGTTTTCCTTTATTTATCGATCATGCGAATATTCTTAGCTACGCTCACTCAATCAAGATTAGATATTTATCCATTGTTCGATACTGAGTGGCTTGACTGGTTATGCGCTTTGGCCAAAGTCCTTGACCTGTTTACCTTTGTAGAGCATTGGCCTGAATGCGTTCCGCTCTGCCCCAGGTTTGTAATCAATGGGTAGCATTCTAATTGTACCGCGCTGTTTGAACTTCCCGGATAGGATGGCGTCTACAAGTTGGGTTTCGGTGAAGCCTTGGTAATTATTTGTGTCGTTGGTGAAATTTACAGAATATAGACCTGTCTTGTCACCTCTTTCCCCTTTGTAAGGATGTATCTTTTTTCCTTCATCATTGATCGCCCATACGTCAGTGAAAAAATCATCTTCTTTTAACGCCAATTTGAGTTCCTCCTATCTTCGAGTTTATCGGACGCATAACTTGTTATTAAAAGGAAAAAAATCCCTGTAATTTCTATACATATAGGGACTATAATTCTCTGTAATTGAATAATCAAGTTAAAAGCGGGAGCCATTTATGCTCTCTCATAATACTTATTTAATTGCGTGTTATTACGCTTATATTCAGGGTTGTGATAATTTCAATCTTAATTGAAGACTATTCAAACTTTACTTAGCGTCAAAAGTGAAGCAACCCAGATGATTAGGCTGGATCTGATAGCTGTTAAACGTTGTGAGCGATTGATGTTTGAAAATTGTGTATTCCGTTCTCTGGCCTAAAATTCCTTGCTCCCTTTATGGGGAGCATTGGTATACGAAGAGCTAATTATAAGAAATAACATGCGTGAGTTTTGCGTAGATCAGTTGTGCATCGTTATGCATTGTGATGATATTAACGCAACGGGCGTCACGAAAATAGTAAATTAAAACAATAAGATACATTTATTCTATTGAACTTAAAATCCCTCGGCTTTGCGGCCGTGCCGGTTCGATTCCGGCC
>TARA_R110001606_G_scaffold215201_1_pt1 | contig 12808 bp, 24 predicted proteins | sample TARA_R110001606 | Tara Oceans TARA_R110001606 (sample SAMEA4398315) | marine metagenome | biome: Polar Biome; feature: [SRF] surface water layer (ENVO:00010504); material: water (ENVO:00002006), including particulate matter (ENVO:01000060) such as... | depth 5 m | reverse complement strand
TTTAACTTACTCTTACTGTATAGAGAATCATTCTGATGTTGTCAACCTCTTTTTTTCTGGAGAAAATTAAGAAAAGAGGTTGACACCTCAGCCGCCCAAGCCGCCGCGTTGTTATTTTCAATTGAGTTGCATAGACGGATCAACTCAAGCGACATTTCGCGATTTTCTTTTACTTCCTGATCGTGTGTCATTTAAGTCATACTAGGAGTTGATTGTTCATCTTTTATTTGCTGAGCCATAGTAAAGGGCTTCTCTTTACCGTTTAACCAGTAGACCCCGAAAAGACTGTCACTGGGATCAAAGACGTGAAGTGACTTAGACATCTTCATGAAAACTCCAAAGCAAGCGTAGAGGGTCACGTACTGACTAGGATTGTCGATAGATGCCTGTAGCGCATTTGCTCTCGCTTCGATTTCGTTTGATCCCGCTTTTATCATTAAATAACTCCTACTGTTACTATTATGCGCTTGCCAAGGCTCCTGATTACGCAGTCCTCAGTGTAAGACTTCATTGAACCGTCATCGAACGATACAGTCACAAGTGTTACGCCATCTGCATTATCGTGGATCGAAGTGATCTCACCTGTAGCAGTGTTTTTTGCGTAGTTGCGAATAAATCCCATACCAACTTCAAACATCTTTGCGTCCTTTCAAGACTGATTACTCATATGTTATAGAATCAAAAAAGGGGGCTGTCAACCCCCTAATTTATCCGTATGCTTTATTTGTTTCGAAAGCTTTGAACTTGATCCGTTTGTTCATCAAGGTAACGGCTTCGTTGTAAGTCAAATCTTTCTTGACGTACCGCCATGTGTAGCCGATGCCACCTTTGACGTGAGACATGTAATTAGCCTTCCGCACCCACACGTAGTAGCCACCCCACTCAGGTGGTTTACCGTCAAGAACATCTGACCGCCCAATGGCATATGTCTCAGCACTTTTTGTTTTGGCAACTACGGCAGTGTGTTTATATATCATTTCGAATCCCTTCTGATTCTCATTACTCACTTTTGTAGCACTAGGCGGCTACGCTGTCAAGCTCTTTTATTTCATCAAAGCCAAAATTAGCACATACCCACATGATGCCGTTGCCATCAACAATGATGTCGCCAACAGACAAAGAAGACTTACGACCTAAACGCTCGATATTGCTTTCAATGCAAAGGTTGCTGATTTCGAAGACATGCTCAAGATCATTGCCAGTGATGTTGGCAACGTGAGTGTAAAGACCGCTATCAAAAGCTTCAGAAGCAAGAGTAGTGATGCCAATATCACCAAAGTCAAAATCAAGATTACGCTTAGCAGTATACTTAGCGTTAGGCTGATCTGAATTAACTTCTGCGATGTCTTGATCTGAGAACTGAATTTGAAAAATTTGATAAAGCATTTGATTTCTCTTTCGTTTGATTCTTTTTACTATTAAGTAATAGCGAATCACGAAAAGGTTGTCAACACTTAAATTATTCAGTATCTTCTGGTGCTGTATCTGCTGGTACGTAATCAGTAATAACATCGTTGGCAGTAATCAAAGAAGCTACATTGATAACATATTCCCTATCACGTAGATTGATGTAAATGTGTCCAGCATCTCCATCAGTATCAGTAGCATAATACACACCTTCGTTAGATGCGTTTAGTCCTATCCAATTAGCTTCCACTATAACTTGGGTTTCACCTGCTTCAACTACCATTGCATTTAGTTCTTCTAAAGTAAAATTATCCATTATTTCCTTTTCTCCATAATTGCGACAGCTTTATCATAATCGGCTTGAGTTACTACACCTTCGCTCAATAGCTTCTGTCTGTTTACCATGTGAGCGTCTTGCGTATCACCTTTTGCGCCGCCATAGTAAGGAACACAATGTCCTTCTTCAGCCATAACTTCAGTGACCATACGATCATCATCCATGATAAAGTCTCCAAGGACACGTCCAAACTTACCCTTCATATCTTCACCATTCTTTGCGATTTGTGTTTTAAGGATGCACTCTTTGCCAAGCAACTCTTTAAGCCTTTGCTTTGCGGCTAGACCAAAAACCTTCTCAACTTTGTCGCTTGTACGTGACTCAGGAGTATCAATACCCATAATTCTCACACGTTCATCGGCTAAAACTACACCAAAACCCAATTCGATGTCACAGTCAACTGTGTCTCCATCAACAACTCTCGTGATCTGCGCTCTATATTCATACATGACATTTTCCCTTTTTTTAGCTTTGTCGTTCTATTTATTATAAATAGTAAACGAAGGAGACGGAATGGACTTTTTATCACTAGTCGGGGACGTAGGATTTCCAATTGCGGGTGCGCTTGCTGCTGGGTTATTCGTTTTCATAACGCTTAAGTTTATTTTGGCGAGTGTTACAGATTCCGTTACTTCTTTGAAGAATATTATGACTGGGTTGGATAATAGAGTTCAGACCATGAATAATGATTTAGTGAAAATTGATGCCCTACTTAGTTATGCTCTAAACGTGAAACCAAACATTGATCGAATTGCGGCTAACGAAGGCAAGGATGACGCAAGGAGAGACTAATGTTATGGAAAGATTTGGTACTAACTAAGTTTGAAAATGGGTTTCGGATTCTCAATGGAAAGAACACAGATGATAAGTTCTTCGTTATTGATGATGTGAAACTCGAAATTGGTGATGAGTTTAGAGTGGGTCCTAATGGATACTTTGAGCGTATCGGCAATATAACTGATCAAATGAATGAGGTTGATGACAGTTCATACGCCTCAATCGTATATAATGGTAAGGATTGATTCAAATGATCTGGATGGAATATAACATCAACCAAGCTGGAGAGAACTTTCGAGTCGAAGGTAACTGGGAAGGCGAGGTTATGGGTGTCAAACAAGATGGCACTGAAAAGGATTATTGGCTGTATCAGCCAGGTGACGTCTTTCGTGTAAACGAGAGAGGTTGGTTAGTTAAGATTTCTTCGGCTGATGGAGCCGTTAGGGATTAGCAAAGGGAAGTAAAATGGAATTTGATTTAGCCAATGCTATCAGCGAATATGGTTTTCCAATCATAGCGGCAATGGGCATGGGTTATTTCATCTTCTTTATTTGGAAATGGGTGACGGAAACCATTGATCCAGTCATCGGTGAAACTATGTTCACCCTGATCAAATTAGTTGATCGTGTTCGAATGCTTGATAATGATATGATAAGGCTAAACAGTAAGCTAAGTATGGTACTGGAATATAGAGCAAAGCTCAACCCACAGCGTGAGGATGAGTTGCATAGACTAGTTAAAGAATACAAAGCGGGCAGTAAAGCTTTCAACTCAACAGGGTGGGCAGATGATGAAAACGATAGTAGTAGCGATAGCACTGATACTGATAAGTAACGTAGCAGTTTCAAGTCCAATGCAATGGGGATTTAAAAGTCCGTCATTTAATGGACAGGGGTACTCTACGCATGTTTTAAGCATAGAACAACTTTCATTTAACAGAAAAAAAGAATTGCAAGATGCGGCTGATGCAGAAGCAGATCGTATTGAGCGTGAACTAGAAAACTCTACATTAAACAAGTTCTTAAGAAACGTTGAATCAAGAATATACGCAACAATCTCGAAACAATTAGTAGACTCTATGTTTTCTGATTGTGCTGATGCGTCAGGGGCTACATGCTCAACAAGCGGTACTGCTGACATCGAAGGATCAGAAATTAGTTGGGAGAAAGATGTGATAACAGGTCAGATCACCCTGACCATTACAGGAGATGATGGCACTGTAACAGAAATATCTATCCCAGGACTAGGGGAGTTTAACTTCTGATGAAAATGTTTATTGCATCAGTTGGTATAGTTCTTGCATTAAGCGGTTGTGCAATGGAACAGAGCCTTGATATTTTAGGCAATATAGACAAGTCTCCTATCAATCAACCTAGCCCTATCGAAGGTAGGTTAGAAGCGGTTCCAAAACTTGATGGTGAGTTGATACCAATTGCGGTATACAACTTTTCTGACATGACTGGTCAAAGAAAACCAGGAGATGGTGTAGCTAATTTATCTAGTGCGGTTACTCAGGGTAGCGCGGCATGGGTGATCCAAGCATTACAAGATGTTGGTGATGAGGGTTGGTTCCAAGTGATCGAACGTGTTGGTATGGACAATTTGATTAAAGAGAGACAGTTAATAAGAAACACTCGTGAGATATATGAGAAGAATGACGAAAAGGGTCCAGAACCACTACAACCACTTTTATTTGCAGGTCTTATATTAGAGGGTGGTATTGTAGGATATGATAGCAACACAGCCGTTGGCGGTATTGGTGTCAGATTTATGGGGTTGGGTGCTTCTACTGAATATAGAATAGATACGGTTACTGTTGTGATGCGTTTAGTAAGTGTGGCATCGGGTAAAGTTTTAGTTAGTATCGCTACCGAAAAGACCGTAGCAAGTTACAGAAGCGGCACAGACGTTTTTAAGTTCCTAGATTTAGGTACTAAGGCGTTGGAAGTAGAGAATGGATATTCAGTGAATGAGCCTGTAAACTACGCTGTTAGGGCGGCGATAGAACAGGGGATTATAGAATTAGTGTATGAAGGTATAGATAAAGACTTATGGAAATTTAAAGAGAAAGAAGATAATTAATGTTTAGCAAGAAACTCATATATGTGGTTTCGTCTATTTTCATTATGACAACAAGCGCTTGGGCGAACGACATTTACATAACGCAATCAGGCGATGGATTGGACTTGGATATTAACCAAGACGGTCAAGACAACCAATTTGGTAACTCCACTACAGGCGTAACGCTTAATGGTGATAGTATGACATTTTCTGTTACTCAACAGGGAAACTTTAATACTATTGCGGCGGTTATCAAAGGAAACAACTACACAGGCACTTGGGCTTTCACAGGCGACAGCAACACAGTTGATATGCTATGTGACAGTGTAAGTGGGTTAAATTGTGAAGACGTCACGTTGAACATTACTACAACTGGCGATGATAACGATTTTTCATTCCATATCGGTGAAGTAGCCGATTCAGATACTTTGATAGCAAACTTCACAGTTACGAGTGATTACTCTGACTATGACGTTGATATTGATGGTACTAACGCAACTATTACTGTGGTTGAAAACAACTCAACTAGTTTGAGTACAGCCAGTGTAAACGGCGATGAAGGAAACTTTGTAGACATTGATGTTACTGGGAACGGTGACATACTAGGAAATGAAATCAATTTAACTATTGTTGGTGGTGGTTCCACATATGATATCAGTCAATCTGGTATTTACGATAATAAAATAGTTGGGAGTTTTACAGGTGATGGACAAGATGTCGATATTACGCAAAGCGATTAATATCATAAATGAAATGGCGTATCATTATAAAGAAGCTCATGGTGACATGGTTAATCTTGATGCCAACATCCATTTATGGAGAAGCAGGTAGGATAGATCAATTCAATGGGTCAGGTGTTCTTGAAAGAGACAGTGACGTTATTGAAGGGGGCAAAGGTGTTGGTGTTGAGTCTATGGACACAGCCATCACAGAAAAGGGTAGTATGCGTATCAGCTTTATTGACGATACGCTTGTTGACCTTAAGGCTCACACACGTCTATTGATTGACGATTTCGTTTATGACCCAAGTGCGGGCGTTGGTGCATTGAGTTTGAGAACTACTTTAGGTACAGTTAGGTATGCCAGTGGGCAAATAGCCAAGAGGAACAGAAGAAACGTAAGCATTAAAACTCCAGCAGCGACGATTGGTGTAAGGGGTACTGACTTTATTATGGTTGTTGATGAGGCTGGTGGGACAATGGTTACACTACTACCAAGTTGTGATGTTAGTGGGAGTTGTGTAATTGGTGAAATATCTGTGGAGACTGACGTAGGTTATGTTATTATGAACCAAGCATTCCAAGCGACGATGGTGAGAAGTTCTTTCAGTAAACCATTACCACCTAGACTACTTGACCTAAGTGAACGAGACATCACTAATTTACTGATACTAAGGGAAAGCACACCATATGATGAAGCACCACCAATGGAAGGTGAGATTGTTGAAAAGCCAGATGTTCTTGCGGTAGATTTCTTGGATTTTGATGGATTAGATACTGATGCTCTTGTGGATAGTATTGAAGATATTTGGGATACTGATCTCAAAGATGTAGACTACTACCTTGAGGAATTGCTGAACGATATCCTTGATCAATTAAGTTTGGCATTAGCAAATCAGTTGAAATCAGAATTGGACAAACAGAACGTAGAATTTTTTAGAGAAAAAGGGTATGGGTACGATCCTACAACACGCATATTATTAGAGAACGAAGAACCAAACTACCACTTTCAAAGAGTGGATCAAACACTACAACATACTGTAGATTTGTATTTAAACAACAACTACGGTTACATATTAAACTTGGAGCAAAACAACGGTGCAGTATACGATTATCGCATGGGCGTTGGTAGTAACACTATCGATATTACCCAGAAGCAGTAACGCTAACGAAATTTGGATGTCCCAAGTTGGGGATGATTTCACGCTGACTATCGTACAGGACGGCGAGAACAATTCCATTGGGGGAGTGCCTAATACTACAGTACCTCTTACTGGTGATGGCACTACAATGACAATGACCCAACTGGGAGATGATATGGTTGTCGAAGGATACATATACGGTGATGATAATACTATAATTACATATCAAGGTGGTGGTGCTGACAACAGTTTCATGCGTGGCATTATAGTTGGTAGTGACAATACAATAGATGCACGTCAAGGCAAGAAGATAGATGGGTCAATTGATGGTAATGACAGTGGCAACTTCGAACAGTACATAACTGTAATGGGCGATGATAATGATATTATTACATCACAAGTAAATAGTGGTAGTACAAATTCTGGTCATCACATGGCACATATCATAGACGGTAACAGAAACTCTTTGAGCCACTTACAATATGCTGATGTTAAAAAGAATGGCTTCATTGAAATAACGGGTGACGATAATGATGTTACACTTGAACAAAGAAATGGCGCAAGCCACTTTGCAGACATAGTGTTGACTGGCGACGATCATACTGTATACGGTGAGCAACGTGGCGGCATGTATGGCGCACATAGCATAACAATGGACTTAAGTAATGCTGGTGGTGCGTACAATATATCAACTATACAAAATTCAGCAAATGCACAAACTTACAGCCTAACAGGAAGTTGTTCTACTGTAGGCGGTTGCGCAATAACAGTAACACAATATTGATATAATAAATAGAATAAACGTAGGAGCAAAGAATGCGCGGTACAGAAAGAACCTGTAAGAAATGCGGTCATGGTTGTCACTGTTACAGTCCAGATTGCAAAGAGTGTGTGAATGACGTCTGCTATAAATGCGAGTGTAAAGAATAATGAGAAAAATACTATTTTCCCCGATATGGGCTGTAATGATGCTAGGTTTATTTGCTTGGTTATATGTTGCAAACCCATCCTTTATTGAAAGCATGCGTTTACGTTATTTCGATCAGTTAATTGTAAGCCAAGAAATTGTCCCAAATAACATTTACGCAGTTAACATAGATGAAGAAGCATTGAACCAATATGGTCAGTGGCCTTTCCCTCGTGGCGAATACGGCGCTATTATCGAAGATTTGTACAATCGTGGCGCTGGGCTTGTGGTATTCAATGTACTTATGAGTGAAGAAGATAGGTCTGGTCAAGACGATCTACTTGCAACAACCTTGCAAAACTACCCTGTTATATTAACAATGCTAGGAACTGAGGAGAATAAAAATGAGCCGATTAATCCAGGAGCCGCTATTATTAATAGCGATTATATGTATGTTATCCCAAGCGTATCTGGCATTACAGCTAACGTCGATGTCCTTGAGTCTAATGCAGTGGGGTCAGGAATCATCAACACCTTCCCAGAAATAGATGGTGTTACTAGACGCGCACCTTTAGTTTTTGAAAGTGGTGGTACACTATATCCAAACGTTACAATGGAAGTATTACGTATTCTTGCTGGTGATCCAAGCTTCCAAATCAAGTTATCACCTTTGGGCGTAGATAAGTTAAGAATACCTCAATTCGGTATCATACCAACAAACGAAGCTGGTGAAGTATGGGTTGATTGGTCACAAGGATACAACTCAGTAAGCCTTTCTGAATTACCAAATGACTTCGGTGGGGCTGTGGTTTTTGTAGGTACGACTGCATCAGGTATTACACAACCACTTGCTACTGCGATGGGTTCTGTCTTCCCACACGAAATACAGGCGGCAATGCTTGGTACTGTATTTAACGAGAGTAACATCACACGAAATGCAGATGCAAAAGCATGGGGCGAGTTAGCCGCATTAGTTGTGAGTGGTCTTATCATAATTTTATTATCATATTGGACTTTCATAGGTCTTGGTGTTTTTGTCATGACAATCACTGGACTTATTGGGGGTTCCATCTATGTCTTTACTACTTCGAATATTCTTATTGATGGCGTTACCATTAGTGCTATGCTCTTGCTCGTTGGTCTTGTACAGTATGTACTCAGGTTTGTAGATGAGTTTCTACAGAAGCAAGCAATCAAGAAACAATTTGCAGGTTACGCTTCACCAGAAGTAGTGCGTCTGTTACAAGAAAATCCTTCTCTTGTCAAAGAAGGCATGAAGAAAGAAGTCTCTATTGTGTTTAGTGACTTGCGTGGCTTCACTCCATTAGGTGAAAGTTTTGGTGATGATGTCAAAGGTCTTACTGATGTAATGAATGGTTACATGGATGCAATTACTAAGCCAGTCTTAGATGCAAACGGAATGATCATTAAATACATTGGTGACGCCTCTATGCATATTCACAACGCACCTATCAATGATCCAGAACATGCCAAAAATGGTATGATAACATGTTTACGTATGCTTAGGGCTGTTGACGAATTTAGCGAAAAGCTTGTTGCTTCTGGCAAACCGCCTGTTGCTATGGGTGCTGGTATCAACACTGGTCTTGGTTATATCGGTGAGATGGGATCAACTGCCAGACACTCATATGATATCCTTGGAGATGCTGTTTCAACAGCCGCTAGATTAGAAAGTGCCTGTAAGGGTTATGGTGTTGTGTTGATTGTCGGACCTTCTACATACCAAGCAACCAAGAAAGATTTCTTCTATCTGAAACTAGATGATCTTGCAGTGAAAGGTAAGAATGTAGGTTTGGATATATATACCGCACTGGACTTGTCTGGTTCTGACAAAGCTCATAATAGTGCAAACCAAATGTCTCATCAGCACATGCATAAAATGTACACAACTCAGAAGTTTGCAGATGCGATAAAAATGTGTGAAGATTTGAAAGGATGTTTTAATGGCAAAATGGATGGATATTACGATATTTGGATTGAACGTTGTAATTACATGGCAACCCAAAATCTCGCACCAGATTGGGACGGAATTTTCAGAGCAACAACTAAATAGGATTGGTGTAGATTTAAATGGAAAAGTGTCTCAACTCCGCAAAAGAATTGCCAGACTTCAGCGAGAAATCGCATATTGTGGTATTGAGGGTAGCTATCGAAAAGAAAGTCGTGGCAGAAAACAGGTACAATCCAGTGTTGCTCTTGGCAGGGGGGAAACCGAACCCAGACTATCGCCAGAAGCCACGGAGACACCTAGAGATGCCCACGAAATGATGAAAGCTAAATTAAAAGGATTGAAGTAAATGTTTAGTAAACAATGCAAAGCACACTTAGAAGAAGTAGGCGAAACAGCACTACAACACATGATGAGGGCAACGAAAGCGGCTATCAGGTTGCAGTTGGTTGTCCCTGCACTATTAATACACGGTGTTGCACCAAGATTATTTGTACACACCGCTTCAAACGTAATGAAGGATATTTTAAAGGATAGGAAAGATGTTCATAAATAAATGTGCAGTAATGGCTCAATGCGCCCAAATAGCTTATATGGATGGCGCAGATGCTAAGAAACAATATAAAAAACTAGGTTATACAAGACACAAATTTATTGAGAGTGATGGCGCACAAGTTCACATCATTGGAAACAAAGAAGAAAATGTTTTGTGCTTTAGAGGGACGGAACCAGGAGAGTTCTCTGATATCAAAGCAGACCTAAACGCATTACCAGACAGGGCATGGAATGGCTCTGGTTTTGTACATAATGGCTTCCAAGTAGAAGTAGATAAAGTATGGGATCGACTGTCAACTTCAATCGACAGTTTAAAATTAGAAGGAAAGAATTTTTTCATATGTGGTCACTCGTTGGGTGGTGCTATGGCAACAATTGCTTGTAGTCGTTTACAAGATAAAGTTGATGCGCTATTCACCTACGGATCACCAAGAACAGGGACTAAGAAATTTGTTAAATCTATCAAAACACCTCATTTTAGGCACGTCAACAATAACGATCTTGTTACTTGTGTACCTTTCGCTATGTTGGGATACAGACACAACGCTGAACCAAGATATATCAATTACTACGGAAATATTAGAGCCTGCACAAAATGGCAACGTATTAAGGATAAGTGTCGTGGACGTTGGAGAGCGTTGAAAAAAGGCATGCCATTTGATGGTGCTTATGACCATAGCATGACACACTATTGCAAATATACGGAGAAAAATGATGCTTGATATGATTCAACAAATGGCGTCTGATCGTCTATGGATTTACACAGCCTTGGGTGGTTCAGTCTTAGGTGCAATCTTTGTTGCTTGGATAGGAAAGACTAGGCTTGGTCTGTGGGCATATTCCAAGACTGATAATGCACTAGATTATATGGTGTATCGTTGGGGTCTTACTTGGCTAGAAGTTCCAGAAGATGCATGGAGAAAAAAGTATCCACGTATTACGAAAAAGATCGATGAGATTGAAGCACGTCTGGATGCAGTGGAGCCAAAGAAGTTAGGTGGAAAGACACCAAAAACAACCGCTCCTTAGGTTATATAATAGAGGATGGCTGTTTTTGGTGTCTTGACATTAGTTCGATATTGTATTAAAGTGTTTTCATAACAAATAAAGGATGTGTTAATGCGAGTTGAGGTTTACTATAATCTACACAAGAACTTGTTTAGTGTAAGACATAAGGGTAAAGTTATAATGCACACATATGATGTGCAAATCACCAATCCAACTTTTGTTGTGCGTCCTTCTGGTCGTGCAAAAGTATTGGCTGAAGGTAGAAAGAACGTACACGCATTTGTTCGTGGTGATATGTCCGAAGAAGCTTTTGGGTTGAGTAATGGTATTGCAGTCACTTACAATCCATATAAATATAGTTACTTCGTGAATAAAGACACAGAAGAACCAGTCTACCAAAGCAAGGTAGCAATACTGCATAAGCCAACGGTAGGCTCACCAACAATAACAGCATATTAGGAGAAATAGATGAACTGGTTAATGTCAAGACTAACAGAAAGAACATCTTGGGACGGTATTATTCTTGTTGCCTCAGGCGTAGCAATGATTATCGCACCACTTAACTTAGTAGCGTATGGCATGATTGCTTACGGCGCATGGACAATTTGGAAGTCTGAATAAATGAATATTCAAGTCACAGATAGTGCAAAAGCATACTTAGCAAAAGCAGGTAAACCAAACGTATCACTCAATGTAAAAGGTGGGGGTTGTTCTGGTTTTCAGTATGAGTGGGGTGTTACCGATAAGGAACCCACAGTTGAAAATCTGTGGCTTGATCCTATGGCAGAGATGTTTATCTTCGGTTGTACCATTGACTACGTTGAGGAACTAGGTGGTAGCTACCTCAAGGTAGTTAATCCCAACGCAACAGCTTCGTGCGGTTGCGGTGAGAGTTTTGCTGTTTAAATAATCAGTTTATACACATGATTAGGTGTCGTAGACTATGTGGCTATACACTGGGAGAGGCTAGGATAAGTAGCTTGTCCCACGTCACTTTAATTTCCTTACTAGCGATCAACCTAGCTCAACATGTAAACATTCATGTATCCTACTGTTTCTGGTCAAGGAATTTTCAGTAGTGGCGTATCTTTTTAAATAAGATATTCGTCGTTCTCGTTTTCCCAAATGCCAATTGCATTTCGCAAACCAAGCGCTAACCAATCATAACCATTTTGATTTAGTAGGTTTTCCCACTCAGCGATTACTTCATCGATCTGTTCACGAGACATTGTGTCAACTTCTTCGACACCAAAATGTTCTGTCACCAATCCAATAGCCCAATCGGTCATTTCACCTTCTAGCCAATCAAGCATCTTGTGTGGTTTGTGTACTTCAAATTTACTCATGTTCTCCCCCATTTCCGCGACCACTGTAAGCACCAAATAAATTTGGCTTACGCTTCGCTGTTTCAAAAGTTGTTACTGTGATAGCAATTGCGGCTATTAGTAATACGTGTAGTAGCATACTAGCAATACCTAACCACATACTTCCTACAATAATACCAAACACAATACACCATATCCATGCAAGGACTTGCATAATCATGTGTCGTGTGCTGAAGTCTGGAATTGCACTCAATGGATTCTTTTCGTGATCCATTACGCTATTCCAACAGTCATATATCCATTTATTCATAATATTTCCTTTCGTTTTATAGAACTCAGCATAAAACGATTCCTTTTTCTTGTCAAGAACTTTTTACTTAAAAAATTCTTCTAACGTAACCTCAGTAGATATGGCATCAATCCTAGCCTTTGCAATCTCCAAGTAGTTTTCATCTAACTCAATGCCGATAAAGTTAAACCCACCTAGCTTTGCGCCTCTCCCTGTCGAGCCACTACCCATGAACGGATCAAGGGTTGTACCGCCTACTGGTGTCACCATAGTTACAAGGTAACGCATAAGGTCAGTAGGCTTTACAGTAGG
>TARA_R110001606_G_scaffold241359_1_pt1 | contig 12809 bp, 12 predicted proteins | sample TARA_R110001606 | Tara Oceans TARA_R110001606 (sample SAMEA4398315) | marine metagenome | biome: Polar Biome; feature: [SRF] surface water layer (ENVO:00010504); material: water (ENVO:00002006), including particulate matter (ENVO:01000060) such as... | depth 5 m | reverse complement strand
GGTTTTGTATGGTGCTGTATAGTATATTATCCCTCCCCTTAGCATAACTGGAATATTTATTATACCCAGTATTTTTAATCAAAGTATGCATATGCATATGCAAGTGCATTGCTATAAGAATCAATATAGATATATATAGATATATATTATTATTATATATTACTATTATATATTACTATATACTTTATATATTAATCTTATATATTAATATATATAGGAGTACAATAAATTAAAAAGTATACTGGTAAATATTTAAAGTATAACGTGGGGTACCCGTATTAACGTGAAGGTCACTGTAATGATGTTTAAGGGCACTACTCTATATCTTTGGTACCAATACCCCCCAGTCTTGTGTGGAGCTCTTAGATGCATAAAAAAACCCCAGAGGTATTAGCTCCAGGGTTATCATTATCTTTTTGATTTCTTACCTACACACTTCCATCTCTTGCGTGATAAGTTGTTTGGGGTGTTGGGGTCGTTTTGTTTCTTCTTGGATAATCCCATTTTAATTCCATAGCTTCTGGCACAATAAGCATCTCCCTTGGATGTTCCAGGTTTAACTCTTGCTCCACCTCCTTTAGCTTTTCCTGCTTGACCGTAACTAACTTTCTTTCCGCTAGCTGTAATCTTTACTTTAGCCTTTCCTTTTCTTGGTGTTCTTTTAATAGCCATAAGATGATTTTTTCTTTTTAACAACCTTCTTTTTAACAACCTTCTTTTTCATTGGTTTCTTTTTCATACTATAATTATTAATTAGTTATTACTTCCTTGTACCTGTTCCAGATGATTTTCTATTTTTAGGGTAGCTATGACTAACTCCCTTCTTTCTTCCTCCCTCTCCCGCCTTTCCTCTGTTTGACTTCACAGTTCTACAGACGCAATTAGATGGAGCGTTGTTTCTTGGGTTACCATCCTTGTGGTGAACCTCCTTACCTTTAGGACAATTCTTCTTCCTAGCAGCAGTATTTCTGGCAGCCCTATCTTTCTTTGCTTTTGTGGAGCTTTGAAATTTCTTGTATTCGTCTTTATAATCTCTAGCCATTATTTATTGCATTTACAAGGCCTACTCTTACACTTCTTACACTTACTTGAACATCCACATCCCATAGTTAAATATTTTTAGTTAGATTACAAATATAGGTAAATAGTTTTTATTAACAAACGAATTTCTTTTAAAATAATTTACTACATTTGTATTATAATTTAAAACAAAACAAAATGTCAAAAGAAAAGAAAGGGCCTAATATGATGTCTAAAGTTTGGAGTCTAACTAAGGCAGTAACCAAATATGCAGCATACGGATTCAAGACAGTTCCAGTAGAAGTATACGAAACTAGAATGAAAGAATGCGATAAGTGTGAGCATCTATTAAAAGATAAAGGAGCATGCGGAATCTGCGGATGTGACGTAGAACTCAAGGGGCAATGGTCAACCGAGAAGTGTCCAGATAATAGATGGAAAGCTACAGTCTAATGGATATACCAACAGGACTAATAAGAAAGGTTATAGTTATGGCAGGAGACCGTGACATAACATACGTGAGAGGAAATTCAATAGCTAAAGGAGCAATTAAAATTGTAGACATTACTTTTGACCAAGCATATTCAATGCAATACAACAAACCCAGATACAATATCTACGTACAAGAGACAAACTCTGAGTTTACTAGATTATGGAAGTCAATACCAGCAGACCACTGCTTACCAGAATATGAATTAGGAATCGAAACAATTAAAGACAATGATTAACGGAGTATTTGGAAGTATGGTTTTAATAGAACTAGAGAAAGAAACAGAAGATTCTAAAGTGTTAGAGAATGGAACTGAGCTATGGTTAGATACAGAGATAGATAGACTATGGCATGCAAGACAAAGCGGTATCGTCAGGCACGCAGCTACTACATCCACTAAGCGAGTAGAAGATAACATTCAATTAAAAGATGGAGACAAAGTTTATTTCCATCATTTTGTTATTAATAGTAAGATTGAATTAGATGGAGAAAAATTCTACAAGGCAGATGTTAATCAAATATATGCCAAAGAAGATGAAGATGGTAATATCGTTATGCTCCAGGATTATATCTTTGTGGAGCCAGTCACGAATAGTGACCGAATCAAAACAGATTCAGGGATTACAATAGCACAAGAAGAAGAAATAGAAAACGAAGGTATCGTTAGACATATCAATCAATTCACAAGTAAAGTAATCGAAGTAGAAGTAGGTGATAGAGTACTATTTACAAAGCACTCCAATTACAAAATGAATGTGGGAGATAAGAAGTACTATAGAATGAGAGACTACGATACCCTAGCCGTAATAGGATAACCATGGAAGAGAAAACAGAAATACAAATATACTTAGAAGAAACTTCAGTAGCTCTACTTAACGCAGCTAAAGCAGGAATCAAAACGCTTATAGCCGAAGTATCAAGGGATATTGGTGATGACCTAGCAGATGAAAAGCGTAAGTCAGCAATAGAGTCTAAGAAGAAAGCTTTTATGGATGCACAAGAAATGATGACTGCACTAGCATCTCTAGATAGAAGTTTAAAAGGAGAGCCAGAAGTTGAAGATGATTTAACCGACAGACATTTCAAAAGAGGTGCTGCTGAAAAATTCGCAAAATAATTATGGAAGAGATGGAGAAATATAAAATACAACAAGAAATATTAGAGGATACCATGTACTGGTCATACTTACTAATAACAAAACAAATGACCTTTGATGAATTGTTAGATTCAGATGAAGACTTTGGATTGATATATAACCCAGATGACGAAGACTCTAATTTCGATGAGGCTATTGACACTCTTCTTGACTTTTTCATATATAGGGAAGAGTACGAAAAATGCCAAGACTTGGTTGACGTGAGAAAATTGTACAAATAAAAAAGGGGCTATCGCCCCTTTTATACTTCAGCTATAGTTTATATACTATTAATTCACTATATTTGTAATATTAATTTAAGTAATGAACGAAAAGAAAATACAAGGTATAGACATTAGCGTTCCTAAGAAGCCAAAACTGAAAGACATAGATGGTTTTAATAGAAGTAAAAAGAATCAGAAGTGGAAGCGAAATCCAATCCCAGATAATTGGGAAACCTTATCAGCAGCTAAACAAGATAAGTTTATAGAGTTGGAATTTGATAGAAGGCAAAATGGTTATTGGTTTATGAACAACAGTGTCGCAACTTATATAACAGGTGCTCACTACTATTATATGAACTGGTGTAACATTGACATAGGTTATCCAGACTACTGGGATAGAGATAGAAGATTCTTTTTAGTTTGGGATGCAGTAAGACAGGATGGAGATAGTTTTGGATTGATAATGCCTAAGCACAGAAGACAAGGTGCATCGTGGAAGGCAGCAGCAATAGTGCTACATGATATATCGTTATCATACAATGCTAGTGGGGGAATGTTATCTAAGACAGGTTCAGATGCAAAGAAGCTCTTTGACAAGGTTGTTTATATTTTTAGAAAGTTACCATCTTTCTTTCAGCCAATTATTGAAGGTACAGACTCACCAAAGACTGTATTATCATTTAAGAAGCCTGGGGAAAGGATAACTAAAAATAATACCAAGGTAAAGGCCTCGGAAGCTTTAGAGTCTCAGATTGATTGGAGGAATACGAAAAATAACTCCTATGATGGTGAGAAGTTAAAGACTTTCATATCCGATGAGGGAGGTAAGTGGTTGGAAGCAGATGTATCTAAGAACTGGCAGATTGTAAAGCCAGCCCTATCTCAAGGGAGAAAGATAATAGGTAAAGCATTTTTACCATCAACTGTTAATGAGATGAAAGAAGGAGGAGCAGCGTTTAAAGATATTTGGGATGATTCAGACCAAGAGGACATAGTACTAGGTACTAAAAGAACTCGTTCAGGATTGTTTAGATACTTTACTCCAGCTTATGATGGGTTTGAAGGATTCATTGATGAATTCGGAATGTCAGTTGTAGGTAATCCAAAGAAAGGAACTAAAGATAAATATGGAGACCTAATAGATATGGGTTCTAAAGAATATCTTACTAAGATAAGAGAAGGGTTTAAAAATGATACAAATAAGTTAGCAGAACATAAAAGACAATTCCCTTGGACTCCAGAGGAAGCGTTTAGGGTTAATACAGATACCTGCTTATTTGATTCAGAAAGAATATACCAGCAAATAGATTACATCGAAGGAACAGGTGGGGCTATGGTAACGAAGGGAGATTTTAGATGGCAAGACGGAGTGAGAGACTCAAGAGTAGTTTGGACGCCATCAGCAAAAGGAAAGTGGAGTGTTGTTTCTCTACCTGAGCAGGAAAAAACAAATGCAAAGATAAAGAAATTTAACGGATGGAGTGCTGGTAATGAATTGGAATACGTGTCAGGTTGTGACCCGTTTGACCATGACGTTACCACAGATGGGAGAAGGTCTGATGCAGCAGCATATATGTTTAGAAAGCTGAATGTTCATGACCAAGATAACTCTCACATGTTTGTTGCACAGTACATACATAGACCACCAAAGGCAGAGATGTTTTTTGAAGATATGCTTATGATGTCTGTATTCTATGGAGCTCCAATGTTAGTAGAGAATAATAAGATAGGATTGATACAGTATTTTAAAAGAAGAGGGTATGAAGGATTCTTAATGGCTAGACCTGAATCTACACATACTAAGTTTAGTAGAAAGCAAACAGAGGTTGGAATACCAGCTACAGGTTCAGCAGTAGCAAATTCTATAGTAGATTCAATACAAGCTTACGTATATGATTACGTAGGAATAAATGGAGAAACTGGGGAAGTAGGTAGGGTGTTCTTTTATGAACTGTTAAAGGATTGGTTAGGATTTGATGTAAACAATAGAACTAAGTTTGATGCGAGTATGGCGAGTGGGTTTACTCTTTTAGCATCTCAGAAGCATGTTAAACCAAAAATAGAAATAAAAAGAACTGCACCCTTTGTGCATAGATACAGTAATAATGGAAGGCTATCAAAAAGAATACGATAATGAGTAAAAAACAAATTGGAGGGTATCCAGACCCTCAAGCATCACGAGAAGAGAAGCTAGAAAAAAGTTATGGAATAGATTATTTTAAAAGAATGTATGGTGAATGGAGTAATGAAGAATCAGGTGATGGTACTCATTCTTCTAGAAACCAGAGATACAATAAATGTAGAGAGTATTCTTCAGGGATGCAATCTGTTGAACCGTATAAAGAATTGCTAGGAGCTACTGGTGACGCCTCATACTTAAATCTTAATTGGGAGATAGTACCTATCATACCTAAATTCGTTGATGTTATTGTAGGGGGTCTTACTAATCAAGAGTATAAAATTAAATGTACTTCTATTGATAAGGTGTCTCAAGATAAACGCTCTAAAGATAAGTTAGAGTTACTTACTAAAATGCACTCCAAAAAGTTTATAGATGAAATCGCAGAGTTATCTGGTCTTCCTTTAAACACAGGTTTCGAAGACTTACCAGAAGACAAAGAAGAGCTTGAGCTTTATATGCAACTTAAATATAAACAAGCTGTAGAGATTGCAATGGAAGAAGGTATTGAACTTACTTTCTACTTAAATGATTGGGAAGAAATTAAGAAGAGAGTACTTAGAGATATTATTGATATTAATTTTGGTGGAACTAAAACATCTGTAGAGGACGGTCAATTAAGAATAAGATATGTAGACCCTTCAAATCTAATTACATCTCACTCTACAAGTCCTGACTTTAAAAACATACAACATGCAGGTGAAGTAACATACATGACTATACAGGAGTTAAAGAAACTTGCAGGAGATGCTTTTACTACAGACGAGTATGATGAAATAGGAAGAAACAATTTAGGTAAGTTTGGTAATGTTAAGTCAGTAGGTAATAGTAGAGACTTATACAATGGTCATGATACAAACATGTATGATACATTTAAGATAGCAGTATTGGATGGTGTATTTAAGTCTACTGATTCATTACATTATGAAAAGAAATCTAATAAATTCGGTGGTCATTCTATTAATAAAAAAAGTACTGGATATAAAGCTCCAAAGAAATCTAAATACAAAAGAGAGCAGATTAAGACTCATGTAGAGAACATATATAAAGGGAGTTGGATTGTAGGTACTGACTCTATCTTTGGCTATGGATTAGCAACAAATATACTAAGACCTAAGTCTAATCTTTCTAGAGCTATACTACCTTATTCTTTATATTCTCCTAACATGAGAAATATGAATAGCAAAGGATTGGTAGAGAGAATGATTCCTTTTGCTGACCAAATACAACTATGTCATCTTAAGCTACAACACCTAATGTCTAAAGCTAAACCAAAAGGTTCTGCTATTGAATTGGGTGCTATTGAAAATGTAGGTAAGGGTGATGGTGGTACATTTACCCCTATAGAAGTTCAAGATATATACCAACAAACAGGTAATCTTTACTATAGAGCTCAATCAGATGATGGCTCTCCAACTCAAGTAAATCCAATACAGGAACTAGGAGGAGGGATAGGAGGTGCTTTACAAGAAATAATTTCTATCTATCAGTACAACATGCAGATGATTAGAGATGTTACTGGTATCAATGAAGTTAGAGATGCTTCTGCTCCAGATAAAGAATCTTTAGTTGGTGTTAATAAAATGGCTTTACTTGCCTCAAACAATGCAACTAGATGGATTAACCAAGCCGTATTATCTATTACTCAGGGGACAGCAACTAGTATTGCATTAAGAGTGAGTGATTTAGTGAAATACAAAGGAACTTACAAGGGATATGTAAGAGCTATCGGTGAGTTTAATATGAAAGTTATAGAAGTAAGTAAAGATGTTACTATGGCTGACTATGGTATTATGATTGAACCATTACCAGACGAAGAGGAGAGAGCGTTATTAGAAAGTAATATTCAAATGTCAATTCAACAGGGAGCACTTAGATTAGAAGATGCTATTATAGTTAGAGGTATAAAAAATACTAAACTAGCAAATCAAATGCTAATACTTAGAAGAAAGAAGTATGCTGCTGAACAGACTGAAACAGCTCAAGCTAATGCTCAGGCTAATGCTCAACAGCAACAGCAATCAATACAAGCTAAGTCTCAATCTGACTCTCAATTAAAGCAAATGGATGCTCAAATTAATATGCAGAGAATGCAAGCTGAATATGAAATGAAAGAAAAATTTGCTCAGGCGGAACACGAAAGAACATTGAAAGAATTAGAATATAGTGGTTCAATCAAAACAGACCACATTGAATTATCTCAGGATGATTCAGACCTAGTAAGAAATAGTGTTAAATAAAATAAGTAGGTATTCTAAATATTTTTCACTATATTTGTATTAATTAAACTTAAAATTAAATTTAAAAACAATGTCAAACAACAGATTTGAAGAGTTAGCTGCAAAAAGCATGGGGATGGATATAGCAGAAGAAGTAGCTCAGGTGGAAACACCTACAACAGAAACCCAAACAACAGTTGAACCAACCATGGAAGAAGTTCCAGAAGTGAATGCAACTGAAGATAGTTCTTTGAAAGAAGATATTACTAATGAAACAGGTGACGAATCAAGTCCTGCTCCAGAAGTTAGTTTTGAATCCCTATTAGGCGAAAAGTCGGAAGGGAAGTATGAAACTTATGAGCAGATTGAAGAAGCACTTAATGCAGCTAAAGGCAGTTCAGTAAGTTTTGCTAACGAACAGATAGAAAAACTAAATGAGTATGTTGCTAAAGGCGGTGATGTTTCTGAGTATCTAAGGACTCAAACAGCTGATTATAGTGAGATGGATGAATCAAGTGTTGTCAAGGCATCAATGAGGTTTAATAACCCCGACCTAGATAATGAAGATATTGATTTGTTATTTCAAGATAAGTACAAGTTAGATGAGGACGAATATACGGATAGTGAGATTAGATTGTCTAAGATAAAATTAAAGCAAGCTTCAAAACTTGCTAAATCTGAACTTATTAAATTTCAACAAGAAAACTCGACTCCACAAAACTTTCAAAATGCAGAAGCCGATAAGGCTCAGCTAGAGAGTAATGCCAGACAATGGTCTGCAAAGGTTGATGATTCTATTAAGGAATTTAAAAGTGTTGACTTTGAGATTAATAGTAAAGGAGAAACATTTTCCTTTGAGTTAAATGAAAAGGCATTAGATACTGTTTCGCACTCCACTAAGAATTTAGGCGAATTCTGGAATAGGTATGTCAATAAAGACGGAAGTGAGAATATCACTAAACTCGCTAGAGACATGGCTTCACTAGATAATTTAGATTCTATCGTTAGGAATGCTTATGCTCAAGGAGCTTCAGGAGGGAAAGAAGATGTCATTAAAGATATCAAAAATCCATCTTACAGCCCTGAGAACAGAGGTGATTCTGACAAACCACTTTCTATGGAAGCACAAATTGCTGCTGAACTTAGAAAAAATATGTAATAAATATTAATGCTAAAAAAATAAAAAAATGGCTTATACTACAACTCCTGGAATTCCAAGTGCTTTTCAGGTCGCTTCAAGCGAAAATTATGTATCTACATTAAGTATTCATCAACCAGAGGTTGCTGAGGATTTCGTGAATAGATATGGAGACCAATCTTTAATGGGTTTCTTAGATGCTGTGGGAGCAATGTCTCCTGTTTCTCAAAGAAAATTCGAACATTATGAGGATGATTGGTTACACCAAAACTTTACTGCTGCTGCTGTAACTATTGCTGCTGCTGGTACTTCAATTACAATGGCTGCTACTTCTTCATCTACTGGTGCTGCTACTGGTTCATACTTCTTAAGAGTTGGTGATATCGTGCAGAACAAGCACGGAGAGATTGCATTATGTACTGTTCGTCATGCTACTAACGGAACTGCAACATTAGTTCCTTATAAGAATGCTGCATGGACTGCAATGGCTGCTGCTGATAAGTATATCATTATCGGTAATGAGCACGAAGAAGGTACTGGTCAACCAGCTGGAATTACTCCATCTGCTAACCACTACACGAACTATACAATGATTATGAAAGACTCTTTCGAAGTTACTGGTTCAGAGGCTACTAATAAAGTATGGTTCAAAGTGAATGATGCTGCTACTGGTAAATCTGGTTACTTATGGTACTTAAAAGGTGAAGGGGATACTTACAAGCGTTTCAACAACTACTGTGAGACTCAAATGCTTTTAGGTCAAGTTGCTACAAATACTGCGTTACCAGGAACAATTGGTTCTGGAGGTATTTCAGGAACTGAAGGTCTTGTTGACTTTATGAGAAGTGGAAATGTTCAGACTTATACTGCTGGTACATTTGGTCTTACTCAGTTTGATGCAATGATTAAGAAGTTAGATGCTGCTAAAGGAGCTAAAGAAAATACTATCTGGGCTGGTATTGACTTGTCAATGGATATTGATGATTCAATCGCTGCTATGGCTGGTATGAATGCTGGAGGAATTCAGTATGGAGCTTTTAATGGAAACAAAGAAATCGCTGTTGCTTTTGGATTTAATTCTTTCACTAGAGGTGGTTACACTTTCCATAAGAAAATCTATGATGCTTTAAGTTACTCTCCAATGATGGGTGCTACTGGTTTTGATTACACTGGAATGGGATTAGTTATTCCTGGAGATTCTGGAAGAGATTCTAAAACTAGAGAAGCTATTCCTTCTTTAAGAGTTCGTTACAAAGAAGCTGGAGGTTATTCAAGAAAGATGGAGCACTGGTTAACAGGTTCTGCTGGATTAGCTAACCCTACTACTGATGTGGATGAGTTAAGATGTCACTACAGAACTGAAAGAGGTTTTGAAGGATTTGCAAACAATAGATTCGCACTAATTGAATTAGTGTAGTTTCTAAACAATAATAGAGAGGGAGGATTTGTCTCCTCCCTTTCTTTTTTATTAATTAAATTTTAAAAAAATGACAAACAAGAAAAGAAAGCCAGTTGTTTTTCAGCTGACGAGAAGGAATGAAAAGCCTTCTATTGCAGGAAAAAATTATCCTGTAAGTCATAGAATCCCATCTGAAGATGAGGTGTATGACGAAGAAACAGGAAGAAACAGAATGATTAGGTATGCGATTGGTGAACAATCTATATACTTAGATGAACAAACATCTGACAATCCTGTATTAGGAGATATCGTTTTCGAAAATGGTATCTTAGTAGTACAATACCAACAAGTAACATTAAGAGAATTTCTTCAAACTTCTAATTGGAATAAATCAAATCCAGATAGAATGACTACTAAACGTATTATTTATGATGCTTTAGATGGAGAGGTAGATGCTCAAAAGAATCTTGAAAATCTTGAAGTGGAATTCCATGCAATGGAGTTACTAATGGAGATGGATGCACAAAAGATGATTGGGTATGCTAGAGCTCTTGGAGTTAATGTTGATAGAAGTATGTATGAGATTAAACATGATATGATGGTTATGGCTAAAAATCAGCCTCAACTATTCTTAGATGAAATCTCTAATCCAAAAACTGAAAGAATGCAGGTAGTTTTAGATGCTGAAGACGAAAGAGTAATTGTTGTTAATGCTGCAAAGAGACAAGTATTCTGGGGCTTCGGAACTAAAGAAGTTATCACAACAGTACCTGTCGGAATAGACCCTAAAGCTCATTTTGTAGATTATACATTTGGAGATGAAGGTCAAGAAGTATTTAAGAAAATAAAGAAAGTATTAGCTGGAGAAGTTGCACCAACTAATGAAAAGGTAAAGGCTACAAGTAAAGCGTAGCAGTATCTTATATTTTTAATTTGTTTTAAGGGGGTATGTTTATTCATATCCCCTTTCTTATGTAGATAAATTTCACTATATTTGTGTGATTAAAATTAGATAAACTATGATAACAGGACTAGATTTAGTACATATAAACTCTGTAGACTCTAACGTAGGAGGGGGTGGTATAACAGTAGTTATTGATACTCCAACATGGTTATCAAATTTTCTTGACTTAGAATTATACGACCCTTCTGGGGTTTTGATAACCCAGCATACATATTTTTCAGATAATGTTAATGGTCAGATAATCCACGCATACGGGTCTCCAAAATTAGATGTAGTTGTTACTAATGGTGTATCTGTAGTTGCCAAGGTATATGATGCTGCTTTAGCGTTAAGCACTGGTACCTATACCCTTGATATTACTGATAACTTAAATAATACAACTAGAAGTTTGAAATTTGAAATTCAGGACTATACCGTTTTTGGAACCCTGTATGCACCCAATGCAGCTCAACCATCTATCGTGTATTATGCTGGTTGTGATAATGGAACTGATTATGCAGGCTTTTATACTGTGCATAATTATACTGACATAGTTTCTGTAGAACTGAAAGATTATTATACAGGGCAAATAAACGGTTCTTTAGTTGCTAATAATCAGATAGTTACAAATTATGATTTAATCCCAAATGGTATTCCTGGCTCTACAGATAGGTGGACTATTAGTTGTTTTGACGCTAACGGTGATAATTTCTTTAGTGGAGTTAATATTTGGCAAACTGAATCATGGACAGGAATGCATTTAGGGTGTACTCCTGCTATTGCATGTACTGACCCAGTAGCTACTGTAACCAGCACTGCTGCAACGCAAGGGATGTCTGATGGAATGATACGGCTCTCTAATATAACAACTAATGCCTCAACAAATAACCTTCAAATAACCCTATTAGGAATAAATGGAAATACATACCCTCCAACTTTATTTTACACTAGTAATTCTGTTTATGATATAACTTCATTAGCAGAAGGGGATTATGAAATTACATTCATGAATGATGACTCATGTCCAGTTGTACAAATTATTACTATCGCATCTGCTCCTACATCTTGTGATATAACAATTACTGCGGATGGTATTCAACCATATATGACTCCTGGGTGTTCTTCAGTATTATTATCGGTTGCTACAGATTCTTATGCTTCAGGAAACCCTAGCACTCCTTATGATGTTGTATGGACAGATGCCAATGGTAATATAGTTCAATCAACATCACATACAGTCGCTGAAGAAGTTAGTTACGAAGCATTAATTGCTGGAGACTATACGGTTCAAGCATATATGACATCACAAGCTTGCAGTGGTACTATATCTGTATCACATACATTTACGGTTGTTATACCGTCTAACTCCTCTACAATAACAGGTACAGACGAGTCTTTCCCAGGCTCTATGGATGGTTCTGCTACCGTAATTGGTAATGGTACTTCATTTTTATGGGATAATGGGGCGGTAACCTCAACAATAAACAATTTGGGTGCTGGCACATATACATGTATTGTTACATACGGAAGTAGAAAATGCACTTCTAATCATAGTATAACTATTATATCTGGAATAAAATTACCAGACCCAAAAGAATCAGATGTTTGTTTGAATCTAAATACAGGTAAATTTGAATTTACAGATAATAATAATTATAACGCTGGATTTACGTTACCATATATTGTAGCTATCTCTATAAATCATTCTAACGGAGTTAATGTATACTCAGGCTCTCTTAGTAGCCCAGATATGTTCTTAGACTCTGAAAACGCATCTACAAGGACATATGACGAGCCTAATAAACTAGGAATGAATTTTTCTATACCAATCCCTATGTTTTCCGCTACAGATTACATAGATGATGTATACTCTATAACTTTTGATTTCAATTATTCTGGAACTTCAGTAATAGATAATTCTAAGACTGTTTATCTTAACGCTACAGATTTAGATTTATTTAATGATATAAATATAGACGCTAAGTTATTGTATAGCTGTAATGGAGATATTGAGAGCACTGACAATACAAATTATAATGTATCTTCTGTTCCTTATACGTTC